>Ga0307379_10006298_pt1 | contig 16360 bp, 18 predicted proteins | sample UN2MG_FD_202237 | JGI IMG/M metagenome (GOLD analysis project Ga0307379, IMG submission 202237) | Soil microbial communities from Risofladan, Vaasa, Finland - UN-2 | ecosystem: Environmental > Terrestrial > Soil > Coastal area > Acid sulfate soil | place: Finland: Risofladan, Vaasa | collected... | reverse complement strand
CATATCCTCGTGGGGGCACAGGGCCGGCCAAATAAAAAAGGCCTCCCGCGGGGGAGGCCTTTTCAAAGCTTGATCGTAAGGTCTAGAGGCCTTCCGGCTCCCCGTCGGGGTAGACCGGCTGGGGCTGAAACGAGAGATAATCCTTGCCGGGTGTGATCGACCCGGTGCTGTCAGAGTCCCCGTCCATGCTCGGCTCCCCTTCCGGATAGACCGGCTGTGGCTGGGATGAGAGACCATCGTCACCGGCAGGCGCCATTGATCCGCTGCCGTCGGAGCTGTCGTCCATCGTCTCATCGGGATAAACCGGCTGCGGCTGAGATTCGGACGCAGGCTCGCCCATGGACGGCTCCGACGGGGCGTCCTCGGAGACCATGGGCTCGACCACGATGGTCTCCTCCATCACGTCCTCTTCCATCATCGGCTCGGCCGCGGGCTCCTCTTCCATCATCGGCTCGGCCGCGGGCTCCTCTTCCATCATCGGCTCGGCCGCGGGCTCCTCGTCCATGGTGGCGGGCTCTTCGGCCGCGGGCTCCTCCTCCATGGCGGCCGGCTCATCCGCCGGCTCCTCGTCCATCGCGGGCTCTTCGGCCGCCGGCTCCTCAGCCGAAGCCTCGGGCAGCGGCACCGGAGTGTCGGCCTTTGAGCGCAGGAAGGCGATCACGTCGGCGCGCTTCTTGAGGTCGGGGATGCCCGGGAAGGCCATGGTGGTTCCGGGCGCGAAGGCTTGCGGATTGGTCAGCCACACATCGAGGTTCTCGTAGGTCCAGTCGCCTTCTTTGCCCTTGAGCGCCGGCGTGTAGGTCGCGCCCTCGTGGCTGGCGATCTTGTGTCCAACGACGCCATAGAGGTTCGGGCCGATGAGCGTCGCGCCACCCTTGTCGAAGGTGTGGCACACCTTGCAGAGCGCTGCGTTGGCTTCACCCTGGGCGGGGTCCGCGGTGGCCATGACGGCGAGAATCTCCGACCCGCCGCCGCCAGCTCCTTCCGCCCCTGCCGGCTTCTCATCCTTGCCGTGCGGCGTCTCGTCCCCGGCCACCTCGAAGCCCGGCTTCTCCGGTTCGTGCTCCTCGGTGGCGATGTTGATAAGAGTTCTCGTGCCGAAAAACAGCAGCAGCGCAACAAGCACCGCCATGGCGATTCGATTGAGATAGTAATACTTCATGCCGATGTCCCCCCAGCAGGCAAAGGCTACTTCTTTGCAGCTCTTGCGACGCGGCGTGAGACTATAGGGGGGATCGAGCCGTTGCAACTCAGAGAATTGTCGCGCATCCGATCTGTCGCCAGGACGTGCCTTCCGTGCTAACCAACGGAGAATCATGACTGTTTCTCTCATCGTCATCCCCGCCAGATTGAGTGCGACACGGCTCCCCGACAAGCCCATGGCGGAGATCGCCGGCGAACCGATGATCGTCCACGTCTGGCGGCGGGCGATCGCAGCCGATTGCGGCCCCGTGCTGGTCGCCACCGACGCGGAAGCGGTGTGCGACGCGGTGGCCAAGGCCGGCGGCGAGGCGGTGATGACGCGGCCCGATCACGCCAGCGGCTCGGATCGGATCCACGAGGCCGTCCAAATGTTCGATCCGGATCGGCGCATCGATACGATCGTCAATCTGCAAGGCGACCTGCCGACGCTCGATCCCAACCTCGTGCGCGCTTGCGTCGCCGCGCTTGAGGAGGGAGAGGCCGATATCGGCACCATCGCCGCCGAGATCACCCGGGAAGAGGAACGGACCAATCCCAACGTGGTCAAGGTGGTCGGCTCGCCGCTTGGCCGCGGCGGCATCCTCAAGGCGCTCTATTTCACGCGCGCCACGGCCCCTTACGGCGACGGACCGCTCTATCACCACATCGGCATCTACGCTTACCGGCGCGCGGCGCTCGACCGCTTCGTGGCGCTGCCGCCGTCCCCGCTCGAGACCAGGGAGAAGCTCGAGCAGCTCCGCGCGCTGGAGGCGGGCATGCGCATCCATGTCGGCCTCGTTGACACTGTCCCGCTCGGTGTCGATACTCCGGCCGACCTTGCGCGGGCGCGCGAACTTCTTGAATCCCGCAGCTAAATCGCGCCCGCCCTCCAGCAAAGACCATCCAGTAAGAGACCATGGCCAGATCGCGCTTGAACAAAATCGCCTTCCAGGGCGAGCCCGGCGCCAACTCGCACCTGGCCGCGCGCGACGCCTATCCGGACATGGAGGCGATGCCGTGCGCCACCTTCGAGGATGCGCTGGCCGCGGTGAAGACCGGCAAGGCGAAGCTCGCCATGATCCCCATCGAGAACTCGGTGGCGGGGCGGGTCGCCGACATTCACCACCTTTTGCCGCACTCGGGCCTCTACATCGTCGCCGAGCATTTCGAGCGGGTGCGGCATCAATTGCTGACGCTGCCGCGCGCCAGAGTGACCGGGCTCAAGACCGTGCACAGCCACATCATGGCGCTGGGCCAATGCCGCAAGGCGATAGCCGCGCTGAAGCTGACGCCTGTGGTCGAGGCCGACACGGCCGGCGCCGCGCGCCATGTGCGCGAGACGGGCGATCCGACCCAAGCAGCCATCGCCTCCAAGCTCGCGGCTGAGATCTACGGGCTAAGGATTGCCAAGAAAGACATCGAGGACGCCGCCCACAACACCACGCGCTTCGTCGTGCTCGCCGCCAAGCCGCAAAAGACCAAGGCGGGCGACGGCCCGATCATCACCACCTTCGTGTTCCGCGTGCGCAACGTGCCGGCCGCGCTGTACAAGGCGATGGGCGGCTTCGCCACCAACGGCGTCAACATGACCAAGCTCGAGTCCTACCAACTCGAGGGCTCGTTCAACGCCACCATGTTCTATGCCGATATCGAGGGCCATCCGGCCGAGCGCCGGGTCCAGCTCGCCATGGAGGAGCTCGGCTTCTTCACCAGCGAGGTGACCGTGCTCGGCTCATACCCCGCGAGCCCGTTCCGCGCCGACCTCAAGGCCTGACGCCGGAAGCGCCTTTAGGATTTGCGCATCTTCTTGGCGATGCGCTCCGCCTCGTTCACATCCGCCTGCGGCATGAACGGCTTGTTGGTCCAGCCCGGCCGCGACGAGGTGGGCTTGTACTCACCAGGTTCGCACTTGGTCACCGCATGGGCGGCGATCTCTTTTTCAAGGCGAGCGGCCTCTTCTTCGCGCGTCTCGCCAACCAGGACGCGCTTCGTCGGCCTGCGCGTGAATTGCGGTCGCGTCTTCTTATTGTCTGAATTCATCGAGGCATCTCCGATTGGCTATCAGCCCCCTATGCCGGGGCTTCGATGGCGAGCGAGTCACCGAGTTCATGTGGTCAAGGTCGTGCGCGTTTACCAGAAGCGGCCGCTCGCGCCCACGATTATCGTCACGAGGCCGAGCACCAGGTTGACCGCAACGATGCGGCGAATCTGATTCAAGCGGTTGCCGGCTTGCGCGAAATCTCGCGCTTCCACGGCGTCGCGGAAACGCCGCCACGGCCCGAAGAACACATGCCCGAACAGCAGCATCATCACGATGCCGACGCCTTGCATGAGGTGGATCGACAGCCGCGCGCCGGCGAAGCCGCCGAAATAAAGAAAGATCATGCCGTAGCCGGATGCGAGCAGGACGATGATGCTCAGCCACACCCAGGGAAAGAAGCGGCCAAAGACGCGATGCCACAGCGCGAGCCGTGTCTCGGCCTCAAGCGGCCCGGCGGAGGGCCGCAGCACCACATAGGCGAAAAACATGCCGCCGACCCAGACGACGGCGGCAAGGATATGGAGTGCGATGAGAAGGGCCACGGCGCGACGCTAGCACATCACCCCGTCAGGCGGATATCGGGCCGGAATTTGGGCGCGGTTTCGACGTCGTTGGCGCGCCGTTCGGCCCGGTCGGCGTCAACCGACCGGGCGTGCTCAAGTTAATACGTTATTACGGCGTCGATTCCAAAGATTTCTCCCTTTGCCACTGCTTTTTCTTCCGGCGACAGCCCTTGTCCCGGGCAGAGGACGTTCCCCTGATTCAGGACGTCACACTGGTACAGAAGTTTTAGTCGTATGATCTCTTGCGGGTGTGTCTGGACAATACCTACGGGGCCTTATTGACCTGCCCATGGAAACCACCATGGAATCCTCCCCAACAACCCCCAAGGACGACCGACGCCATGGCCACAACGGCCAATTTCGAGAAGATACCCATACCTTCCCCCACCCCTTCGCTTTTCTGTGAAGTCCTAAATCGTCCCCCGCGATCCGGGCCGCTCGCCGAGCAGCCTTGAATCGAATTATTGGCGTCCGCCGGCGGGGAAAGCTGGCATCTCCGTCCCCCGGCACAACTCTAGATATTGCACCACGCCCAAAACGACCGTTGGTGACAAAAATATCACTGGCGTGTTTTATGTGTCGCCCCGTCTCAATCTTGCCCATTATTTTCGCGTGCATTTACGGTCTGTTAACCACATCGCCTCCGGCAACCCGCCAAATCTCAAGAACGACGCCCACCGGCTGTCCGAAAACCGGCTGACTTTGCGCGCGCGGTTGAAGAGCGGCATCCGGCCGTCGGCACGCGTCTACGTCTTCAAGCGGCGGCGGGCAGAGGCGAGGCTTCGGCGGTTGCCACGAGGCCCCCGTTCCCCGATATACTGCCCCAGGGAGGTTGGCAGCAGGCGCGTGCCTCGCCAACCGGGTCAGATCCGGAAGGAAGCAGCCCTAACGAGCGTTTCGCGGGTTGTTCGTCCAGCCTCCCACCTTGCCTCTAGCGTTTCATAGAGTGTGGCGGGGCTTGCGCGTTGCTGCCCCGATGGTCCTAAAGCCGTGGCGTGAGTGCGACCCCTCGATGGCCGAAGCTGAAAATCACAAAAGCGCGCCCGAGAGCCACGCGGCCCTTGCCCGCAAATACCGTCCGCAAGTCTTCGCCGAGCTGATCGGCCAGGAGGCCATCGTGCGGACGCTGCGCAATGCCTTCGCCACCGGCCGCATCGCCCAGGCCTATATGCTCACCGGCGTGCGCGGGGTCGGCAAGACCACGACCGCGCGGCTGATCGCCCGCGCGCTCAATTACGAGGGGCCGAACGGCGAGGGCGCCACCCTCGACATCACCGAAGAGGGCGCCCATTGCCGCGCCATCCTGGAGAGCCGCCATCTCGACGTGATCGAGATGGACGCCGCCTCCCATACCGGCATCGACGACGTCCGCGAGCTCATCGAAAGCGCGCACTACAAGCCGAACAGCGCCCGCTATAAGGTCTACATCATCGACGAGGTGCACATGCTGTCGAAGCAGGCCTTCAACGGTCTGCTCAAGACGCTGGAAGAGCCGCCCGAGCATGTGAAGTTCATCTTCGCCACCACAGAGGTGCGCAAGGTGCCGGTCACGGTGCTGTCGCGCTGCCAGCGCTTTGACTTGCGGCGCATCGAGATCGAGGTGCTGATGGCGCATCTCGCCCGCATTGTCGCGGCCGAGAAGGCGGAAGCCGATCCCGCGGCGCTGGCGCTCATCGCCCGCGCGTCCGAAGGCTCCGTGCGCGATGCGCTCTCCGTCCTCGACCGCGCCATCGCCTTCGGCGCGGGCCACGTCGAGGCCGGCACGTTGCGCGAGCTGCTCGGCCTTGCCGACCGTAACCGCATCTTCGACCTGCTCGAGACCGTGCTTAAAGGCGATGCCGGTGGCGCGCTCTCAAGCCTCGATCAATTGAACCGCGACGGCGCCGAGCCCGGCCAGGTGATTACCGATCTCGCCGACGCGGTGCATGCCGTGACGGTGATCAAAGTCGCGGGCGCGGCAAGCGCCGATCCCGCCGCCAGCGAGGCCGAGCGGACGCGCACCGCCGATCTTGCCAAGCGCCTGTCCATGCCGGTGCTCGCCCGCGCCTGGCAGATGCTGCTCAAGGGCCATGACGAGGTGCGCAACTCGCCGCGTCCGCTGGCTGCCGCCGACATGGTGCTGGTCAGGCTCGCCTACGCCGCCGACCTGCCGCCGCCGGGCGAGCTCGCACGCGCGCTGAAGGACGGCGGGTCCGCGCAAGGCAACGGCGCCGAGCCGAGCGCAAGGCCCGCGCCGAGCCCGTCGCCCAAACCGGCGCATGCGCAAAGCCTGGGACACGATGTGATGGAGGTCGAGGACGAGCGTCCGGACCCCGCAGCCGATCTGCCGGTCCTGCAAAGCTTCGAGGACGTGGTGGCGTTGGCCGACGCCAAGCGCGACCTCAAGCTCAAGAACGCGCTCCTGGAGCAAATGCGGCTCGTGCATTTCAAGCCGGGCAATATCGAGTTCAATCCGCTGCCGACGGCGTCGCCCGACCTGGGCCAGGAGCTGATGCGCAAGCTGAAAGCCTGGACCGGCCGGGTGTGGATCGTGGCCGTAAGCGACCAGGAGGGTGCGGAGCCCTTGGGCGCCCAGCGCCGCGCCAGGGAGGCGCTTGAGATCGACAAAGTCCGCGCCCACCCGGCCGTGCAAGAGGTCTTGCAGCATTTTCCGGACGCGCGCATCGCCGAAATACGGCCGACCTCGCAACCGGTTCACGACGGCAGCGCAGAGGACGAGCCGGAAGAAGACTTCAAAGACCACGGGACCAGCTAGGACCAACGAGATGAAGAACTTCGCGCAGATGATGAAGCAGGCGCAGGAGCTGCAAGGCCGCATGGCCGACATGCAGGCCGAGATGGAGCGGACCCTCTGCGAGGGCCGCGCCGGCGGCGGCATGGTGGTCGTGACGCTGAACGGCAAGGGCGAGATGTCGGGCGTCAAGATCGACCCCTCGCTGCTCAAGCCCGAGGAGGGTGAGATCCTCGAGGACCTGATCGCCGCCGCCCATGCCGACGCCAAGGCCAAGGTCGAGGAAGCCATGAAGGAGAAGATGCAGGCGCTCACCGGCGGCCTGCCGCTCCCGCCCGGCCTCAAGCTGTTCTAGCGACAAACCCTGATGGCGCGCGCGGCGGCAGGCCCGGAGATTGAGCGGCTGATCCAGCTCCTGGCGCGGCTGCCGGGGCTCGGCCCCCGCTCGGCCCGGCGCGCGGCGCTGCATCTCGTGAAGAAAAAGGAGCAATTGCTGGAGCCGCTGGCCGTCGCCCTGGCCGAGACGCGCGACACCATCCTCACCTGCGACACCTGTGGCAATATCGATACGCACAGCCCGTGCACGCTGTGCCGCGACCAAACACGGGACCGTTCGATGCTCTGCGTGGTCGAGGAGGTGGGCGACCTGTGGGCGCTGGAGCGCGCCGCCGTGATCAACGGGCCCTACCACGTGCTCGGCGGCACCCTGTCGCCGCTCGACGGTATCGGCCCTGACGATCTCACCATTGCCAAGCTGATCGAGCGCGCCCGCGATCCGCAAGTCACCGAGGTGCTGCTGGCGCTCAACGCCACCGTGGAGGGCCAGTCCACCGCGCATTATCTGATGGATCAACTCGCCGGCTGCAACGTCGCGGTATCGCGGCTCGCGCAAGGCGTGCCCATCGGCGGCGAGCTCGATTATCTCGATGAGGGCACGTTGGCGGCCGCCGTCAAAGCCCGGAAGGCGATGTGATGTCCGATACCCCACCGAATTGGCCGCAGAAGACCCGCGAGCTGCACAACCACCATTTCGATTCCACCGTCTGGAACGACTTCGTGTTCCGCGACGACGACATCGTCATCGCCACCTACGCCAAGTCGGGCACCACGTGGCTGCAGCAGATCGTCAGCCAGCTCATTTTCGGCGGTGCCGAGGACGTCGAAGTCGCCGAAATGTCGCCCTGGCTCGATCTCCGCGTGCCGCCCAAGGACGTGAAGCTCGAGGCCGTCGAAGCGCAAACCCATCGCCGCTTCATCAAAACGCATCTTCCCGTGGACGCGCTCGTGTTCTCACCGCGGGCCAAATACATCTATATCGGCCGCGACGGGCGCGACGTGGTGTGGAGCCTCTATAACCATCACGCCAACGCCAATGCCGAGTGGTATCGCGCGATCAACGACACGCCGGGCCGCGTCGGCCCGCCCATCGGTAAGCCGAACCCTGACATTCGCCAATATTTCAATGAATGGCTGGAGGGCGGCGGCCACCCCTTCTGGCCGTTCTTCGAACACGTGGCGGGCTGGTGGGAGATCTGCGAACTCCCGAACGTGATGCTGCTCCACTTCGCCGATCTGAAGGACGACCTCCCCGGCCAGATCCGGCGCATCGCGTCTTTCCTCGACATCGCCATCGACGAGGCGCGCTTTCCGGCCATCGTCGAGCATTGCACCTTCGACTACATGAAGAACCGCGCGCCCAAGACCGTGCCGGCTGGCGGGGTGTTTTGGGACGGTGGCGCGGCGACCTTCATCAACAAGGGCGTGAATGGCCGCTGGCGGGACGTGCTGAGCGAATACGACATCGGTCGCTACGACAAGATCGCCCGCCGCGAGCTGGGTGAGCGTTGCGCCGCCTGGCTGGCGCAGCACTAAGCGAGCCTCACTTATTGCGAAGCGGGCGCGCGCCCGTCTTCCGGGGCGCCCTGCATCGCCGTGTCGATCTGCTCGCGGCAGTCCGCCGTGAGATAGGCGCGCGCGAGCATCGAGACGAGCGTGTTCTCCTCGCTCAAGGCGCCGAGCCACAAGCCGGCCATGCCCCCGATCAGCAAGGCCGTGAGACCGACGACGATGAAGGCGAGCAGACGGTCGATAGTCATGTCGACTTTTCCTTCAGACGTTCGAGCTCTTCGATTTCTTCGGAGTCGGGCTGCCTGTCCGTCCAGGGCGCCACCTTCAACAACAACAGCATGCCGGGGATCGCGACGATGGCGCAGATGACGAAGAACTGCGTCCACCCGAAGGCTTCCACGATGAAACCGGTCGATGCATTGGCCACCGTGCGCGGAACCGCGATGAAACTGCTGAACAAGGCAAATTGAGTGGCCGTAAAGGCCCTGCTGGTTTCCCTGGCCATGAAGGCGGTCAGCGCGATCGTGCCAAGGCCAACGCCCAGATATTCTCCGCTGACCACGACGAACAGCCCTGCCAGCGAATGCCCTGCCTGGCTCAGCCATATATACGGAACGATGGTGAGCACCTGCACGAAGCCAAAGAGCCACAGGGCCCGGTTGATGCTGACCTTGAGCATGATGATGCCGCCAAGCACGCCACCGGCGATGCTGGCCCACAGGCCGGCCACCTTGGCTATCGAACCGATCTCGGTCAGGCTGTAGCCCATATCGATGTAAAAGGGCGTCGCCAGCGCCGTGGCCATGTTGTCCCCCAGCTTGTAGAGAAACAAGAAGGCCAGGATGGCTAACCCAGCCTTGATCCCGCCGTCGCGGCTGAAAAACTCCACGAAGGGGTCGATAACCGCCTCCCGCAAGCTGTGCGGCGCCAGCGCATCATCACTCACTTCCCTAATCATCAAAGTGGTCACGATGCCGACCAGCATGAAGGCGCCGGTGACCGAAAACACCACCGTCCAGGGCTGCTGGTCGGCCAGGATCAATGCCAGAGAACCCGGCACCAGTCCGGAAAGACGGTATGCATTCACAAAGATGGACGTGCCGGTTCCCAGCTCATCGTCGGCCAGCAGCTCACGTCGGTAAGCATCGATAACGATGTCCTGGCTGGCGCCGAACAGGGCGACAATGAACACGACCGCGACGATCGCTTGGAGCGAGGTGGACGGATCGAACTGGCCCAACAGGCCGATCGCAAGCAGCAGCACAAGCTGCGTGAGGAGCGCCCAGCCCCGCCGGCGGCCGAGGAACGGCAGCTTGTACCGGTCCATCAGGGGCGACCACACGAATTTCCAGGTATAGGGCAGCCCAATCAGGGCGAACAGGCCGATGGTGGCCAGGTCCACGTCGTTGCTGCGCAACCAGGCGGGCACCAGGGAAATCAGGACATAGAGCGGCATGCCCGAGGTAAAACCCAGGAAGATGCAGGTCAGCATCTTCCGGTTGAACAGGATCTGGGTCCAACTGCGCTGCACGTCGGCCAAGTTGGGTTGTTCTGTCGTTCCCCCGGTGGTCGTCATCGTTAACGCTCATAGCAGGCCGTTGCCCCGCCGTCATGCCCGGCTCACAACTGTATTTTCTTGTCATCGCCGGGCTTGACCTGGCGATCCAGTAACCCCTGTCATGCGTTAGCTCGCTAGGCATGACAAAGGAGTGCGGAACATGGTGCGCGTCGTCGGCATCGATCATCTCGTCATCAGGGTAAGCGACTTCGAGAAATCCAAGGCCTTCTACGGCAGGCTGTTCCCATTCCTCGGCTTCAAGGTGCTGGACGAGTATGGCGACGCCATCGGCTGGACCAACGGCAAGACCCGCTTCTGGATCGGGCCGGCGGACAAAGACGGGCTCAAGCACAAATACCGCATCGGGGATATCGGCTTTCACCACTACGCGTTCGAACTCAGGAGCCGGAAGGACGTCGACGATCTGCAAGGCTTCCTCGAGAAGGAGGGCGCCACCATCGCCAACCCGGCGGACGAGTATTACGACGACTATTACGCCGTGTTCTTCCTCGATCCCGATGGGCTGAAGCTCGAGGGCATGAAATGGGGCGAGGCGGCCGCCAAGGCTCGCGCCGCGAAGACCAAAGCGGCTCGCAGGCGCTCAAGTAGCGCGAAGCGCGGTAGTGCCAAATAAACCGCCCTCAAGCACCAAATCCGCCAAATCTGCCAAGGCTACGAAGACTGCGAAGGCTACCAAGTCCGCAGACGCCAAAAAGTCCGCCAAAGCCAAGAAATCCGCCAAACCCCGCGCGAAATAAACCTTTGCCGTGGCAAACCCCGCCAGCGAAGGTCCTCACATTTAAGTTGCGAATAAGTTGCAATTGCACCTATGATTAGTGCTCACACGGCTCAAGCGGGCTGGAGGAGGAGATTTCGTATGATGAAGGGGCTTGAGCGGCTCCGATGTGTCGGCGCCGCGCTGGCGATGCTGAGCTTGAGCGTGCTTGCCGGCTGCGGCGAGCCCACAGGCGACGCCGCCGCGACGGACGGCAAATTCCGCGTGGTCACCACCTTCACCATCATCCAGGACATTGCCCAGAACATCGCCGGCGACAAAGCGGTGGTGGAGTCCATCACCAAGCCGGGCGCCGAGATCCACGACTACCAGCCGACGCCGCTCGACATCGTCAAAGCGCAAGACGCCGATCTCGTGCTGTGGAACGGCTTCGGCCTCGAGCGCTGGTTCGAGAAGTTCTTCCAGAATGTGAAAGACGTCCCCAGCGTCGTGTTGAGCGACGGCGTCACCCCCATGGGTATCGCCGAGGGGCCCTATAACGGCAAGCCCAACCCCCATGCCTGGATGTCGCCATCGAACGCGCTGATCTATGTGGAGAACATCCGCAAGGCGCTCGTCGCGCACGATCCCGCCAACGCGGAGACCTATAACCGCAATGCGCAAGCCTACGCCGCCAAGATCAAGGCCGTCGATGAGCCGTTGCGCAAGCGGCTCTCGGCGATCCCGCAAAGCCAGCGCTTTCTCGTCACCAGCGAAGGCGCCTTCTCCTATCTGGCGCGTGACTACGACATGCGCGAGGCCTATCTCTGGCCCATCAACGCCGACCAGCAGGGCTCCCCGCAACAGGTGCGGAAAGTCATTGAGCTGGTGCGCGACAACAACATTCCCGTGGTGTTCAGCGAAAGCACGATCTCCGACCGCGCCGCCAAGCAGGTCGCGAGTGAGACCGGCGCCCGTTACGGCGGCGTGCTCTATGTGGACTCGCTCAGCGCGGCCGACGGACCCGTTCCGACCTATCTCGATCTCCTGCGCGTGACGGTCGAGACCATCGCTAAAGGGTTCGAAAATGAGCGCGCTTGATCTCCTCACACGGGACGAGACGCCGGCGCGTGAGGCGAGCATCACCGTGCGCGATCTCGGCGTCACCTATCCCAATGGCTTTACCGCTGTGCGCGATGCGAGCTTCTCGCTCGGGCCCGGCACCATCTGCGCCCTTGTCGGCGTCAACGGCAGCGGCAAGTCGACCATCTTCAAGGCGATCATGGGCTTCGTGAAGCCGTCCGCCGGCGAAGTGCGGCTGTGCGGGCTGCCGGTGGATCAGGCGGTGGGCGACAACATCGTCGCTTATGTCCCCCAAAGCGAGGATGTGGATTGGAACTTCCCCGTCCTGGTCGAGACCGTGGTGATGATGGGCCGCTACGGCCACATGAATTTCATGCGCATTCCGACGCGCGCCGATCGCCGCAAGGTCGACGAGGCGCTTGAGCGCGTCGGCATGAGCGCCTACCGCAAGCGCCAGATCGGCGAACTTTCCGGCGGCCAGAAGAAGCGCGTGTTCTTGGCCCGCGCGCTTGCGCAGGAGGGCCGCATCATGCTGCTCGACGAGCCGTTCACCGGCATCGACGTGACGACCGAGGCGGCCATCATCGATCTCTTGCGCGATCTGCGCGCCTCCGGCCACCTCATGTTGCTCTCGACTCACAATCTCGGCACCGTGCCGGACTACTGCGATCAGGTGGTGCTGCTCGACCGCACGGTGATCGCCGCCGGCCCCACGGAAATGGTCTTCACCCCGAAGAATCTCGAGCTCACCTTCGGCGGCGTCCTGCGCAATTTCGAGCTCGGCGGCCGGGCGCTCCACGACGACGACGATACGCGCAAGCTCACCGTGCTCACCGACGACGAGCGGCCGCTCGTGTTCTATGGCGGCAAGCCACGCAAGCGCAAAGAGCAGGAGCGTCCGGAGTGAGCGCGTTTCTCACCGAGCTCATGGTGCCGTTCGGCTACGACTACATGTGGAAGGCCATGTGGGTCAGCGCGCTGGTCGGCGCCGTCTGCGCGTTTCTGTCGGCCTATCTCATGCTCAAAGGCTGGTCGCTGATGGGCGATGCGCTCGGCCACTCCATCGTGCCCGGCGTCGCCGCCGCCTATATCATCGGCGCACCGTTCGCCATCGGCGCGTTCTTCGCCGGCATCCTCGCCTCGCTCGGCATGGCCTTCGTCAAGCAGCACTCGCGCTTGCGCGAAGACGCCATCATCGGCCTCGTGTTCACCACGCTGTTCGCGCTTGGCCTGCTCATGGCCTCGCTGTGGCCGACCTCGGTCTCGATCCAGACCATCGTGCTCGGCAACATTCTCGCTATTCCCGATGAGGATGCGACGCAGGTCGCCATCATCGCCGTCGTCTCGTTCGCCGTCATGGCCTTCATCTGGAAGGACCTCATGGTGACGTTCTTCGACGAGACCCATGCGCGCAGCATTGGCGTCAACACGTCGCTGCTGAAGATCGTGTTTTTCACCCTGCTCAGCGCCTGCACCGTGGCAGCGCTGCAGACCGTCGGCGCCTGCCTGGTCATCGCCATGGTGGTGACCCCCGGCGCCACCGCCTATCTTCTGACCGACCGCTTCGGCCGGTTGGTCGTCATCGCCATTGCCCTCGGCGCCGGGACCAGCTTCGTTGGCGCCTATCTCAGCTATTTCGTCGACGGCGCCACTGGCGGCGTGATCGTCACCTTGCAGACGGTGCTGTTCCTCATCGCCTTCTACTTCGCGCCGAAACATGGCGTGCTGGCCGCGCGCCGCAAGCGCCTGGCTGTGGTGGAGGCCGCCGCATGATGGGTGTCATCTCCTGGTTTACGGAGCCACTCGCCTACGAGTTCATGCAGCGCGCCATGATCGTGTCGCTGCTGGTCGCCGCCGTCTGCGCCGTGCTGTCCTGCTATCTCGTGCTCAAAGGCTGGTCGCTCATGGGCGACGCCATCTCCCATGCCGTGTTGCCGGGCATCGTCATCGCCTATGTGATTGGCCTGCCGCTGGTGGTCGGCGCGTTCGCCGCCGGCTTGGGCTGCGCGCTGATGACCGGCTATCTCAAGGACAATAGCCGCGTCAAAGAGGACACGGTGATGGGCATCGTGTTCTCCGGCATGTTCGGGTTCGGGCTCGTGCTCTTCACCAAGATCGAGACCGACCAGCACCTCAATCACATCCTGTTCGGCAATGTGCTCGGTGTCACCTCGGCCGATCTCATCGAGACGGCGATCATCGCCGGCGGCACGCTGCTGATCGTGCTCGTCAAGCGCCGCGATCTGCTGCTCTACTGCTTCGATCCGAACCATGCCCGCGCCATCGGGCTGCCGGTCCGCGTGCTGCATTATGGCTTGCTGGTGCTGCTGTCGCTGACCATTGTCAGCGCGCTGAAAGCGGTCGGCATCATTCTCGTCATCGCCATGCTCATCGCGCCGGGCGCCACCGCCTATCTCCTGACCGACAGTTTCGGGCGGATGCTCGCGATCGCCCTCGCCGTCGCCATGGCGTCCGCCGCGCTCGGCACTCTGGTGAGCTTCCACATCAACGGGGCCACGGGCGCCTGCATCGTCCTGGTTCAGGCGCTGGCCTTCGTCATCGCCTTTCTGTTCGCGCCGAGGCGGGGCCTGCTCACGGCGCGGCGCGTGCGGCCGCCAGTCGGTGGCGCCGCGCCTGCCTACGGCGGCGTCCTCGGCAGTCCGCGCGACAGCCTCAGTAGTTTTCCGGCCGGGACCCAGACCGGTGCAAAATCTCGAAGATCAAGGCGGTCGACCAGCCGATTAGCATGACGCCGTTGAGCGCCGTCATGGGACCGAGCAGGTGCCATTTGGGCACCGGCACGACGTCGCCATAGCCGAGCGTCGTGTAATTGCCGAAGGCGAAATAGACGAGGTCCGTGTTCGGCGGCGCGGCGCCGACGAAAGCGTAGGTATAGGCCCACAGTACCACCTCGCCGAAATGCCCGGCCACCAGGAGTGTGCCGGTGGCGACAATGACCAGCGTGTATTGCAGGAAGCTCGGGATCGAGGCGTCATCCATCCGCAGGTACCGCACCATCCACACGATCGAGCCAACCAGCACGGCGTGGATGATCAGGTTGGCGAGGCTGGCGCCGCCACCGACGATGACCTGATCGAGCATCGAGCCGTCCATTGTTTCCAGCATTATTCCCCCGCGAGTAGGTCTGGCTGTCGGATGATGCGCGCGCCGCCGTGGCGGGGCTGCGGGGCCGGCGCAGTTGAAAGTGCAGAAGCCGGCGAGGGGGCAGGCGCGGCGCCATTCTGTTGCGCGATCTCCGGTGCCGGCGCGGGCTCCTCCAAGTCCAAGGTCTCGATCTTGCGCCCGCGCGCGGTGATCTTCTCCGACGAGGTGAGGATCTTCTCGATATCGCCGTTGGCCTGGCCGAAATGGCGCTGGAGGTCGAGCACCCGGTCGCGGAAGCGCCCCATGTCCTCCATCAGCTTCGCCACCTCGCCCTGGATCAGATGGGCCTGCTCTCGCATCTGCACGTCCTTGAGGATCGCCTGCATGGTCTGCACCGCGAGCATCAGCATATTTGGCGCGCAGATTACGATGCGCGCGCGGTGCGCCTTCTGCACGATGTCTGAGAAATGCTCGGCCAGGTCGCCGTAGATCGCCTCCGACGGCACGAAGAGAATGGCGGTGTCTTGTGTCTCGCCGGCGATCAGATAGCGCTCGGCCATCGCGTCGATATGGCGGCCGACATCGGTGCGCACCTGCCGCGCCGCCACCTTCTTCTCCTCGTCGCGCCGTGCGACGCGGAACGCCTCGAAGCCTTCCAGCGGAAACTTGGCGTCGATCACCACCCCGGCTGGCGTGTTCGGCATATGGAGAAGACAGTCCGGGCGCCTGCCGTTGGAGAGCGTCGCCTGGAACGTATAGGCGCCCCGGGGCAGCCCGTCCTTGACGATGGTCTCCATGCGCATCTGGCCGAACGCGCCGCGCGCCTGCTTGTTGGCCAGGATCTCCTGCAAGCCGACCATGTTGCTGGAGAGGTCCGTGAGGTTCTTCTGAGCCGTGTCGATAACCGCCAGCCGCTCGTTGAGCTTGGAGATGGACTCGTGCGTCTTGCGCGCCGTCTCGGTGAGGTCGGTCCCCACCCTGTGCGTCATGCGGTCGAGCCGCTCGTTGACGGCCCGGGCCAGCTCCCCGTGGCGGGAGACGCTGATCTCGGCAAGGGTCTGCAGCCGCACCTTCATTTCGCCGAGCTGGGCGCCGCTGGCCGAGGCCTCGCGCCGCCGCCGGCTCATGTGCACGATGAGCACCACGGCCAGCAAAAGGAGCGCAAACACTGCCAGGCTCGCCAGCGCAAGCACGACGAGAACCGGGTCGAGCGTGATGCTCCCCACCTGCACGGGCGCAAAGTCCATGAGAACCTATAGCCCGATTCGTTCTTTTGGACCAAAGCAGGAACATCCCGGAACGTGTTAACGCAGGCCGAGCGCCGCATTGACCGCGCGCGCGCCCGACCTTATTTCAGCGGCTCAATGATCATCTATCCGATCCTCACCATTCCCGATCCCGTCCTGCGCCAGCAGGCCGCGCCTGTCGAGCGCGTCGACCAGGAGCTGCGCCGGCTCATGGACGATATGCTGGCCACCATGTACGACGCGCCGGGCGTTGGGCTCGCCGCGCCACAGATCGGCATCTCGCGGCG
>Ga0307379_10006297_pt1 | contig 16363 bp, 16 predicted proteins | sample UN2MG_FD_202237 | JGI IMG/M metagenome (GOLD analysis project Ga0307379, IMG submission 202237) | Soil microbial communities from Risofladan, Vaasa, Finland - UN-2 | ecosystem: Environmental > Terrestrial > Soil > Coastal area > Acid sulfate soil | place: Finland: Risofladan, Vaasa | collected... | reverse complement strand
CGTGGACTACCGGGGTATCTAATCCCGTTCGCTACCCACGCTTTCGTGTCTCAGCGTCAGGACAAGCCCAGTGCACCGTTTTCACCGCTGGCGTTCCTCTTGATATCTACGCATTCCACCGCTCCACCAAGAGTTCCATGCACCCCTACTTGCCTCAAGAAAAGCAGTTCGTCACGCAATTCCCCGGTTAAGCCGGGGGCTTTCACAAAACGCTTACATTTCCGCCTACACACGCTTTAAGCCCAGTAATACCGAACAACGCTTGCCACCTTCGTCTTACCGCGGCTGCTGGCACGAAGTTAGCCGTGACTTCCTCTGGGTTAGATCAATGCACCTAAGTGCACTTTCTTCCCCCTGACAGTAGTTTACATCCCGAGGGACTTCCTCCTACACGCGGCGTCGCTGTGTCAGGCTTTCGCCCATTGCACAATATTCGTTACTGCAGCCCTCCGTGGAGGTCCGGGCAGTGTCTCAGTCCCGATGTTGCGGGCCAACCTCTCAGTCCCGCTACCCGTCGAAGCCTTGGTGAGCCGTTACCTCACCAACAAGCTGATAGGAGGCAGGCCGCTCCTGCGCCGATAAATCTTTGATCATCTGCCTATCGACAAATGATATTATTTGGTTTTACCGCCCCTTTCGGAAAGTTACCGAAGTAACTGACGCTATCCCAAAGCACAGGGTACGTTACCCACCCGTTACTAACCCTTTCGCCACTAACCACTAATAAATTAATGGTCCGTTCGACTTGCATGTCTTAGCCACGCCGCCAGCGTTCGTTCTGAGCCAGGATCAAACCCTTCAATTTGTATCGTCGAAACCGTCCGAAGACAGTAATCGTCGAAAAAGGCTCAACACTTTCTAGCATACGCACCGAAAGTGCCGGTAAAAATTTACCGATTAAAAAAATTAAAGCTGGCCGGGTTGAGCGTATTCAAACCCGGTAGCTGCACTTTCGCTGCTTTATTTGGCTTAACTGTTAACTTGTCAAAGAGCTTATCTTTAATCACCCCATAAGAAACTAATGGCCAAGCACAGATGTATAATCTTCGCTTGACCATCAATAAACAGCATTGTAACCGAAATAATACCAACGTCAATAGAATAAACAGAAAAAATTAAAATTATTTGAAATTTTTTTTTCTATTGATTCTATACGGTGGATTCTGAAATTTTGTTCGAAAAAGGATGAAAAAGAAATAAATGATTTGGTGGGTAAATGAGGAAATGGATTGATGAGTTAACGGGTTGATGTGTGAATGAGTAAATGAGGGGATTAAGCCCCGGTTAGATAAAGATTTGCTATCCAAATGTGAAAATCTCACAGGAATTAAAGCTGAAAAATGATTAGAGAAATGGATTATGGTTTTGGATTGGGGCTTGTTTCAGCGGGCATGTCCTTTAAAGCAGACCACTGGCTCCATCCGGCGTCATACCAGAGAACGTTTCTGTATCCGAGGAGTTTATTGAGAATAAAAAAGGTCTGGCTGGCCTGGTGGCCGGTGCGGCAATGAACAATTACGCGTGAATCTTTATTGGGGATAATCGAGGCATATGACTTTTGCAAATCTGCGGCGGCTTTGAACATTGCTGCTTCGCCGAGCTTTTGAAGGTCTTCAGTGTATGGACGGTTTATTGCGCCGGGGATATGGCCGGAGCGAGCCTCGTCTGACTTTTTTCCGTTGAAATAGTCAGACGGGCGGACATCAAGAATTATCGCGGACTTGTTCTGTAAGTGCTGCAGCACGGTCTTATAGTCAACTGTAAATGTATCAAGGGTCTCAGAGGGCGGATAATCAGTTTCAGTGACAACAGGAAGGTCGGCTGTAACAGGGCATTTTTCATTTAACCACTTTGTGAAGCCGCCGTTAAGAATACCATATTTGGTGTGTCCGAGTCTTTCCAGGGCGACAGCGAAAAGCGTAGCATCGTGAGGCTTTTCTCCATAGACCAGAACTACAGTATCCGAAGGTAAGATTCCCATAGAGGATGCATGTTTTGCCAGCATATCAACCGGCTGCAGCATCGAGCCGACCGCCTGTCGATTCATACGAATATTTTCCGGAGACAGGGCAAGTGAGCCGGGTATATGACTAGTGTTGTATTCGGGCTGTGAACGCAGGTCAATGATTTTGAGGCCGGGTTTGTCAAGATTGCTATTTAACCAGTCCGTATCGAGCATAACCGGTTGAAGTAAATCAGCAGAAGGGGTGCTTTGGCTTTGGCCGGGCGGCGAGAGGAAATAGGCACGCCAGGCGACAACTTTAGCGGCCATCGAAGTCGAAAGCGGCTCTCTGCGCAGTGAGGTGGGTGTCAAGCATTTCTGTATGAAACCATCCAGGCCGTCTGTCAGGATATAGACATTTCTAAAACTCATACGATACAAAGAGTCACGTGCCTGTGCCGGATGTGTCATTCCATTTGAGTAGAGCACAATCTTGCCGACGTTTCGATAGGGGGCAAGCGACTGATGGAGGTCTTTGAGGGGAACATTCAGCGCCCCTCGAAGATGAAACTGAGCGAACTCGCCGTATGGGCGGACATCGACAAGAGTGAGGTCTTTCTCACCGGATAAGATTCGCTCGGCCAATTCCTCGGGCTCGATGTGGTCCTGTGCCTGGTCAATGCTCTCGAGGAGCGTGGATTCTGATGCGGGGTCAATTGTCATGGGTGTACCGGCAGCCGGAGCGGAGCCGGCGCTAACGGCTACAAATGCGACTGCGCCGGTCAATACGGCCAGACTGAACGATTTGAGGAAGAGTGTGTTCCAGTATATACCGGTCCGGGAAAGCCTGCGTTCGACGTATTCACAAAGCCAGAACATGAGCACTCCAGTTACACAAAATAAAAGTACAAACGCGGAGGCAGAGATGCCGAGACTATCGAAGACAAACAGGACGCCTCTGCCGCCCATTTCATAGAAAGGTTTGACCCATCGAAATACCTCATTGAATAAGGCGCTGCCTGCCACGGCACCGAGCATGAAGACCAGGGCATCGATTTTTCCTGATGTTATTCCTGCGGCGGCGGTGCCGGGACACCAACCGCCGATGACAAAGCCGATTCCAAAAATCAATCCTCCGGCAATTTGAGGGACGAGGTTTGTTTCAAGCAGATAGACCTGGTCGAGGCGAATCAGGCCCAGGGCCCGTAAAGAGAAAAGACCAATCATAGCCGTTAGAACTGCTGTGAACATGACTTTGATTACGGTCATATCTTTGAAATAGAAGACCGAAGCCAGCTTCCGGCTGGAGCCAAAACCGGCGCGTTCGAGGAAGAAACCAAACGCCAGACCGATTGCGAGAGAGGCGAGAAACGCCCAGGCGGTGTCAAGATTGTTTGAGCCAAAGAGTGTATTAATCATTCCACTGCCTCCTTACGAACCAGGCAGTCAGGTATCCTCCGAGGAACAAAGAGAGCATGAAGAGGAAACTACCGGTAAGCATCAATGCCGAACCTGTAAGGGCCTGGCCGCTCGTACAGCCGTTGGCCATTCGACTGGCAAAACCTACGAGAAGGCCCCCTGCAAATGCCAATATAATCCTTTTACGGACGGTGCATTTTCGTCCACGCTCGACTGAAAAGGTGATACGATTGGCCAGCAGAGCGGAGAGCAAAGAGCCCAAAAAGATACCAGCCAGCATAAAGACCAGGTAGTACCGCAGGGGTGCATCGCCCCATTTTCCGAAGTACTCGCTTGCGAGGGTATGCGACCTTGCGATGCATAACTCCATGCAAGCGGAGATGCGGGCAATTCCGGCTGAGGCCCCGAGGCCGGCTCCAAGAATCAGAAAGGAAGCGAGTAGTGTCAAGCCCAGACCAACACCGGCCAGATACGGATTCATAAATCGATTTGCTTTTTCTTTTTTTTCCATGTCTCAGCACCCCGCACTTTTCTTTTTTACCGCAGGCGTTCCGGTCGAGGGGACAGGAGGCAAAGCCGGCACCTGACCGGGAGCTATTGTTGGAGTTCCCATTGACGGAAGGGAAACCGGGGGGCCGAATGAGGATTCCTGCCAGTATGCTTCCAGACCACCGAATAGAACTTTAATCTGGCGTTGTGTCTTTTGAGCGAGAATTCCCCCGACAGCCATAGCCAGAGTACCGTCACGATCGACTATTATCAAAGGGCCGGTGCCGATAAGATAAGCGGGATTATTGGTTAGCTCGGCCATATCCACATTGCGTGAACCGGGAAGGCTGTAGTCAGAAAACATCTGCGGCGGACGAATATCCACGATTTCAAATGTCCCCGGCAGATCCATCATAAGGCGTTTTAGCTCAGCCTGACATATTCTTTCGGGCAACGGAATCATTCTTTTCGAAGGCGCTTGAGCAGGCCCCTGGGTTTGTGAACTATACACGGGAAGGCCTGCTTCAATCCAAGCTTCGCTTCCTCCTTCCAAACTTGTAACATTCTTAAAATTTTTACGTTCCAGAATTCCGATAGCCATGCTGGAACGATAAGCGGAATTACAAACAGCGACGACAGGCTGGGCCGGATCAAGCTTGGCAGAAAGTTCAGCCAGGTGATTCAGCGGCAGATTCAAAACAGTGCCGATTCGCAGGCCCATCCATTCATTGGGCAAACGTACATCCACAATCATTGGACTTTGTCCCGACTGCATTTGCTCATAAAGCGTCTTAGGGGCAATCAGCGTATTTTTCAGGACAGGCAAATTAGCCGAATACCATTGTGTCACAGGTAAGGCCCTTGCCTGGTATCCTACTCGATGAAGTCTATGTACGGCTTCCGCTAAATCCGTTTCTTCGCCGGCAAGCACCAATTGTGAATTCCAGGGTACCATTATGCCCACCCATGTTTCAAAACGTCCCCGGATACCTATGTTGACGGAATTAGGGATATGACCCGCGGCAAAATCCTTGCTGTCTCGAATATCCGCAACGTAGTATCTCGAACTATCCGACAGGCCTGCATCTGCGACGACAGACTGCACGGGCTGCTGCCAGTCCACAATAGGAGGCCCATCCCTGTTCATGGCGGCGTTGTATTTAAAGTATTGCGGCGGCTCCTGCAGTTCCGACAGAACCGAAGTGATAAATTCGGCGCGATTAGTATGCTGAAGGTATGGGTTGGATGTTCGCTCCTCTCCGATGGTTGAGGACGGCTGGTCTTTGAGGTGTGCTCCACAGAGAGAGCCGGCTCCATGAGCTGGAAAGACCTTAACTTCATCTGGCAGCTTCGAGACGGTGTTGTGCCATGTATCGAAGAGCATACCTGCAAGGGCCGATGAAGTGGTACTCTCCACAAGGTCCGGCCGGCCGACTCCGCCGACAAAGAGATAGTCGCCGGTCAAAATCAATTCGGGCGTTTTTTTGCCGATGCCATATACTTCGGCGCTGGTGCCGTCGATGACATGTCCGGGAGTGTCGATAAATCTTACTTTTGCCCTGCCGACCTCTATTGTTGTGCCCTCTCCAACAGGTTCAATCTTATATTTTGCATTGCTTTTGGCACTCTGGTAGATTGGACAGTTTACCGCTTTGACCATTTCCATATGACCTGCCACGAAGTCGGCATGGCTGTGCGTGAGAAAAATACCCACTACAGACAAAGACCTTTTCTTTATCAAATCCAGATAGAATTCAATATCCCTGCCCGGATCAACGATAAGGGTCTTTGCGTCGCTGACCACCAGATACGAATAATGTGACAGGACCGGCAGATTAACCTGAATCAGCTCAAAACCTGGGAAGGTATAGGTATCTGTGATCTGATATTTTGCCGCATCGTACCCGTGGGTTGCGGATTCGGCGTCCTTTATCTGTGCAGCGTGAGTTTGCAGGCAAAGAACTGAGAATAGCAATGCGACAAGAATTGTTGATTTTTTGCAGGAACCTCTCATAAAACACCTCCATTACTATTGTTAGACACTTCATATTTTCCTGTGAAATTATGAAGAACTCATTTTTGCACTCACAGAATCAAAAGTAATATTAAATTTTCGTTAAGTCCTATGAATTCGACAAAGATGAAATCCTCAAAGGCGCAGTGCCTGGCACTACAGTAAGTCCGCTGTTCTGCCATAAATTACATATATTCTTTTCATTTGTCAAGACCTGACTTCGTATATTTCATCCAAATTGTAACTCCTTAACTTCACACGTAAAAGAAGTTTAAAGCAGGATATCCGCTGTGCTTTAATATTTAGAGATTGCCACCCAGGTCCCCTGCTTTCTTACGAAACCAAGAAGGAGACCTGCTTGCAATTCCCCCGGTATAAAGCAAGGAGGTTTTACCATGTGTAGTGTACTTTGTAGGTGATGGTTTTTTCCTGGCCGGGGCGGACAAGGACGCGAAACTCAACGGTCTGGCTGTCGGTCTTGATAAAGTCATCGGACTTTTCAACGATTTCCCAATTAATCCAGCGGTAGAGATGTTCGACGACCCTGAATTCGACGGTCTCGTTTTCCTTGTGATTGCGGAGTTTTATTTCGAACGCTTCATCGAGCCAATCGTCGTTCGAATCTATTTGATAATGTGTTCTTTTTCTTTCGCCTACGAGGTCGAAGGCGTTGCCCGTATAGACGCGGACGGTTTCATCCATCGGAGTAAGAATCGTATCTGACTTGCCGGTGGTCACTTTACGAAGCAACTTCTTTGCTATAGTATCGCTGACATATATCTCACCGCCGAGAACACTACGAATTGCATTTATAATGTTCTCCGTTGCCACCTCCTTCATAAGATAGGCCAAGGCACCTGCTCGAAGGGCCCGTTCGGCAAATGAGAATTCATCATGAGTTGAAAAAATAATCACCGGCAATTTTGTGTAACGCGCCTTTAGATTTTTGGTTAATTCAAAACCGTCTGAGTTTTTCAGGATTATATCAATAATAACCACATCCGGCTTTATCTCAGATATAGACTTGATAGCCTCCCAATCTTCATCAGCTTCGCCGCACACTTCTAAATCCTTCTCGTGATTGATAATCATTTTAAGGCCTTCACGTACGATAGGGTGGTTATCAGCGATAAAAATCCTTTTTGTTGAATTTTGCAGCCGTTCCCGCTTCATAATCTCCGCAGTTCTTTTTGGGAATTATTTCTATATGTATATGTACGTATAATAATATTACCCTTATGAGTGTACAATGGATTATGTCCTGGGGCGGTCCTCGAGCCATAATTTTGCCTTCCTTTCTTTCTCGCCCGGCGGTCCCCCGGCTTACACTTCAGGCATATCCGGCGACCACCAACTTTTTTTCACGATTATCAGGCAGCGCCTGGTTAGTAGTCTTTAAATTTTCTCATCCATTCGGGCCAGTCCTCGGGCCGCACACCTCCGTCCCTGGTCCAGGGATTTGACGTGTCGAAATCGCTATACCACTTCAACGTCCATAGTTCTTTGAGCCCGATTCTTCGCACTGACCAGTCTAAGAAAAGGCCGTTTATGTAACCATTGTGACGATTCATACAGAAAGCTCCCCATCCAAACTTAGCTCTTTCCGCTGGAGGTTCCTGATGATCCATGACCGCAGCACGAGGAACTTTGCAATCAAGAAGGACAGGGTATTTGGACCTGCCCTTGACCGAAAAAACGTCAAGGCCAAGAAGCTCTCCACGAACAGGACCAATAGGATGAACAGGGCCAATAGATTGAAAACTGAGCAACTTTTGATTGAATCCATAACTGCATCGAAACGGCGGACCATTATATCTTTCCACCCATGCTTCGAATGTCGAACCAACCTTTGATGTATTGTTACTTATATAGCCACTGTTACTGACAGCCATCGGGCAGCAGGCTATACCTTTCGTGTCAAACGGATTCAATGGCCCGGATATGTTTGGATCATCATCGCTGATGAATGTACCACGGAAAAACAGATATGAATCGAATACAGATGGGAGTCGTGCCCTGTTTTCCTCTACGTATATATTTAATATTGTCCCCCATTGTTTGAGGTTTGTCTGGCAAACAACCGCCCTGGCCTGATTTCGGACCCTTTGCAGTGCCGACAGCAATATCGCTATCAGCAGCGCTATAATGGAAATCACCACCAAAAGCTCAATAAGCGTAAATCCAACCCCATTAGAATTAGAGAGATTTCTTCTAACGCGTCCTGCTACAAACCATCCGCTTTGCCGATTTAAAATTCCTGATTTAAACGGCTCAAATCCTTTCTCTCTGTGCATGATGGGTCTCTTTTTCTTCTTCTTTTCCAAAGAAATATATGTTTGACCATCATCATATCTACAATTGATGCACTCTCAAAGTCTTTTCTATGATGATGGCGATTCTCAAGCCATAAATGTTGATGAAAAATCTCAAAAAATCTGAAATATATTGAACAATATCCCCCTCAATAATGTGCTGCCTGCGGTTCGCACTAATTGTAATCACTCCACCACTTCGTGTCTGCGTGAATGTATGATGCTCTTGCTGGCCTACGGTAGAAATGCTATATAACTCGTTACTGCGAGCTAAGCGAGATAACCTAAAAACGAACCCAATTCATCAAAAATCATGCAATTTTCGACAAAAAATCCTAAAGTCAACCCCCAAATCCCCTGTCTTGAGTCTTATGCCTTTAACTTTGAACTTTTCACTTTTCACTTTACTCTTCTGCCTTATTTTGCCGTTAAAATAGGCAAAATGGCAGCAATTTTCGTTAAAAAACGCTCACTGTTAAAAACAAAAATAAAATATTTCCAAAATTTTTATCTCCTTCCATAACAACGACTTACGAACAAAAACCCAAGAAAAATAGCTGATTTTTCGGTTCAAAACTGCACACTCGTCTAATTATAGAGGCGCTACTTTTTTAGCCTCAGTTAAGGAGTTTTGAATTTGAGTCATTTAGATTTTGATATTGTTTCGGATTTCGAGTTTGGGCTATATAAATTCTACGAATTCTTACGTACGAATTTATAAGCAAATTATGCAAAACAAACCCAATGTCAAGTACGCCAAAATTAACGTAAACTCCGTGAAAATAATGAGATACGAAAAAATGGACAATTGGTTATTCAGACAAACAAAGCCAAAACAAACCCAATCAAAGCCAATTTAAGCCAATTTCAATGCAAAACAAACCCAATTCAAACCCAATCTCGAAACAACTCCAGGGCAGGTCAGGCAGATTTAATCGTGCCAGCGTCTGGAGCCTGGATGTTGACGTCTTTCAACGTGCCGGCGGGCAACGGGACGATGGCTGCGAGGGTGCCTGACGGGAATATGCCGGGGTGGTGCAGTTACGATTACTTCGTGTGCAGAGTGGCCGCGATGGTATTCCTTGACAAAGGAGCAGCCGGAAAGCGAGATTGTCATTATGGCAACTATGATGGTAACTATTAGCGTTTTCATTTTAGTACTCCTTATCGTGTTCGTTTTCACTACAGTATGAACTTTTTATTTTGCGGCCGTAATCAGACGCGTCTCTACATATAAAAGGCAGTAAAAGAGAAAGGAGTAACGAGGAATTTAGAATTGAGAATGAAAGAAATCAAAGATTAAAATGTAAAATTAAGGAAGCTATTGGGTATGAGCTTATCAATCTCAGGGTGAGAGCCATGCAATTTTGTCCGACACCCATTGACGAGCTTCCGGTACCCATGAAGGTACCTGGGTGCTTACGAGGGGGTCACCGGGATCATATTCTGTTTGCGAAAATCGTTTTTCTGTATAGGCTGCCTCGGGTGAGAAGTAAACATAAGAAGTACCATCGGGAGGTATTTCATTTGCATTCAGCCACCAGTAATTTTGTTTGTTGCGTTCGGATACCTCGAAGCTCCTGAGTCCCGCATAGCCCCCCTTCTCTCTGACGGAAATTGAGATAAATGGCGCGATTATCGGGGCCCTTATTATGAACCATGGGTCGTCCCATCTGTTCGAGCCGAATTTTGGTACGGGAATAATCATCTGTCCGGGTACTATGTCGGCCTTAATTCCGAAACCATTCGGGTTGTACGCCCTTTTGTCCTGGTCGAACCAGGTGCCACTCTCGTATGAGCCGACGGAGAAACTACAGCCGGTGAAGAGTAAAATCAGGGGTATGAATGTCAGTTTAATATTATTCATATTTATTACTGTTTATCGGTCAATATGTATAAGTAATACGGCATCGAGAGTCTAAATTATATTTAAGGCCCCACAGACATTTTATCGGCCTTTTTTTATCGGCAAAGAATGAGGCCGGCTTTAGATGATTAATGATGATTGATGAGTGATTACTGAGAGATAGCCGCTTCGGTAAAGCTCAGCACAGGCTACGCTCAGGACGGGCTTTTTTATTTCCTAAGATAAATCCCTTCAAGTAATATAAGTCATTTTAGAAGGAGAATTATGTTTGCCAAAAGAAAACCAGCTTTGGTGAGATTTTTTGCGCCCGATTATGGCCCCTAAGAGAGACTTATATAATAGAGACGTGAAAGACGATACAGAAACAAACTTGATTCAGGCTGCTTCGAATGGCGACGCCGATAGCTTCAGCAGGTTGTGTGAGCGATATTACTCAGCTATGGTTGCGATTGCATACTCTCAGTTAGCCGACTGCGGTCTTGCTGAAGATGCGGTTCAGGAAGCGTTTTTCGTTGTCTTTCGCGATATTTCGAAGCTGAAGAAGGTGAACCATTTCGGCCGGTGGTTAGCAAAAATCAGCCGCAATATTGCCAGTGATATGGCAAAGGCAAGAAAAAGGGATAAGCTTATTCCAATCGAAGATTGTGATTCTGTATCGAACGATGAGAATAAAGAAGACAATAACGTTGAAGTGGTGAGAAGGATTATTTCGGAGCTGCCGGTTAAGATACGAGAAGTGATTTATCTGAGGTATTACGACAAAATGAGCTATCAACAGATTTCAAGTTTACTGGGAATTTCTCAAGAAGCCGTGAATGGCAGACTTAGAAGGGCCAAAAAGCTCATAGCCGGGAAGCTGCTTCGGAAGACCTCCGTGGAGGTGAAGCTATGAAAGAACACAAAGACGAAAAGTGGCTTGATGAGACCATTTCCCGGGCAACTGATTTCGGCGAAGTAAAATTCGATACAGAGAAATGGAGAGAAAAGTATATCCTGAATAAATCACAAAAAGCATCGTGTTCGTATTTCAAATTTAAACCACATTACAATATCTGGAGGTTTATCATGGAAAGTAAAGTAACAAGATATTCTGCGGCGGCGGTAGTCGCACTTGCAGCAGCGTTGGTTCTGTTTGGTCCTTTCGGAACATCGAAAAACGGCAGTGTCGTTCTTGCAGATGTCCAGCAAAATGTCGAAGGTATCGAGACAATGATAATACGAGGCACAAAAACCTACAGGCATCCAGGCGAGAACGGCGAAATATTTGAATTCGTCGGAATTAAAGGTGAATTCGACCTGATGAAATATGTTTCGAAGCAATATGGTCTCGTTGAGGAGGGATACGTTGGTGACAAACTTATCTATCGTGTAACCTTCAACCGGCCGGAGCAACAAACTCTTCTTGTTTTGCCACCCTGGAAGAAATATGGAACATTTACCTCTACAGACAAACAAATGCTATTATTGGAGAACCTGAGTCCCAAAGGTCTCATCAATCTTCTTATGAGGAGCGACTACACAGAACTAGGACGAGAGACCATCGAGGGCATCGAAACTGAGGTATTTGAATTTCAAGACACAGAGCCTTTCGTAGGGCTAATTCCCAAGCCCATTTTTGATATACAGAGATTAAAAGGTAAAGTCTGGATCGGGGTTAAAGAGCAATTGCCGGTGCGGGTAGAAGGTGATATGTTCATCGGTAAGAGCCTTATGACCGTGTTCAACGAACTTAACCTGCACGAAGTCAATACTTTCAGTGATTATAATATCGAGCTTGATGAAGACATCTTTGATACCCATCCGCCCGAAGGTTATACGGAACTGACGCTGACTGACATCCTTCCATTTATTCCGTTAGAGGTTAAGGCCGGCATTACAGGTTTGGGTTTGTGCTTTTTCATTATTCCGACCGGCTTTATTGTCAGGAAAAGACAGAAAAGAAAGAAGTTAACGGCCCACAAGCATTAATCCAGGCCTTTCGCCCAGGATTAGTGGTGAGTTCGACCAAGTTCAGGGCAAGTTTAATCCCGGATTTCCCAAGTAAACCGTAACAAATGAATTGAATTTTGATAGTATAGAGCCTATGGAGACCATTCAAACCAGTTTCGACCACTTGTTACGGGAGAACCCGATGGGTGAAACACGCAAGGACGCTCTGAGGCTCGATTTTGACCGCAGATTGAAGCTCGAATTTCACGGAATCAAGATAACCAGTGATGCAGGTTTGCGTGCAGAAATGTCGTTTGTGAAACTAGATGGGAAATCCGAAGTTATTTTCATTGTTGTTGGTGTATGGCTTTGCGATTAAATATTTTCTCAATATCTAAGGAAAGAAGTTAATAGTACGTAATTTACTTGCCTCCAGAAAAATGTCAAATGAGAAAGATAATTTAGAAGTAGGATTAAAGGCCTTTACAGGACTGCTCAACGAGTTCAGAATAAGAAATATAGCCAATAAAAAGGTCGTTAGAAAGTCTTTAGTACAGCATTTGTCGGAGTTATCCAAGAAGTGGGATGAGCAATTTCCGGGTTTTCCGGGAAGGCAGTCTTCTTGTTTTTCATTTATCGGTTTAGGCCGCAAAGATTCAAGAAATGCACAGTTGAAGAAGATTATTATAGATCGGTTAAAATCCGAAGACCAAAATCATGGTGATCAAGTAATAGTAACTCCAGCCTGTTTTATCGGTAGGCGAGAAAGGTATTTGGCATCACAATTGAGATCTTTCAAAGTAATCGCAACCGATATAAATCCTCGCCATAATTCGTTTTGGAGGCATTTTTGTAGAACTCCTCTTAATTATGAATTTCAGCAAGATAGTATCTTTAGATCCAGGCTGGAGGTGCACCCGTTGGCTGTTGTCTTTTTCGGTGCCTGCGGTTCTTTAACGGATGCTGCAATGGATTATTTTATAAAATCAAGTTCGCCGTATTTATTTTGCAGAACCTGTTGCCAGCAATTTATTGGCGGAAATATAGATGTGGCAAAAGGATTTAACCTTGTAAACTTGTATTGGAGATTAATAAAACCGAAACTTTTAAAAATGCTTAAGGAAAAAAAAGAGTACTACTTTTCACCGGATTATTCGATGGACCAATATCCAAGAAGTAATGTAGCAAAAGATTTTACCAACTCAGATGAATTTCTAAAAATAAGCCGTTTCGCTGCTGTCAGCGGAATTTGCAGGACAATCATAGATTTGGATCGATTTCTGTATTTGGTAGAACACGGATACAATGTTTGGTATAGATCAGAAATGTTTATTGCCGAAAAGTTAAATGTCAAATGAGTGGCTTATCTCCAAGTGCACCAACGATGTTCTATCAGTCATTCTAATGAATCGAGGTGTACCTTGCTCCAGATACGGCCGGGATCCAGTTTGATAGCTTCTGCAAAGTCAGCCCTAGCTTTTTCTTTTTCTCCTAAACCTTTATAAGCAAGGCCCGACAAATAATGATTAATAATGATCCACGTGGTGCAAGGGCATGGTGACACGTCCTCATGTCCATATTGTCAGGGAATGAATTCACGGAGTATCCACTTATCTGTTTCCATATGGTACGTCAGGCGCGCATAAGAAGTATCTTGGAACCTGAAGAAAACACCTCCTTTTCTCGCCGCGTTGCGCGGCATTGGAATTGACATCATGTTGCGTAGAACAGCGTTCAGGATTTCAGTGTGACTAACAATAAGGTACGTACCTGGTGGCATATGTAGAATCTTACTTACGGCCTGCCAGGCGCGGCAGTGTAACTCGACTAGGCTCTCGCCTGTTCCTTCGACAATACGTTCATAAGGGCTAATAAACAGCGGCATAGGATATTTCACTCTGGCCTCCTCTTTCGGCATACCTGCAATTATGCCACTGTTCTTCTCCTTCCAATCAGGATCTTTTGAACTTGAATAAGTTTTTTTTAACAATAATTTGTATGAGGTTTCGATGGAAATGACAAACATTGTATAGAAATTGACAAAGGCGGGCCGGCGAGGTAAGATTTTTTTTGTTACGAACAGCGAGTTTAGTGCCTTTTATATATAGAAAGGAGGCATAAGAATATGTGCAAAAGACAAACAAAGCAAATGGGGTGGAGTTTGAAGAAAGCCGTTTTTGTTCTGTTAGTGCTTGGCAGTTCGGCGGGAACGATATGGGCGATAGCGAACGGATATTCAGGAAGGGTCCAGGGGCTGGCCGAGGAGATTGTCCTTAATGCAGAGGAGCTGAGGGACGCAACGAGCGGGCCGGCTTACAACCGTATCGAGGTGGATGAGATTCTCAGCGAGCTGAAAGAATTAATCCGAGAATATGAAGAAGTGATGGTCTTTGCCGAGAGCCCCTATCCGGGAGAAATCGTGCTGGGAAGCACGCCGGGTGGTGACAGCACGTGGCTGGAAGCGCTGTGCGGCACTCGCTATGACGGGCCTTTGAAGGAAATACGAATTAGACGGACGGGAAACAGGGCGAACTACCTGAGAATCAATGATATTGAGATAACCTACAGTACGCCGGAGGGTTGGGGCAAGGAGACCTTCAACAAAAACGGCAGGGCCAAACTGTATAGCGGCGATGTGTTCAAATTAGCCCTGCCCAGACCGATGCGTATAAAGCGGATTCGGATTAATATCAACCATGAATCGACCGGCCTGGAGATTTCCGGGATTCCATATTATCCCGACGGGGCGCCGGCTTCTCCGAGAAGGATGCGCCGTCCGGCCGTAGAGGAACGCGGCCCTTCAGAGGTACTGTTGGGTACAACGCCCGGAGGGGATAGTACATGGCTCGAAACACTTTGCAGTAATCCCTCTCAAAGACCCATAAGAGAGATACAGTTGAAGAGGACGGGCAGTAATACATCGTATATTAGAATCAATGATATCGAAGTAACTTATATGACGCCTGCGGGAAAAAGCAAAGAAGTATTCAATAAAAACGGAAGGGTCAAGCTTTACCACGACGGGATTTTCAAACTTTCACTGCCGAGGCCGATGAGGGTCGTCAACATTCGTATTATGATCAATCACAAATCGACGGGATTAGAGGTATATGGTGTTTATTAGTCTCTGAGGGCAGAAGTAAGAAAAGCCCGGCTAAGCCGGCCCCTCTTTGAAGGCGCAGTCCTTCTACGCCAACGTTTCAACTGCTTTTCCGCGCTACTATCTCTATTGGGCCAACTTATATTGGCCACGTCATATTCATTTTCCGTACTAAGGTGTTTTTTTTGCCGAATACCCTAACCTGCCCCAGGTAATTTTTTGAAGCCTCTGCAGGTCATACATACCATCCTCGGTCTGCGGCTCGTAGTCACCCCCTTCAAGCACCTCAGATAAAAAATTACCCATAGGCCACAGCATACGAGGCATTTGCACAGTCTCGCGGCCCTTCCATTTCCAGTATTCGGCATGTCCATCCGCCATCGAGAGCGTCACGCCGTCGCGATGTTGTTTCGGTGGGGGACTGTGAACCTTCCATTCAGGATAAAGATAATTTACATAGAAATCGTTACCTACCGGTGTCTGGCCCTTATCGATAAAGACCGCCCGTTGGCCTGCACCCGGGCTTACGATGTCCGTCAGTTTGGTCAGCCGTAGAACTGTACTGCCGACGCGTTCACCAAGCTCTAACAATTCTTTGCCAATTAAACCCGGTAGTTTCGTTCCTTCCACAGAAGCGCCATTTGCGGCAGCGACTGTGGAGTATGTGACTGAGTGGCCGATTCGGCCACGGGGGCAGCGATAGGCATCTACATTTCTGACATAAGGCCACAAGGCGCCTTTGTCGGGATTCTCAATCAGTTCGGACCGGCTCTGAGGTACGAAAAAGGCCCTGCCTAACCAGCCTTCACGCTTACGGGTACCCGATATAGTATAGCTAAACGCGCTGCCATCGACGAGCTTGCTGTCGTGTTCTTCGGCATAGAGTATCCAGGCCAAGGTAAGCTGCCTTAGATTGCTCAGACATACCGTACGCTGGCCGAGTTCTCTGGCGCTTCGCAGTACGGGAATGAGGATGGCCATCAAGATCGCTATAATGGAAATAACAACCAGAAGCTCTATGAGTGTGAATCCGGTTAGTCCTGAGGAATCTGCCGTAAGGTGTCCCCTAACGGACTTTCGGAGAAATCTTCCCCTTTTACGATTGGGAATTCTTTTTATTAGCGGGGCAGCGGCTGTGGGGTTAGAGGAATTACGTCCATCGGACCCGGGGCGGAGTCCGGTGCTTTGCCGATGGGAAATCCGCATTCCCGAACGCGTAATATCTCTTATTCTGCGCATCTTAACGCCCTACCTCATCAGGTAATGAGAGATATTACGCGTTCGGGAATGC
>Ga0307379_10006295_pt1 | contig 16364 bp, 9 predicted proteins | sample UN2MG_FD_202237 | JGI IMG/M metagenome (GOLD analysis project Ga0307379, IMG submission 202237) | Soil microbial communities from Risofladan, Vaasa, Finland - UN-2 | ecosystem: Environmental > Terrestrial > Soil > Coastal area > Acid sulfate soil | place: Finland: Risofladan, Vaasa | collected... | reverse complement strand
GGCGTGCTGCCCGCGGACGAGGAACAGGATCGCGAACGACGTGGAGACGACCGGCTGGTACTTGCCGTGCCAGGAGCCGTCGCCCGCCTGCATCTGGAGGAGTTTCATCGCGCCGAGCTTGTACCAGTTCTGCGTGCCGAAGTACTTGAAGCCGCTGGCCAGCCCCACCCTCTCCACGCCGTAGAGGAAGTAGAGCAGGTCGCCGTGACCCATCAGCCCGCCCTGGGAGCTTCCCACGGCCGCACCGAAGTTCTCGTCCATCCACTTCAGCCCCGCGCGGATGGGGCGGTCGGAGTGGCTGGAGACGTTGCAGCGCAGAAACTGGTCGGCATAGAGCTGGTCGAAGCAGACGAACAGCGTGGCGATCCCGCCGGCGGTCATGGTGGCGGTGGAGCCGTCGCGGGTGTAGCCCCAGCCGCCGTCGGAGTTCTGGCAGTCGATCCAGTGCTTCAGGATGAGCTGCCAGTACGCCTCGGGGATCTCCTGGTCGGCCATGGCCCCGGCCCAGGTGCCAAGCACGCCGTACTGGCTGTTGGAGTTGTCAAACCGCCCGCGCGTGCGGGTGACGTCGTAGCTGTACGCGCCGTCCTGCGTGTACATCAGGAGCTTCTTGAGGTCCTCCTTGAACGGCTTGAGGTACTTGTTGCCGGTCTCCTTGTTGGCCAGGTACCAGGCGTTGCACCGCAGGCCCAGGCAGTAGGTCTTCTCGCTGGGGTTCTTGCTGAGCCAGTCGAGCGACTCGGCCAGGCGCTTCTCGCGCGGGCTGACGCCGCTGGCCAGCAGGGCGTACGTCGCCAAGGCCGTCGGGCCGGTGGGGTACTCCCGGTTCCCGCCGTGGCCCGCCCATGCCCCCCCGCCGCCGCGGGTGTTCCAGAGGAAGTCGCAGCCGCGCTGGATCGCGGCCTTGACAGCCTCGTCGGAGAAGCCGTCGCGGGCGCGCCGCGTCAACTCCTTGTCGAGCTTCTTGTCGCCCGTTCCGCCGCGCCGCCAAGCCTCGAAGTCGAAGCCCCCGCCTCCCCCATCGTCCTGGGCGGGGGCCGGTGCCACAAACGCGCTGACTATGCAAACCGATACCGCCGTCAGCAGCCTCTTCCGCATCGTCGGCTCTCCCACGTACGTCCACTCGACTCCGGGCACCGCGCAGCCGCACCCCACCCCCTGGGGCCCGGCCGCACGCAGGGCTCCACGCCCCCATTCTCCCACGATCTGCCCGCCCTGACAACAGGATAATCCCCTCCCTCCCTCGACTGCCCCTTACTGCCTCTGGGGTCAGGCATTGACCTTATGCCATTCGTGACAATCGTCGCCCCCCGGCGTTTCGGCAGGGGCGTCCAGGGAATGCGCGCGGCGTGGCAGGGGCAAGAGCCAGAAAGCCAGAAAACCAATGCCTGACCCCAGCTTCAGCGGGGCAGGACGGCGATGTCGTCGGGGCCGAGGGTGAGGGTGACGGGGTGGCCCTCGGGCAGCGGGCCGTGGGCGCCGGCCAGGACGGAGACCTTCCACTGCGCCCCGTCGGCGAGCTCGCAGACGTACTGCCGCAACTCGCCGAGGTAGACGCTGGCCCGCACCGCGGCGGGCAGTGCGGCCCTGTCGGCTTCCGGCGCGGGGGGGCCGGCCGGATGGAGCGCGATCCGCTCGGGCCGGACGCAGCAGGTGACCTCGCCGCCCACAGCGGGGGCGGGGTCGGCGGCCACGGCCGGGAGTCGGCCGACGGGCGTATCGACCTCCACGCGCCCCCCCTTCGCCGCGACGACGCGCCCGTCGATGAAGTTGGCCTCGCCGAGGAAGTCGGCCACGAACCGCGTCCGCGGGCGGTTGTAGACCTCCTCGGGCTGGCCGAGCTGAGCAACGCGCCCGGTGTCCATCACGGCGATGCGGTCGGCCATCGAAAGGGCCTCCTTCTGGTCGTGGGTGACGTACACGGCGGTGGTGCCGGTGGACTTGACCAGGTCCCGCAGCTCCTGGCGCATGTGCAGGCGGAGCCGGGCGTCGAGGTTGCTGAGGGGCTCGTCGAGCAGGAGGCAGTCGGGCCGGGCCGCCAGGGCGCGGGCGAGTGCGACGCGCTGCTGCTGGCCGCCGGAGAGCTGGTTGGGCTTGCGGGCGGCGAGGGTGCCCATCTCCACGCGGGCGAGGTTGTGGCGGGCCAGCTCGCGCCGCTCGGCCCGGCCGGCGCCGCGCATCTTCGGGCCGAACTCCACGTTGTCCTGGACCGTCATGTGCGGCCAGAGGGCGTAGTTCTGAAAGACCAGTGCGGTGTTGCGCCGCTCGACGGGCTCGTCGGTGACGTCGCGGTCGCCGAGACGGATGCGCCCGGCGGTGGGGACGGTCAGGCCCGCGATGATCCGCAGGAGCGTGGTCTTGCCGCAGCCGCTGGGCCCCAGCAGGAAGAACAGCTCGCCCGGCTCGACGCGGAGGCTCACGTCGTCGACGGCCGTGGTGGCGGCCCGCCCGGCGCCGAAGACCTTGGTCACGTTCTGTATGGTGATCTCTTTCATGGGGTGCTCGGTCGTTCTGTCTGTTCCTACGCCCGGAAGATCGCCCCGAGTCGCTTGCCCATCAGGGCCCCGGCGACGGCGAACGTCCCGGCAAGCAGGCCCATGCCGTAGACGCCGATGGCGGCGGCGATGTTGGCGGCGTCGACATTGCCGCTGGACGCCTGCTTGTAGATCTCCTTAGTGATCGGATAGTGCACCTGCTCCTGGGCGAGGATCAGCGAGTCGCTGACCTCCAGCATGGCGAACGCGAAGGTCAGCACGCCCGCGGCGATGATGTTCGCCGCCACCAGCGGAAGCGTGATCCGCAGCGCCGTCCGCGCCCGCGAGGCGCCGAGGTTCCGCCCGGCCTCCTCCATCGCCACCGGCACCTGTTGAAGGCCCGCCGAGACGCCCCGCACCACGAACGGCAGCCGCCGAACCGCGTACGCGATCACCAGGATCGTGAACGGGTTCCGCCCCGGCCCGATCGCCGCCAGCGGGCTGCCCTTGACGGTCATGGCGACGTACCCGGCCGCGAGGATCAGCCCCGGCACCGCCAGGGGGAGCATGGTCAGGCCGTCGAGGGTCGTCCGCCCCCGGAAGCGGGTGCGGACCAGCAGCCAGGCGGCGATGCAGCCCAGGACGATGTCCACCGTCGTGCTCGTGCCGGCGTAGGTCAGGCTGTTCAGGATCGAGTTGTACGTGCTGGGCTTGGTCACGACGAACCGCAGGTGCGCCAGCGTGTAGCCGCTGGGCAGGATGGTGTTGATCCACCGCGTGCTGATCGCCGTCAGGACCACGCCGACGTGCGGCAGCAGGGCCAGGAAGATGACCGACCCGAACAGCACCCATGCCCCCAGCGTGCCCAGCAGCCCCAGCCGCCGCTCCTCGCTGGCGACGCCGCCCTTGACGGCCTCGGCGGCGGCGCTGCGCCCGAACACGAACTTGCCGAGCACGTAGAGCGACACCGCCGTCAGGAGCATGATGAACACGAGGCTGAACGTCTGGGGGCTGACCTCGGCCTCGGAGAGCCGCTGGAAGACGGTCACGGGGATCAGCTCCTCGTAGCCGACGATCAGGGGCGTGCCGATGTCGGTGAACGACCAGATGAAGACGATCGTCCCGCCGGCGAACAGGCCGGGGCGGATCATCGGCAGCGTGATGCGGAAGAACGTGCGGATGGGCCCGGCGCCGAGGTTGCGGGCCGCCTGCGCCGCGGCGGGGTCCACGTTGGCCAGGGCGGCCGAGGCGTTCAGGTAGAGGATCGGAAACAGGTGCAGCACCTGGAGGACCACGACGCCGGCGAAGCCCGTTCCCAGCCAGTCCGGCGGCGTGGCGGCCGGGTCGAGCAGCCCGACGCGCTCCAGGACGAGGTTGATCACGCCGTACTGCCCCAGCAGGCGCCGCATGGACAGGGCCCCGACGAACGGCGGGAGGATCAGCGGCACCAGCAGCAGCGCGCCCAGCACGCCCGAGCCGAGGAACCGGTACTTCGTCCGCACCACCGCCAGCGGGATGCCCACCGCCAGGCAGATCAGCGTGGTCACGGCCGCGACCGTCAGCCCGTTGACCAACTGCCGCAGGAGCATCTCGTTGCCGAGGACGCGCCCGATCCAGTAGGTGCTCAGTGAGCCGCGATGGAAGAACCCCGCCCCGATCGTCAGCAGCACCGGCACGACGAGAAAGGCCAGCAGGAACAGCACCAGCAGCCCGGCCAGCAGCTTGGCGAGCGGCCCGGCCGAGCGGTCGGGGCGCCCCCGGCCGGCCTTCAGGCGAGGATGTTCCTCGGGGGGGTTCACTCGGCGACCCGCTTGTACTTCTCCCGGAAGAAACGTTGCCAGTCGGTGGTGATCCTCTCGGCCTCGGTCGCGTCGCGGAGCTTCGCGGAGACCTCCGCGATCTCGTCGGCCGTGTCGATGTTCTCGGGCAGGCGGTTGAACTCCGCCAGGCGCTGGGGGTCGAAGCTGGTGTCGATGAGCTTCTTCTTGGCGGCCCGGAGGAACTCGCGGTTGTCCATCGCGGCGGCGCCGACGAGCTTGCGGAGCACGCCGAATCGCCTCCGCCACATGGCCTGGTCGAGCTTCATGGCCTCGCCGCGTTCGAAGGGGTTGACGATGCCGGCGGAGAACCTGCCGGCGTACGCCTCATACACGTCGCGGCGGATGGGTTGGCGGCCGAGCGGCGTGCGGATGGGCCCGTCGGGCTCGCCGACCTTCAGCGCCCAGAGGGCCTGTCCGCGGCGGGACAGGGCGAAGTCCACGAATCGCTGAGCGACCTCGGCGTGCGGCGGGTCGCGGAGGATGGCGATGGGGTCGGCGTTGAAGGCGGTCTCGCCCTTGGGGCTGACGTACACCAGCGCGTCGGGCGCCTTGCGGACCCAGTTGGTGCCGTAGAAGTCGATGCACGCCGCGACGGGCGCCTCGCCGAGGCCCGGGGCGCCGGCCGCCTTGCTGGCGCTGTCGACGAACTTCTTGGCGTTGCCGAGGATGCTCAGCAGCTTGGCCCACCCCTCCGGCCAAGTCGCCCCCGACTGGACGATCATCTCGTACGCCGCGGCGGCCGAGCCCGACAGCGTGGGGTTCGCCAGGCAGACGCGGTCGTGGAACTCCGCCCGGCCGAGGTCCCCCCATTGCTTCGGCGGCGAGACGCCCGCCTTGTCCAGCAGGGGCTTGTTGTAGAGGAAGCCGAACCCGCTGACCGCCGAGCCCAACCAGTAGTGGTTCGGGTCGTACATTGACAGCCCGCCGAACGATTCGGGCACGTTGGCCAGCACGTCGGCGGGAATCGCCATCTTCTGGAGGATGCCGTCGGCGGCCATCTTCTGGAAGTTATCCTCCCCGCCGCCCCAGACGATGTCGAGTTCGCCGCCCTTGCCCTTCTTGTAGGTGTTCTCCAGGAAGTGCAGGATGGACGTGCTGCCCCCGGCGACGTCGCGCCAGATGATGTCGACCTTCTGGCCGTGCTCGACGGCGTGGTGGAGGCTGAAGGCCCACTCGAACTCGTTGCAGATGTTCTCGTTGTGGGGGCTGATGAGCACCAGCTCGACGGTGGGCAGATCGGCGAGCGACTTGCCCCACTTGGCGCGGACCTTCTTGTCGGCCTCCCCCTCGCGCGGGTCGCCCGGCCCGGCCGAGCCGTCCCCGCAGCCGCCCGCCAGTGCGCCACACAACATCGCGATCAGCGCGTTCCTCATCCGGCTCATGGTCGATGTCCTGCGTTCGGTTCCCGCGTGGGGATCGATTCTCGCACGCCCGCCACCAAACGCAAGCCGCTTCTGCCTGAAGGCGCAGGGCCGGCCCCGGTAGTTGCTCAATCGGCGCTCCGCCGGGGCGAGCCCGGCGGTGGCGGGAGAGGCAGGAGGCGCGCGGCCGCCCGGCTCAGTCGGCCTTGACGCTGTACGCCAGGAACGCCTCGCCGTGGCGAAGGTAGAGCACGCCGTTGGCCACCACGGGGTGTGTCCAGTGCGGGCCGCTGCCTTTGGCGACCTTGAACTGGCCGTGGACCTTGCCGGCCGTCGGCGAGACCTCCACCAGCGAGACGACGCCGCCCTTCTCGTCGTAGGCGTAGATGCGCCCGTCGGCGTAGACGATGGACGCCTTGTTGACCTCCGGCACCTCGTAGACGATCCGGCCGTCCTTGGGGTCCAGGCAGCAGAACTTTCCTCGCGAGGACGAGCCGTAGATCCGCCCGTCGATCCGCAGCACCCCTTCGTGGTGGTTGTCCAGTTTCCGCTCCCGCCAGATTTGGGCGGCGCTGCGGCCGTCGGCGGAGACCTTGATCAACTGGCTGCCCCACCCGTAGCCGCAGGAGACGTACACCATGCTGTCGAAGACCAGGGGCGTGTTGGCGTGGACGGAGTAGCGGTTCTTCTGGGGGACCTTCCAGAGGACCTCACCGGTCTTGGAGGCGACGCCGACGACGTTCTCCTCGGTCTGCGTGACGATCTGGTCGGTCGCGCCGATCGTCACCCGGATGGGCGAGCAGTAGGCGCTCTTTTCGCCGAAGCCCTTGGTCGTCCAGACGGCCTTGCCGGTGGCCTTGTCCAGCGCGACGACGGCCGCGTCGGACCCGCCGGGGTGGCAGATGAACAGCTCGTCGACGATCAGGGGGTTTTCGGCGATGCCCCATCGGATGTTCTGCCCGCGGAACTCCTTCAGCGTGTCGAGGGCCCAGAGCTTCTCGCCGCTGGCGGCGTCGAAGCAGGCGGCCCATCCCTGGCCGCTGTAGACGTAGGCCTTGCCGCCGTCGATCGTCGGGGTCGTGCGGGACATCGGGTAGTTGGCGGTCCACTCCTTGCCGTAGACCTGCTCCCACTTGATCTTGCCGTCGAGGCCGAGGGCGTACAGCACCCCGCGATCGCCGTCCGTGCCGGTCAGGTAGATCGTCTCGCCCACAATCGACGGCGCGGCGAAGCCCTTGCCCGGCGTGTCGATCGCCCAGAGCAGCTTCGGCCCGTCCGCCGGCCAGCTCTTCAGCAGCCCCGTCTCCTTCGAGATTCCCGTCCGCTCCGGGCCTCGCCACTGCGGCCAGTCCTCCGCCGGCGCGGTCGCCGCACCGGCCAGCAGCAGGGCCGTCGCCCACCATAGAGCTATGCGTCTCATGCACAGGTCCTTTCCGTCTCTTGGCAACCGGAACCCGTTTCCATATTGATTAACGCCCGGCGCGGGGCAGGTTCCGTTGCCGCGAGGGAAAACGTGCGCAGACCCTCCCCTTCCTGGCCTCTGTCGGGGTGCCCCTCGGGCCTCAGCCGCGGGCGCGGACATCGGCCACGAGCTGCTCGAACTGCTCGGTCTCCTGGCGGACCTGCTTGACGAAGCTGTTGCCCTCGGCCGAGCCGAGCACCGCGGCCATCTCCGCGTCGTCGGCGTAGACCATCCGGCGGAAGGGATCGTCGTAGTCCTTCTTGCGGGAGGCGTACGTCTCGTCGCGGACGTACCGCTGAACGCGCACGGCCTCGTCGAGCGCCTTCGACCAGACCTCCGCCGTCAGCTCCTCGGCGCCGAAGACCTCCAGAAGCACGGCCAGCGCATGCCGCTGCTTGTCGATGGGATACCGCTCCCACAGCCTGTCGTACGCGCCGTGGATGGCGGGCCAGGTGTCCAGCCGGCCGGCCCGGATGTCCGCCTTGAGGCGTTCGGCGTCCGGCCCGGCGACGAGCTGGCCGCCCAGGTTGACCCACGTTCGCTGCCTCCGTCCCGCGATGTCCCGGATCATGGACTCCCGCGTCGCGTTGGGGCGCTCGGCCATGTAGGCCAGCAGGTTCTTCATGCCGTAGTGGAGCAGCATGTCGCGGTAGGCCTCCCAGCCGGCCCGGGGCTTGAGGACCACCGCGGGCCGGTCGGACTTCTCCACGCCGTCGGCCAGCACCGTCACGTCGGCGAGCTTCTCGGCGGGGCCCGTGAGCAGCTCGCGCCCGGCGGCGATGAGCTCGTCGCGGGCCATCCCATCGAGGGACTTCCCCCCGGAGCGCAGGGCCGCCCTGGCGGTCCACTCGGCCAGGAGGTCCATGCCGGCGAGCATTTCCTCCGCCGTGTCGGGGGCCAGGGAGTCGAACTCGACGTGCTGGGTCTTGCGCTTCCGCTTGTCGCGGGCGCCGAACTTCCAGGTGTTCCGGGCCAGGGCATACATGTTGTGCATCCACCAGTAGGCCGGCATGACCAGGAGCCGGTCGGCGGCGGCGTCGTTGCTGACGAGGGCGAACGGCAGCGGGACGTTCATCTCGCAGGGGTAGTCCGCTTTGGCCAGGAGCGTGAACGAGGCGAACTTGCAGTTGTGCTTCACGCTGACGCACAGTCCCGGCCAGAAGCCCCGCCCGGCGTGGATCTCGCCGTCGGGGGCCCGGCTGTTGTGGTTGGAGCCGATCGTCGCGCAGGCGGCCATGTTGCTCTGGCCCATCACCAGGGCGGCGATGAGGAAGGAGTTGTTGTGGTGCTGCTCGTGGGCCGGGAAGATCAGGTCGTTGAGCACCTCGCAGCAGGAGATCGTGGAGTTGTCCCCGAGGACCGAGTGGATCAGGCGGGCGCCGTACTTGAGGTTCGTGTTGTTCCCCATCACAAAGCGGACGGCCTTGCAGCCGTAGAAGATGTGGCAGCCGTAGCCGATGATCCCGTTGACCAGCTCGACGCCCTCGCCGATCTGGCTGGGCTCGTCGGCGCTCGAGTTGATCGTGAGGTTCTTGAGCTTGTTGGCGCCCTTGATGTAGCACGACGGGCCGACCTTCACGTCCTTGATGATGCGGGAGTTCTTGATGACGCTGTCGTCGCCGACGGAGCCGTAGTAGCCCCGGCGGGGGTCGAACTGCCTCTGCGTGATCTCGCTCAGGCGGGCCACCAGGGCCTTGTCGTGCGGGTTCATCGCCCACAGGGCCGCGTCGGCGCAGATCATGCCGTCGAACGGCACGACCTCCCGTCCACCGGCCTCGTTGATCACCTGCAGCGTGATCCGCACGTGCTCGTCCTCGCCCTCCTTGACGATCCCGTTGCCGAACTTGGCATGGTTGGAGCAGTGCATCTCGTCGAGGTTCAGCAGGACCACGTGGTCGCCGAGGATGTAGTGCGCCAGGTAGCGGACGTTGTGGATGGCGACGTTGTCGCCGAGGTCGCAGGAGATGATCCGGCTGTTGGTGATCCCCACCGGCACGGTCAGGTCGTGGTGCTCCAGGAAGACCTCGTCCAGTCGCCCGATCCGCACCATCCCGTAGAACTCGCAGTTCTTGACCAGGTGGGCGGCGAAGTGGTCGGTGACGTAGATGTCCTCCCAGCTCTCGGTGGTGTTGCCGTTCTTGACGAGCGTCTCGATCTGCTCGGCCTTGAGGTGCCGCAGGCCGTCGGGGTAGCGCGGCGACTGCTCGTTGCGGAGGTGGTACTCGTCCTTCCCGGCGGGAAGGTACTCGGCGGGCACGAACTCCCGCCCCAGCGAACCGATCGGGACGACGCGAATCGCGTTCATGGTGGGGCCTCTCCGTTGTGTCAGCCAGCCGGCCGGGTCATCGCTTCGCCGCACCGGGCTTGTTCTGCTGGATCCACCGGTAGTAGTCGGCCATCTTCAGCTTGCCCGCGGCGGCCTCGTCCAGGAAGACCACCGCGTCGGGGTGCAGTTGCAGCGAGCTGGCGGTGCACATGCTGCTGATCGGGCCTTCGACGGCCGCGGCGACGGCGTCGGCCTTGGACGCCTTGTTGGCCACCATCAGCAGCTTGCGGGCTTCCAGGATCGTGCCCACGCCCATCGTGATGGCATGGATCGGGACGTCCTCTTTCTTCTCGAAGAACCGGGCGTTGTCCTCGATGGTCACCTCGGCGAGGGTCGTGATGTGCGTCCGCGAGGCCAGCGACGTGCCCGGCTCGTTGAACGCGATGTGCCCGTCGCTGCCGATGCCGAGGACCTGCACGTCGACCCCGCCGGCATCGCGGATCTGCTGCTCGTACTGGCGGCAGTGGGCCGGGAAGTCGTCGGCCACGCCGGAGGGCACGTGCGTCCTGTCCATCGGTACGTTGACGTGCCGGAAAAGGTTCTCGTTCATGAAGTAGCGGTAGCTCTGGTCGTGCTCGCCGGTCAGGCCCACGTACTCGTCCAGGTTGAACGTCGTCACGCCCGAGAAGTCCAGCCCCTCGTCCCGGTGCATCCGGATGAGTTCCTGGTAGAGCCCCAGGGGCGTCGAGCCCGTCGCCAGACCCAGCACGGCATTGGGTTTCCCTCGTACGATCTCCGCCACCACGTCGGCCGCCGCCTTCGATATCGCGTCGTAGTCCGGGCAGATCACAACTTCCATTGCGGGTTCCTTTCCTATTCCCTGGCAGGTTGACCGGAACGGCGTCCGATGCGCGCGAGCGCATGTCGAACCGCAGTCCATCTTTCGGCAGAACGGCGGCAGGAGTGAAACCCAAAACCCGGCCGCCCGAAGACGAGGCCGCCGCGTCCGGCGTCCTTGCCGCCCGCTGCCGCAGCGCCTCTCCGGTCGCCGCCTTTGCCGCCAAGGAGTTTGATTCTGCTCTCCGCCCCAATATAATGAGTGCGCCGTTCACGACCACCCAATGGATTGGGCCGGCCCTATGCGCCTCGGGCCGGCGACAACACAAGGATGCCGAACATGGCCAAGCCCAAAGCCGCAAGGCAGCTTTTCGTCGGAGTGGACGTCGGAGGAACCAAGGTACTGGCGGCCCTGATGACCGAGGCCGGGGGAATCCTCGCACGCGAGAAGCTCGCCACCCCCCGCGGCAAGAAGCCCGACTTCGTCGTGGACGCCATCGCCGAGACGATCCGGGCCGTCGCGGCCTCAGCCCACGCCGGGCCGGGCGAGCTGGCCGCCGTGGGGCTGAGCATTCCCGGCGTGGTCGACCCCGACGCCGGGCGGATCGTCATCACGCCCAACATGAACCTGACGGGCATCGAGATCGTCCGGCAGATGCAGCCGAAGCTCGACGTGCCCGTCACGCTGGGCAACGACGTCAACTGCGGCACGCTGGGCGAGAAGTGGCTGGGCTCGGCCCGAGACGCCGAAAGCGCCGTGGGCATCTTCGTCGGCACGGGCATCGGCGGCGGGGTGTTCCTCCACGGCGAGATCCACCGCGGCGCCCGCGAGAGCGCCGGCGAGATCGGGCACCTGGTCATGGCGATCGGCGGGCCCAAGTGCGGCTGCGGGGCGCGCGGATGCTTCGAGGCGATCGCCAGCCGGACGGCCATGGACCGCGACATCCGCGCCGCGATCGCCAGGGGTCGCAACTCGATCGTCACCAAGCTGCTGAAGAAGGACACCGACCTGATCCGCAGCGGCGTGCTCCGCAGGGCCCTCGCCCGGCGGGACAAGCTCGTGATGGACGTGATGCGCCGGGCGGCGGTGGTGATGGGCCACGCCTGCCTGTCCATCCGCCACCTGATCGACCCGGAGGTGATCGTCTTCGGCGGCGGGGTGATCGAGGCCTGCGGCGACTTCCTCCTGCCGATCGTCGAGGAGATCGTCGAGTCCGACCCGCTGACCGGCGCCCGCCCGGGCGGGTGGATCGTCGAGTCGGCCCTGGGCGACGACGCCGTGGTCATCGGGGCCGCCGCCCTGGCCCAGCAGGCCGTCGGGCGCGACCCGTTCCACGGCACGGCATCGGTGGAATATCCCGAGGTCCGCCGGACGGAGGGCGGCGCCATCGAGGTCGCCGGCGAGGCCCCGGCCGGGGCCGTATACGTCACCGGCGACGGCCAGGTCGGCGACCCCGGAAAACTCGGCGCCAGACGCGGCAAGCTCACGCTGGGCACGAAGCTCCTGCGGACCGTCTGCCAGGGCTGCCCCCAGGCGCTGTTCGTCGAGGTTGCCAAGCCCGGCGACGTCAAGCTCTCCGACCGCGCCCGCAGCCTGCTGCACTTCCGGCGCATCGACCTCCGCGCCGCCCCCGACGCCGTCGCCCAGTTCGCCGCCTTCCCGGGCCGCAAGGCACTGGTCGTCGGCTGAGCCCCGCGGCGCGAGGCATCTCGCGGATCACTCCTCCGGCCGGGTCAGGGGGCGGAAGCGGACGGGGCCTTCGGCGGCCTGGGCGGCGCGGACGGCCTGGCGGTAGAAGGTCTCCTGGGCGCGGAGGGGCTTGCCCCCGGGGGGCACGGGCTCGTAGGTGCCGTCCGGCAGGAGGCGGCGGGCCTTGACGTTGTCGGCGAAGAACGTCTCCAGGATGCCGACCAGCCGCTGGCGGATCGCCGCGTCGGTCACGGGGAAGAGGATCTCCAGGCGCCGGTCGAGGTTGCGGCCCATCCAGTCGGCGCTGCTGAGATAGACCTCCTCGTGCCCGGCGTTGTGGAAGTAGAAGATCCGCGCGTGCTCCAGGAAGCGGTCGATGATGGAGACGACCTCGATGTTCTCCGAAACGCCCGGCACGCCCGGCCGGAGGCAGCAGATGCCGCGGACGTTCAGCCGCACGCGGACGCCCTTGCGCGAGGCCCGGTACAGCGCCCGGGCGATCCCCTTGTCCTGAAGGGAGTTGACCTTCGCCATGACCCGGCCCGGCTCGCCGGGCGTGGAGCTGTCGATCTCCCGCTGGATCAACTCCTCGAACCGCCGGCGCAGGCCCGTCGGCGCGATGGCGAGCTTCGAGAAGCCCACCTCGTCGGAGTACCCCGTCAGCAGGTTGAAGAACGCCGCGGTGTCCGTGGCCACGTCGTTGTCGGTGGTCATCAGCCCGATGTCGGAGTACAGCCTGGCCGTCTTGTCGTTGTAGTTGCCCGTGGCGAGGTGAACGTACCGGCGGATGCGCCGCGCCTCGCGGCGGACGATCAGGAGGGCCTTGGAGTGGGTCTTGTACCCGCTGATGCCGTAGATGACCAGCGCCCCGGCGTCCTCCAGCCGTCGCGCCCAGACGACGTTCCGGGCTTCGTCGAAGCGGGCCTTCAACTCCACCAGCACGACCACCTGCTTGCCGTTCTGCGCCGCCCGCGCCAAGGCCGCGATGATCGGCGAGTCCCCGCTGGTGCGGTAGAGCACCTGCTTGATCGCCAGGGCGTTGGGGTCGTCGGCGGCCTGCTCGATCAGCCGCACCACGGGGTCGAACGACTCGTACGGGTGAAACAGCAGGATGTCCCGCTCCTGGAGGGCCTCGAAGAGGTCCTCCTGCGGGTCGCGCAGGTCCTGCGGGGGCTGGGGGGGCCAGTCCTCGTCCCTCAGCTTGTCCAGGCCCGGGCGGAAGGCGACCTCCATCAGCGCCGTCGCGTCCAGCATGCCGTCGATGTCGTAGACGTCCCGCCCGGGCAGTTCGGTCCACTTCGTCAGCCAGCTCCTCAGCCAGCGGTCGCCGCCCGAGGAGATCTCCAGGCGGACCGGGGCGCTCCGGCGGCGCTCGTGCACCGCCCGCTCGACGACCTCCAGCAGGTCGGCGGCCGCGTCGTCCTGGATCGCCACGTCGGCGTCGCGCGTCAGCCGGAAGACCGTCGCGCCGCGGACCTGGTGGCCGGGGAACAGCTCGGCGGCGTTGGCGGCGATGATGTCCTCCAGGCGGACCAGGTGCAGGCCGGCCTCCGCGGGCACGGCGAGGAAGCGGGGCAGGCTCCTGGGCACGGGCACGACGGCGACCTGCTCGGGGGCGTCGGCCTCGCCGCCGGGCGCGAGGCGCAGGGCCAGCATGAGCTGGAGCCCCGGCAGCAGCGGCGCCGGATCGAGCCGATCGACGGCGAGCGGGGTGAGGATCGGCGTGACCTCGGTCCGGAACAGCCCCCGGATGAACGCGCGCTGGGTCTCCGTCCACTCGCCGGGGGTCGGAACGATCACCCCCTCGCCCCGGAGGGCGTCCAGGACGCGGCGGATGCCGTCGGACTGCTCGGCCATCATTCGCCGGACGCGATCGGCGATCCGCAGGAGCTGCTGGACGGGCGTCAGCCCGCTGAGGTCGCGCCGGCGGACGCCCGCGGCCTGCTGCTGCTTCAGCCCGGCCACGCGGATCATGAAGAATTCGTCGAGGTTCGAGCTGACGATGGCGAGGAACTTCAGGCGCTCCAGCAGCGGCAGCTTCTCGCAGAGCCCCTCGCGCAGGACGCGGTCGTTGAACTCCAGCCAGCTCAGCTCGCGGCTGATATACAGCTCCGGGGCGTCCAGCTTGGCCTTGGCCTTGGCCTTGGCGGGCGGCTTCTTGGTCTTTCCTTTTGCCACAATCAACCTCGATGCAGCGGCGATCTCTCGCCGGCCGAATGCTACTGGATCTCGGCCACGTCGCGCCAGGCCTGGTCCGCCGCCTTGGCCAGCGGGGCCTCCTCCAGGCGGACGGCCATGCCGTAGACGTCCTCGAACAGGTCCGCCTTGCCGGCCATGGCGCGGCGCTCGAGCGTCAGGTCGGCCGTGCCGCGAACCTGAATCACCATCTCCCCGGGGCGGCGGAGGACGTCCCAGTTGCGGACCTGCTGGGCGTGGCCGCGGTCCAGGGCGTCGGCGACGCGGAGGACCGCCGCCAGCTTGCTGACAATGCTTCGCGTCTCCCGAGGCAGCGAGACATACTCCACGTGCGCCGGCCTCGGGCACGCCCGCCGGTGGTATCGCGCGACCAGCGCGATGGTCCGGATCTCCTCGGCGTTGAGCCCGAAGACCTCGCCGTTGGCGATGAGGTAGTAGCTGTGCTTGTGGTGCGCCCGCCCGCTGACGTACGTGCCCGCCTCGTGCAGCAGGGCCGCCACGTGGAGCAGCAGCCGCTCCCGCCGCCGCAGGCCGTGCTCGGCCTGAAGCTCGTCGAACAGCCGCACCGACAACTCGGCCACGTGCTCGGAATGGGCCGTCTCGCAGCGGTACTTCGCGGCGAACGCCCTGGCCGACCGCACGATGCCGGCGACCAGCTCCTCGTCCTCTCGCCCGGTGACGCTGCGCGCGAGGTCCAGCAGCAGCCCGTCCCGCATCGAGGTGTGCGAGGCGATGATCTGCCGGGCCGCCGTCTCGTGAATCAGGGCCTGGTAGACCAGCAGCGCCGGGACGAGCTTTTCGGCCTCGGCGTGCGTCAGGCCGTACTTGCCCACCAGCTCGGTGACCGAGAGCCCCTCGCACTTGGCGACCAGGCGGTCGAACTTCTTCGGGCGGATCACGAAGAGGTCCGCGGAGGCCGTCGGCTTCCCGATCTGCGCCGAGGCGAACCGGGCGTCGCCCCCGACGGCAAAGAACGTGTCGATCTTCTTCATCGGCAGCGACGCCTTGATCGACGCGACGACCCCGGCGATCTGGTGGCGGATCAGGTCAGGCGTCTTCTGGGCCGACACCTCCCGGATCGACAGGGCCTCCTGGAGACGGATCGACCCCAGCCGGTGGCTCTCGGAGGTGACGATCTGCCCCTCGTGAAGGACCGTCAGCAGGGCCGTGCCGCCCCCGATCTCCACCACCAGCGCGTCGTGAAAGCCGATGCCCGGCGCGCTCTTCAGCGCCTCGCGCACGGCCGAAACCTTCAGCCGGCTCTCCTCCGACGGGCTGATGACCTCCACGTCCAGTCCGCAGGCGATGTATGCGCGGTCCAGGAAGGCGTCGACATTGCCCGCCTCGCGGACGGCGCTGGTGGCCACCGCGCGGACCTGCCCGACACGGCAGGCCTCCAGCATCCGCTTGAAGTCCGCCAGGATCGAGATCGCCGCGTTCATCGTCTGCGTGCCGAGGCGGCCCGTGACGAACGTGTCCTGGCCGAGGTGGACGGCCCGATGCGCGCGCTCCAGCAGCTTGATCTCGCCGTCGGGAAGGACCTCGGCGATCTCCATCCGGATCGAGTTGGACCCGATGTCGATCGCGGCGACCTGGGTCGCGCCGGGAGCGTCCTGTCTGTCTTCGGCCATTGCTCAGGTCACCTTCTCCCCGCCGGCCAGAGACATGGCCACCAGGACGAGGCCATGCCGCCCACCAGCGGGCCTGTCTGTCTCATCGGCATTCTGCCCCCGCCGGGCGCACCAGGACATGGCCCCGAACACGAGGCCACGCCACCGGCGGAAGCTCAGTCCCGGCAGGTCATCTCGAACGCCACGGCCCGGCCCGTCGCCAGCTCCAGCAGGTCGGACTTCTTTTCGGCGGCCCACAGTTCGGCGTCGGTCGGGCCGTCCGTCATGCAGCGGATCACCAGGCGGCCCGGCGAGAGGTCGCAGCGGACGTCCGTCACCGCGTCGGTGTGGGTGCGGTCCAGCCCGTCGGCCACGCGCAGGATGCCCGCCAGCAGGCAGACGGTCCGGCGGTCGGTTTCGTCCAGCGCGGCGAAGTGCGCGTGGCCCTCCGCGGGCAGGGCCTTGCGGTGGTACCGCGCGATCGACGCCACAATCCGCCGCACGCGATCGTCGAACGGGAGCTGCCGGTCCCGCAGGAGCAGCCGCAGCGCCGTCTTGTGGTGCCCGCGCTGCCCGTCGATCCAGCCGATGTCGTGCAGCAGCGCCCCGCACTCCAGCCAGAACCGCTCCCGCGGGCCCAGCCCGTGC
>Ga0307379_10006293_pt1 | contig 16364 bp, 16 predicted proteins | sample UN2MG_FD_202237 | JGI IMG/M metagenome (GOLD analysis project Ga0307379, IMG submission 202237) | Soil microbial communities from Risofladan, Vaasa, Finland - UN-2 | ecosystem: Environmental > Terrestrial > Soil > Coastal area > Acid sulfate soil | place: Finland: Risofladan, Vaasa | collected... | reverse complement strand
GCGCGATTGGCGTCGGAGGCGGAACGAACGGCACGAACGGCACGCGAAACGGCACGATCGGCACGCGAAACGGAACGGACGGCACGGGTAATGTGCGTGGAAGGGACGCGGGCGGCACGCTTCGTCGCAGGGCTGCCGATTTCGGCGCTTCCCGGGGTGGATCGCGATTGGGAGGGGCGCCTGAAGGACATGGGCATCCGGCGCGCGAAGGACCTGGCCGCGCTGCCGGCGGAGGCGGTGGAGCGCGCGTTCGGGGAGCGGGGGAGGATGCTCTGGGAGATCGCGCGGGGTGGGGATCCGGAGGAGGCGCGGCGGGACGCTTCGCCCGCTTACGGCCGACTCCCGACGACGGAGAAGGAACAGAGTCTGTCGGCGCAGGTGGAGGTGCGTCCGGCAACGGATGAACGGGCGCGCATCCGAGCCGCCCTGCGAGTGGCGGCGGATGACCTGTCGCGGAAGCTGCGCGAGCATGGCATGGTCGCTCAGCAAGTGCGCATTGCAGTTGTGTTCAGCGATATGAGGAAGGTGGAGGCGCGGCGGACGCTGGGCCGCGCGACGCGATCCGGCGAGGTGTTGTTTCAGGCGGCGGGCATACTCCTGGATCGAATGAAGCTCGGCACACGCTTGGTGCGGCGGGTCCGCATCATCGCCGACCGCCTCAGCCCCGGCCCGCACGGCGGCCAGCTCGGGCTGCCTCTCGTCGAAGGGGAAGAGCGGCGCGAGCGATTGGCAGAACGGGTGGATCAGGTCAAAGATCGCTACGGCGATCACGCCCTCAGGCGCGGGAGCACACTCGCACTCGGCCGGCCAGGGTGAACGACGGGTAGCCGCAGATGAACGCGGATGGACGCAGATTAGATGCCCGGCACATGCGTGCCGGGCGAGAAGTCGGCGGGGGACGCTGTCCCCCGGACCCCCTGGCAGAGGGGACGACCGGCGATTCGTCCCCTCTGCACTCCCCCCACTCGCGTTTAGCGTTGACGTCGGAGGTCTGCGGCCGGCGTGCGGGCCAGTGGGACAGGGATGGAGGCTGGGGGGTGGCGCCGGGATTATCATCCCGGCGGAAGCCGACGGGCGGTTTCCGAAGTCGGTCAAGGGGGACAGAAGTTGCTGGCGGCAGGAATGTCCTATGCCTGCGGGTAAGGCTGGCCATCCACTCGTGTTACCTTGATACGGGATCGTCCAAAGGAGGATGCTATGGCCGAATACACACGGGCAGAGGTGGCGAGGGTGATCGACCATTCGCTGCTGGACCCTGCGATGACGGAGGCGGACTTGGAGGCGGGGTGCCGCGCGGCGGCCGGGTGGGGGGTGGCGTCGGTCTGTGTGAAGCCCTACTTCGTGGCGCGCGCGCGGGCGCTGCTTAAGGACTCGGATGTCAATACCGGCAGCACGGTCGGGTTCCCCCATGGCGGACAGGCGATATCGGTGAAGGTGGCCGAATCTCGATGTGCGCTGGGGCAGGGGGCGCAAGAGCTGGATATGGTGATCAACATCGGCAAGGCGAAGGGCGGGGATTGGAGCTATCTGGAGGACGAGATCGGGGCGGTGGTGGAGGCGGCCCACCAGGGGGGCGGGCTACTGAAGGTCATCTTCGAGAACTGCTATCTGAGGGATGAGGAGAAGCGAGAGCTCTGCCGGATATGCCGGAAGCTGGGGGCGGATTTCATCAAGACGTCGACCGGGTACGGGTCGGGCGGCGCGACGGACGATGATCTGCGGCTGATGCTCGAAGAGGCGGGAGAGGAGATGGGGGTGAAGGCCGCCGGCGGGATTCGCACGTATGCCGATGTGGCGCGGGTGATGGGGATGGGGGTCAAGCGCGTCGGCGCGAGTCAGACGGAAAAGATTCTGGAGGCGTGCCCCCGGTAGATGCTGCATGCGCCGGGGGGGAAGTCCTTGCGGGGGAGCGACCGGCGATTCGCTCCCCCGCACCCCCTTCACTCGCGTTTAGCCTTGCTGACGGTGGCCGGGAGTGAGTGCGTCGGGCGGTGGGTAGCGCCGGGAGTATCCTCCCGGCGGAAGCCATGCAAGGGGCTCCGCCCCCCGCAAGCCCCCCGGGAAAGGTAACGGATTGGGGCGTTCCTGTCGGGGCCGAGGGTTGAGGGCGGTAGGTGGCGACGGGAAGATGCCTTGCGGTCGGAAGCCGGATAGGGGGCTTCACCCCTTTTTGAACCCCCGTTGAGCGGTTCGGACGATGGGAGGGGGCGAAACCCGAGGCGCTCTACGGCGGGCACACCCGCGCGGGCGAGACCGTTCGCCTTACTCACCACCACCCTTGACGGCCGGTTGGTTGGTGTGGGAGGATTGGGGGAGGGGCAGGAATGCCACCACTATCTCAGCCCATTCGCAAACCCGTCACGTACCAGGAAGTGTTTGGTCAGCCCCATACAGCCCAGGGCTTGCGAGCACTAACAGAGTCTCTTCCACGTGCTGAAGCGAGTCGTTTCCTGGCGGCCCTCGGCGTCCATCTTCACATGATGGAGGATGCACAGGATTTCACGGCACCCCTTCCCGCCTTCCTGGGCCCGCAGCCAATCGTGGACAGAGTACTCCGAATCTGCCGGAGGGAGGGCGACCGGCAGTGGCTTCACGCGGGCACGGTCTGCGCAGGGTGGCGGGCCCTCGCGCTCTGGGGGTCAAAGCGATCGAGGGCCGTGACTGAGCCGTTCCTCCCCGACTTCACACGGTGGATATTTCACCTGTCGGACGCGTACGCTGACAGGCAGATCGACTTCCTGACGGATGCCACCGGACAGGCCTGCTACAGCCCCGTGCGGATGTTCGCGTTCACCCTCCAGAATGAGTGGATCCATGGGAAGACCCAAGACTACTATACAATCGCGCGCACATACTGGTTACTGCACAGGATTCCGCCACTGCTGCGCCCGCAGGACCGGAAGCTCGATATAGCACGAGTCTTCGAGGAGGTTCTCGGCTTTGGGCTGGAGGAGTATCGAGCCGTTGGAACCGTGCTATGGGGCTGGTGTTACCCGTCCCGAGTTCGTTCCCTCTCTCCCCCGGACGCGGCGAACGCCGGTGTGGTCGAGGTGCCGCGCCACTTCGCAATAACCGCCCTTGACTCAGCACTAGTCGAGAGCGTGGTGAACGCACTCGCTCAGGACCTCGACGAGCTTCGGGACGCATGCGACGGCAGCCATTTCCATGAAGCCTGGTGGTCTGGGGACTTCCTCCAGTTGGCCCGCACTCCGCTTATCGAGACTGATTGCGAAGGCTACTTCGCGCTGTCTCTCCCTGCGTTGGTCCTCGACGCCTTCAGCGGCGGAGTCTATCACCGGCTGCGGGATTACTACAGCGAGAAGGAGGGCACGGGCAACAACACCTTCACCACGTACTGGGGGAACCTAGTCGAGGCGTACACCGGGAAGCTTCTCGAAGACACCTTCCGGGCTATCGAGGAGCGCGACAGGCGAAGGCGTGTCTGGATTCCGTCGCATCCCGATATGCGCGGCCACGAGCGCTGTGACGGTGTAGTTCGGTACAACAAATGTGCGGTAGTCTTCGAGAGCACATCGAGCCACTTCACGGTGAAGTCGTTGACGGGTCATGACCTCGACGAGGTAGAGCGCGACCTTGAGAAGGTCGTGTTCAGCAAGGTGCGGCAGTTGAGCCGTGCGTGTGAGGACCTAGCGGTTGGGAAGACTACTCTACTTGAGGACGGACGTCCTATTCGAGTGACGGAGTTCATCCCCGTTCTGATCACGCTCGCACCTGTGCCGGTATGGCAGTGGCTCATGCAGCTTGTCGACGAGGTGTGCGAACGGGAAGGGCTTTTCAGTGGCGTGTCCTGCACTCCGGTACAGATCATCAGCATGGAGGAGTTCGAGATGTTGCTCGATCTCGCCGCGGCCCGCAAGTCATTGCCTCATCTCCTGCGCAGAAGGGCATCCAGCGCCGGAGGCCGAGACCAATCGATGAAGAACTGGCTCTACACGCAGAAGATCACACTGAACGCCGAGCGCAGGTCACCTCTCCTGCAGGAGGCGTTTAGAGAGTGGGGCAAAGAGGTGATGGGGATGCTGAAGGGGGAGAGTCCGTAGGGCAGGAGCTTCCCTCCTTCCCAGGACATCGCTTTCATTGTGCGACACCGCCGGCTTCCGCGCGTGGACCGCCTGCATAGTACGCCGCTTCCACCCGTTGGGGACGGCGTGGGTCGTATGGGGACGTGTTCTGTTCCCGCCAAGACAGCCGTCGCGCTCGTATGGGACCGGGGGTGGCCCTGGGCGGCGTACGATGCGGGGGGAGGGGGGACGGGAGGGGTGGTGGGCGCGGCAGCAGGTGGTGATTGTTAGACGCTCGGAGGTAGGTGGGTGCGCCCCTGTTTGTGGGTGCCGGGGAGCCCGCGTAACGGCCGGCCGCGGGGACGAGATCCCTCAGTCGCTTCGCTCCCGCGGGATGACAGCGGGGGGGGGTTGGGTGCGCGGCGATAGGTGTTGAGGTCCCCGTTCGACTGCGCTCAGGGCAGGCCTCAGTCGCTTCGCTCCCGCGGGATGACAGATGGTGGACCGGCGGTTTATTCGGATAGGGGGCATCGTACGCCGCTTCCACCCGTTGGAGGTAACGGCCCGGCGGGCATGCGCCTTCGGCTCATACCCGCCCTACAGCAGAGGATGGCCTTCGCGAGCGAAGGCACAGTTGTGAGAACGGACCCCTCCGCTTCCGACTTCGCCAAGGCTTCGTCGGACAGGTCGGTCGGGATGACGGGAGGGTACGGAGGATTAGGTGCGGGACGAGACGTGGTGAGGTCCCTCGACTGCGCTTCGCTTCGCTCGGGATGACAAGGGGAGCGGGCGGGGTGTCCCCGATGGCGCACGATGCGGAGGGAGGGGGGTCTGGAGGGGTGGAGCCGGGGCAGGATGGCCTTCGCTGCGCGAAGGCGCTTGTTGAGGGAATGGATTCCTCCGCTTCGGTCGGAATGACAAAGGGGGCACGGGGCGGCCCCAGGCGGCGTACGATGCGGGGGGAGGGTGCGGTCTTGACACGGTGTGTGCCAGGGGGAGACGGCAACGGCCAGGTGACAGACCGGGCGTCTGTCCTACCAGGAACGGCTAACGGCCCGGCTACAGAACGGCCAGCGGCCGGCTGGCACAGGCGTGCCAGCCCTACAGCAGAGGATGGCCTTCGCGGGGCGAAGGCGTTTGTTGAGGGAATGGATTCCTCCGCTTCGGTCGGGATGACAGATGGGGGAGCGTTGGCGCGGGGAGGGGCGGGCGACGAAGGGTGTTGAGGTCCCTCCGCTTCGGTCGGGATGACAAGATGGGTCCGGGATGACAGGTGGGCGGCGACGGTTCGGCGGCGGGGGGGAAGAGGGCCGGAGGGTGGGTGCGGTGCGGTACGTGTTGAGGTCTCCGTTCGGCTACGCTCAGGGCAGGCTCTTCGCTGCGCTCAGGATGACGAGAGAGGCGGGCACATATCAGCATTGCGTTACGGTGAATGCGCTTCGAGGGGGGAGGGACCCTCCCCGTGGGGCTTGGGTCCCGGGACTCAAGCCCCAGGACCCAATTCACGATTCTTCCCCCTCCCCAACGGCCAAGACATCGTGAGAGCGTTCGCGGGGGGACGGACGGCCGGCTGGGTTGAAGCCTTTGACGATCAGGTATACGGCGAAGGTCATTTCTTGCACGGCTATCGGAGCGTCGAACACGGTCTGGGTTGCAGAGGAGAGATCGAGGCCGTAGACCACCATGATGCGCGCGGCCAGAATCAACGCGGCGGCGACAAGACCCCAGACGGATAACCACCGAGGCACGAGCCTCGCCTGATATAGCACGTAGTTGAGTATCAAGGCGCCGAGGCTGAATGCGATGAATGCGAGTGCCGCGTCGTCCCAATCGTGCCCGGCCAGCAGCACTGCGCCCAAGGTCTGAAAGTGGGAGGTGGGGGGAGTGCCCGCAACGACGAATTCCCGGCTCACTGCTACGAGTGCCAGCAAGTGCATTGTGCCGATGGCGAAGAGCACGGCCTCTATGGATCTGGCAGCGACATACCCGAGAGCTAACCGTTCACTGAACCGTCTCAAGACGGGGTAGATGGCTACCGCAATTGCAACAACTGCGATGTGATTGATGAGCTCAAAGAGAGCTCCCGTCGCCACTCGGTTTCCGCTGAGAGACGCCTTGGTGAGGTAATCCGGAGCGCCGAGGACTGGTTGCAGAACCACGACAGCCAGTGAGAGGGCAACCGTCGCGGTTATGAACAGGGCTCCCACAACGCGGGCGGCAGTTCGGTATGTCATCACATTCACTCTTCCGATGGTGGCCCGAGCCTAGAGGCAGCGCTCGCCGTTTCTGTACCACCTGGAATGAGACTATTCAGCCTAGTGCGGCCAGGTCCTGCCCTACGGGAAACGGCGACGGACGAGAGGGGCTTCGGCAGCCCTTCGTCTGTACTCAGGGCAAGCTCGCTACCGAAGCAACAGAGGGGGAGACGATGGCCTTCGCTGCGCGAAGGCGTTTGTGGGGGGAATGGATTCCTCCGCTTCGGTCGGAATGACACATGGGGCGGTGGGTCTAAGTGGAGTCGCAGGCCTCGCAGGTTCCGCAGGTTTCACAGCATTCGTGGATACTGGACACGGGGAGGCTGTGAATCTCGAGGGGGATGTTGCCGAGGAGGGCGGCTCTGTCCTCCGCGGTGACGAGGTGGAAGTCCTGGTTTCGGATGCGGTCGCGGAGGTGGGTGAGGAGGTCGCGCATCATCCAGCGGGCGACTTCGACGTTGGTTTCGCAGAACCAGGGGTCGTAGGCGAGGGCGTCGCCCATGATCATCTGGCTGTCGTAGGCGCAGCCGCCGCCGCAGATGGCGAGGGCGGGGCACTTGAGGCAGTCGGGGGTTTCGAGGGGGCTGCGGTGGGCCCAGCGCGAGAAGTCGGCGACGGTGTCGGCGGAGAACTCGTCGAGGGAAACGAAGGAGCGGCCGTCGGCGGCGTTGTACTCGCAGAGGCCGGCGGTGCCGTTGGGGGCGACGACGACTTTGCCTGCGCAGCCTGCGCAGGAGTAGCGCCGGCGGATACCGGCGATGAAGGGCTCGATTTTCTGACACATCTGGATGAAGTGGAGGCCGCGCTCGCGGGCGGCGAGAAAGGCGTTGACGAAGATGCGGGCGGCTTGCTCGGGGGAGCACTGGTGGGGGCTGCGGCCGTCGGCGAGGGGGTGGAGGTGGGTGCCGATGCCGAAGCGGTCCGGGCGGAGATCGTCGAGGAAGTCGGCGAAGGATGTCTCGAACCAGTCGGCGGTCTCCTTAGTAACCGTGGCGGAGATGCCGACGCGACAGCCGTGGCGCTTGGCCCGGGTGTAGCCCTCGATGGTGCGGTCGAAGCTGCCCTTCCCGCTGGCCAGGACGCGGTGGCGGTCGTGTATCTCGCGGGGGCCGTCGATGGAGGCGAGGACGAAGACGTCGTTGGCGGCGAGGAACTCGGCGGTCTCGTCGTCGATGGCGGTGGCGTTGGTCTGGATCATGATGCTGGCGTGGTCGCCGCCGGGGCCGGAGCGGACTCGGCTGATGACGGCGAAGGTGGTGTCGGGAACGACGAGCGGCTCGCCGCCGAAGAGGACGACGGTGCGCTTTTGGTCCTCGGGGATGGCTCCGATGAAGCGATCGACGGCGGCGCAGGCCTCCTCGGGGGAGAGGCGGAAGCCTTCCTGGTGTCCTTGCTTGCGGACGATGCGGCAGTAGTTGCAGCGGAGCTGGCAGTTCAGGGTCGGCATGACATAGAGGGTGTTGAGGTGGGCGGTGGTGGTGGCGGGCCGGAGTGCCTCAGAGAGCAGCGGTCCCGGTGGCGGGTCGAAGAGGAAGTGGCGCAGGTCGTCCCGGAGGGTGTCCGGGCTGGCTTCGCCGGAGAGGACGGCTTTGGTCTGGCGGCCGAGTTCGGCGGAGCAGACGGCCTGCTGCATGGTGTCGGTTCTATAGAGAACGGCGCCGGCGGAATCTAATGCCAGGAACAGGTGGGTGTGTGGATGTGCTTCGAAGGTGTGGTGGGTTGTGTGCTCAGACGACATGTGGCAGTCTCCCATTGGTCGGTGAGGTATAGATATCCCTTACCCATGATTGGGTCGGCGGACACCGCAGTCTTCTCCCACGCCGGAATGACGAGGGCGACTCCTGCGATGACGAGTATCTCCAGCGGCCTGATTCTGCGCCCGCCCTTTACGCCCCGCCTCCTCCGCTGCGTTCTAGTGAGTTTCGCACCGCGGGGCTGCGTTCCTCCACTCAAGAACGCACTTCATGCCGTCGAATCCACTACGGGAGGGGATAAGGATGAGGCGAGTCAGTTTCATATTCGTCGTTTTCCTGGCGGCGGCGTCGATGGGGGTCGGCGCCTCCGTCGATCCGTATGCGGTGGAGGTGGCGGGGTCGGCGGTGACGGTGGGGGAGGTGCTGCTGCCGGGGATGGTGTGTGAGGCGGACGATCCCGATCTCGGGCGCGTGGTGGTGGTCGGGCTGCGGCCCGGGGAGCGGCGGGTGCTGACTCCGGCGGAGGTGCATCTGCGCCTGAGGGAGGCGGGGGTCGAGGCGGCGGCTCACGGCTGGGTCTGGTCGAGGGCGGTGGCGATCACGCGGCAGTCTCAGGTGGTGTCGGCGGAGGCGTTGGTGGCGGCGGGGGAGGCGGCGATTCGGGGGGAGCTGGCGCTGCTGCCGGGGGATGAGGCGCTGGTGACTCCGGTGATGTTTCCGCGGGCTCTGCTGGCGCCGGTGGGGGAGATCGAGCTATCGGCGAGGGTGCGGCGGCCGGCGCTGCGGGGCGGGCTGTGGGTGGTGACGGTTGCGGTCCGGCCGGAGGAGGGTTCGACGGCGGCGATCGATTGCGTCATCCGGTACCGGGTGCAGGTGATGGCCGGTGTGCTGGTGACATGCGGGTCAGTGGGGCGACATGAGACGGTCGAGGCGAACGCGGTGAGGAAAGAGCGGAGGGAGATCACGTCGCTGAGGGGAGATGCCGCGCGCGGGCCGGAGGAGCTGGCCGGACGGAGGGCGGTGCGGGGGGTCGGCCCGGGGACGGTGGTCTCGACGGAGTGGATGGAGGCGATACCGGCGGTGCGCCGGGGCGAGTCGTTGGCGGTGGTTTCGAGGGTCGGCCCGGTGGTGGCGCGGACGATGGTGACGGCGATGGCGGATGGAGGCGTTGGGGAGCTGATACCGGCGCGCGTGGGGCGCGAGAAGAGGGAGCTGCTGATCCGGGTGACCGGCCCGGGGCAGGGAGAGGTGATTGTCTCGCCATGAGAGTGACACGGGGAGTCTGGCTGTGGATTGCGTGTGCGATTGCGGGGACGAGCGCGGGGGGCCTGGGCGATTCGCTGTGGAGGCCGGGGGGCGTTTCGGTGATCTCGGACCGGCGGGCGGCGAAGCCGGGAGACATCGTGACGATTCTGGTGGCCGAACGGTCGATTGCGTCGCACCAGGCGAGCCACGATACGGATAAGAAGTTCGAGGCGGCGGGCGGGCCGGGAGGGGGGCTGCTGACATTTTTCCCGGAGCTGTCGGTGAGCACGGAGCGGGGGACGTCGGGCAAGGGCTCGACGACTCAGGCAACGCAAATGGTGGACCGGATCTCGGGCGTGGTGACCGGGGTGACGCCGGAGGGGAGGCTGCGGGTGGAGGCGGTGCGGGAGGTCAAGCTCAACCGGGAGGAGCTGACGCTGACGGTGACCGGCCTCGTTCGGCCGGATGACATTGGGCCCGACAACACGGTGCTGTCCACGCAGATCGCGGACTGCCGGATCGCGTGGAGGGGACGGGGGCCGATTCCGGACAAGCAGCGACCAGGCCTTATTTCGGCGCTGCTGTCTCTGCTGTGGTGAGTGGGAATGCGGATAGCGACAACTCTTGGAGCAGCTTTGATGGTGATGGCGGGCGCCTGGGGATGGGCGGCCGCGGGCGGGGCGGTGAGGATCAAGGACATCGTGCGCCCGGAGGGGGCGCGGGACAACCAGCTCGTGGGGTACGGGCTGGTGGTGGGCCTGGACGGGACGGGGGACAGCGCGCAGGTGGGGTTCACGGGGCAGGCCGTGCAGAACCTGGTGCGGCACTTCGGGAACTCGGCGGAGGCGGGGGCCAAGGTGAAGACGAAGAACGCGGCGACCGTCGTGATGACGGCGAGGCTTCCGCCGTTCGTGAAGCCCGGGGACAGGATCGATGTCGTGGTGTCGTCGCTGGGCGACGCGCGGAGCTTGCAGGGAGGCGTGCTGCTGCAGGCGGCGCTGGAGGGGGCGGACGGGCGGACGTACGCGGTGGCGCAGGGGGCGGTGTCGGTGGGAGGATTTTCGGCTTCCGGGGCGGGGGCGCAGGTGTCGAAGAACCATCCGACGGTCGGGCGAATTCCGAACGGGGCGCTGGTGGAGGAGGCGGTGCCGTCGGAGCGGGCGGAGGGCGGGGTGGTGTCGCTGTCGCTTCTGACGCCGGATGACGCGACGGCGGTGGCGATTGCGGCGGCCGTGAACGGGGCCGTGCCGGAGGCGGAGGCGGTGGCGCGGGATGCGGCGACGGTGGTGGCGCGGCTGCCGGAGGCGTTCGGCGGAAACGCGACGGAGTTCCTGGCGGCGATCGGGGACCTGATGGTGTCGGCGGACACGCCGGCGCGGGTGGTGATCAACGAGCGGACCGGGACGATCGTGGTGGGCGGGCCGGTGACGATCGCGCCGGTGGCGGTGGCTCATGGGAGCTTGACGGTGGAGATACAGACGCGGGCCGCGGTGTCGCAGCCGCCGCCGCTGTCGAGTGGAGAGACAGTCGTTGCGCCGGAGACGTCGATTCGGGCGAGCGAGGGAACGGCGGCGATGGTGCCCCTGCGGGCGGCGACGGTGGACGATCTGGTGAGGTCGCTGAACGGGCTGCACGCCACGCCGCGGGACTTGATCGCGATCCTTCAGGCGATGAAGGAGGCCGGGGCGATTCGGGCGACGGTGGAGGTGTTGTGATGGTGGGTGCTTGGGTTGTGGGGGGCTCTGCCGTCGCCCCCCACGCCCCCCGCGGGTCCGTGCCGGACCGGCGGGGCATTGGCAGAGGCTGGGGGGTGGTGCCGCGTGACGGGGACGGGTGCTTGGCGGTAGGTGGCGCCGGGAAGGTTCCTTCCCGGCGGAAGCCGACAGGGGGCTACCGCCCCCTATGAACCCCCGGCAACGTCGGCACTGGCGTGCCGCGGTTGGGCGAGGCCGGATGCAGGGCGGTAGGTGGAGCCGGGAAGGTTCCTTCCCGGCGGAAGCCGACAGGGGGCTGCCGCCCCCTATCAACCCCCGGGGGGAACGCGTGCGGGACCACGAGGGGACAAGGGCACAAAGCGGCGCCTTCGCCGCCGGACGGCGAACGGCCGGGGAAGCCGCAGGTGAAGCCAGACGGACGCATATGGCTTCGGGGGCAAGCCCCCGAAACACCGAGAATCCTTGTGAGCAGAGACGGTAGTAGAGAGGGGGAGAGATGAGGATGGAAGCGGATGGCCTTCGCTCGGCGAAGGCGTTGGTTGGGGAACGGATTCCTCCGCTGCGACCTGCTACGCTATCGCGTCGCAGGTCTTCGGTCGGAATGACAGAGGGGGTGGCGACTGCGCTTCGGCAGCCCTTCGAGGCTCAGGGCAAGCTCGCTACCGAAGCAACGAACGGGCAACGGGCGGCGGGCACAGGCGTGCCCGCCCAACAGAACGGCGAACGGGCGGCGGGCGTGAGTACGGCCGCCCTGCGGGAGGCGTGTGAGGAGTTCGAGGGGTTGTTCGTGGCGATGTTGTTCCGGGCGATGCGGGCGACGGTGCCGCGGGAGGGGCTGCTGTCGGGCGGGAGCGCGGGGGAGATCTTCGATTCGATGTGGGCGGAGGAGGTGGGCCGGGCGGCGGCGCGGTCGGGGCCGCTGGGGATTGGGGAGATGCTGTTGGGGGCGCTGGGCGGCAGTGGGGAAAGCCAAGGCTAGCCGCAGACAGATGAGGATGGCCTTCGCTGCGCGAAGGCGCCTGTTGGGGAACGGGTCCCTCCGCTTCGGTCGGGACGACAGAAGGGGGGGCTTAAGTGAGGGGCGGGGGTTGCCGAAGAGGGGAGTGGAGGCCGCCGGAGGTGTGCGGCGGCCAGGGCGGAGGATGAGATGAAGATCACGAACGAGCACGTTGGAAGCCTGTTGGAGGCGAGACTGGAGCGGATTCAACGCCCGCAGAAGGCGTCGCCCGGCGCCAGGGCTGGAGGCCCTGACCGAGCGCTGTTCTCCAGTCGGTCGGAGGATGTGCGAATCGGGATGGAAGCGGCGCGCGCGGCGGGGCAGTCGGATGTGCCGCGTCTCGCCCGCCTGGCGGGGCAGGTGCGATCCGGCGGGTACCGGGTGTCGGCACAGGTGGTGGCGGAGGCGATGCTGCGCGACGTGATGAGGTAGGTGGTGTCATGTCGAGGCGACACGGCGTGGGCGGGGGCGGGCGGCATTCGCACCTGGAACGGCAGCGCGCGCTTCTGCTGAACATGATCCGGCTGACGCACGAGCAGCGGCGCTACCTGGTGCAGGGCGATCTGAAGAGGGTGGAGCAGACGAATCGCCTGCTGGGCGCGCTGCTGGAGTCGCAGAACGCTCTGAACGAGGATGCGACGGAGTGGGGGAAGGCCTCGGAGGAGGAGGCGACGGAGCTGCGCCGCCTCGCCGAGGAGCTTCAGACGGAGAGCCGGAGGAACTACCTGCTCGCCTGTCGGGGGGCGGAGTTCGCTCGGTTCTCGCTCTCTCTGCTGACGGAGGCTGACCCGGAGGGGGGCGCAACCGGCATGGATGACGGCGGCGCGCGGCCGCCCAGAGGGCCGCGGCTGGTGGATCGGCCGGCCTGAAGAGCGCAGCGATGGGCATGGGGGGATAGGGGCCAGTGTCGGGGCTGTTCGGGATCATCAACCTTGGTTTGAGCGCGCTGCTGGCGCACCGGAACGCGCTGGCGGTGCGGTCGCAGAATCTCGCCAACGTGAACACGCCGGGGTACAGCCGACAGGATGCAATCCTGGGGACGAATCCGGCGCTGCCGCCGGCGGGGACGTCGGAGGCGCTGGTGGGGGGGCAGTACGGCACGGGGGTGCAGGTGGTCGGCATCTACCGGGCGCGGGAGAGCTTCCTGGGGGCGCAGGCGCGCGTGTGCGAGGGTGCGCTGGGCCGGTTCAGCACGGCGGCGGGGGCGCTGAGGCAGGTGGAGTCCGTGCTTGCGCCCGGCCCGGGCGAGGACATCAGCGTGGCGCTCGACCGGTTCTGGGATGCGTGGGAGAGCGTGGCGAACAGGCCGGAGGACCTGGGGCTGCGGTACGTGCTGCGCGATGCGGGGGCCTCGCTGGCGGATACGCTGCGGAGCCACGTGGAGCGGCTGAACTCGATCCGGCTGACGCTGGATCAGGGGATCCGGACGCGGGTCGATGAGGTCAACACCCTCTCGGTGCAGATTGCGGAGTACAACCGGCAGATCGCGGTGGCGCTGGCGGAGAGGCGGGCGCCGAACGATGTTCTGGACAGCCGGGATGTCGCCCTGGAGAGATTGGCGCAGCTGACGGGGGCGATGCCGGCGAACAGCGAGGGCGGACACCTGAGCGTGTACCTGGACGGGCGCCCGCTGGTGCAGGGGGCGTCGGCCTACACGCTCTCGGTGACGGCGGGCGCGGGCGGGATGGAGGTGCGGACGAGCTACGACGATTCGCTCGTGAGCGTGGAGAAGGGGGAGATCGGGGGACTGCTCTACGCGCGGGACACGGCGATACCGAAGTACGTGAACGAGCTCGATGCCCTGGCGGCGGCCTTGGTGGCGGAGGTCAACGCGCTCCACCAGGCCGGGTTCGGACTGGACGGGGTGAGCGGGCGGGACTTCTTCCTGGCGGGGACGACGGCGGGAGACATCGTGCTGGACCCGGCGGTTCTGGCGGAGGTGAGGGCGATTGCGGCGGGGGCTGGGGACGCTCCCGGGGACGGCGCGGTGGCGCAGCAGATTGCGGCTCTGCGGACGGCGGCCGCTATCGGGGGCCGGAGCCTGAACGAGTTCGCGCAGATGCTGCTGGGGACGATCGGCACGGACGTGTCGGCCTGTGAAGAGGGGATCAGGGCGCAGGAGTTCGCGCGGGCGCAGATCCGGCAGCAGCAGCAGTCGATTGCGGGGGTTTCCATCGACGAGGAGTTGTCGTATCTGACGATGTCGCAGCGGGCGTACGAGGCGGCGGCGCGGGTGGTGAAGGCGGCGGACGAGATGATCGGGATCATACTGGAACGGCTGGGCGCGTAGCCGCCCGGAGGAGCAGGGGCAGGGTGCGGATTTCCGATTCGATGATCGCCTCGAGCCTGGTGGCGCAGATGCAGCGGGCGAGCGCGCGCTTGTTCAGGTTTCAGGAGCAGGTGGCCTCGGGGCTGGCCTTCACGCGGCCGTCGGAGAATCCGCCGGGGGCGGTGCAGGCGGCTTCGCTGCGGGGGAGCATTGCGGAGCTGACGCGATACAGGACGAACTGCGACGAGGCCAGGGCGGCACTCGCCCTGACGGAGGGGGTGCTGGCCGGTGTCTATGACTCTCTGCGGGTGGCGCGGGATGCGGCGCTGGCGATGAACCCGAGCAGCGATTCGGGGAACGAGGCGCTGGCGGATGAGGTGCATGTGCTTTCCGCGAAGATCGTGGCGGAGGCGAACTTCGCCAGTGGAGGGCGGTATCTGCTGGGGGGCCACGAGGTGCTGACGACGCCCGTGGTCGAGAACGCGGCGGGGCCGCCGCCGTACCTGTATCAGGGGGATCGCGGGGACATGGTGGTGCGGCTGAGCCGGACGGTGACGGTGGTGACGAACGTCGACGCGGCGGAGGTGCTGAATCTCGACGGGGCGGCGGATCCGGCGCGGGACGATGTGCTGGAGCTGCTGGGAGAGGTGGAGGCGGCGCTGCGGGCGGGGGATCAGAAGGCGCTGGAGGCGGGACTGGAGGAGATGGACTGGCATCTGGACCGGGTGGTGTCGCTGAGGGCGCAGGTGGGGACGCGGATGCAGCAGGTGGAGCTGGGGAAGGGGCGACTGGAGGGGGGGATCCTGACCTTTCGCAATCTTCTGTCCGAGGTGCAGGACGTGGATATCACCGAGGCGGTGATCGGGCTGCGGTCGCAGGAGATCACGTATCAGGCGGCCGCCGCCGCGGCCGCCTCGATCCACCGTGCGAGCTTGCTGGATTACTTCTAGAAGCTGTTTCCTAACCCGCCGAGGCGGGTTAGGAAATGCGCTCTAACAAGCCGCGGACGTGCGGCGAAGGAATGGGGGGATGATGCGGGTGGAGACGGTGAGGTTCGGGGAGCTGGACATTCCGGAGGAGGCGACGCTGGATTTCCCGGCGGGGATACTGGGGTTTCCCAGGATGCGGCGGTGCTGTCTGGTGCCGTATGGGTCGACGCGGGGTCTGCGGTGGCTGCAATCGCTGGACGATCCGAAACTGGTGTTTCTGACGGTGGAGCCGTATCTCGTGTTTCCCGACTACGAGGCGGAGGTGCCGGACCATGAGGCGGCGGCGCTCGGGCTGACGAGGCCGGAGGAGGCGGCCGTGCTCACGGTGGTGACGATTTCGCCGGAGACGGAGGCGGTTACGACCAATCTGCTGGCGCCGATCGTGATCAACACGAGGACGCGGCGGGGGCGGCAGGTGATCGTGGAGGGGGACCGCTATCTGACGAAGCACTTGATTGGGGGCGGGATTAAGGACGGGTTCAGTGCTGGTATTGACGCGGAGAGCTGGTGAGCGGGTGCTGCTGGGCGAGGAGATCGAGGTGACGGTGGTGTCGGTTCGGGGCGACCAGGTGCGCCTGGGAATCGAGGCGCCGGCGGAGGTGAGCATCTGCCGGAGCGAGCTGGTGGAGCGGGTGAAGCAGGAGAACGCGGCGGCGGCTGTTGGGGCGGCGGCGATGCGAAGGGCGGGCGTGGGAGAGGGGCTCAAGTCCTGGAGGCGGCGCGCCGATAATGAGAGCAGGACGATAGAGCGGCGACGGACAGCCGCAGACCGGGAAAGGAGACAGGCTCAGCAGTAAGCGGTGAAGGACTCACGGGGCCCGGAGCGGCCCGCGGCCCGGCCCCACAACGGGGAGGCAGGCTAAAGCCTGCGGTACCCACGCACTTCCTGCGGGCGCAGAGACATCGATACCAAAACGGCATGATGCCGGGCCCGGAGCGCAAGCACCGGGAGATTGTCAAGGAGGAACGATTCGATGGGACTTCGCATCAACCTGAACACCGCGGCGTTGAACGCGCACCGGTGGTTGGGTATCAACGACTCTTCCCTGAGTAAGTCGATCGAGCGGCTCTCATCCGGTTTCCGCATCAACGTCGCCGCCGACGACCCCGCCGGTCTCGTCATCTCAGAAGGTCTGCGAGCGCAGGCCCAGGGCCTCGGCCAGGCGATGAAGAACACC
>Ga0307379_10006292_pt1 | contig 16365 bp, 21 predicted proteins | sample UN2MG_FD_202237 | JGI IMG/M metagenome (GOLD analysis project Ga0307379, IMG submission 202237) | Soil microbial communities from Risofladan, Vaasa, Finland - UN-2 | ecosystem: Environmental > Terrestrial > Soil > Coastal area > Acid sulfate soil | place: Finland: Risofladan, Vaasa | collected... | reverse complement strand
AAGCTGTCTTAACCAAGTGTAATGCTAGGTGAAGAGCTGAAGTAGCAGAGTTTAAAGTTACCAAGTGAGAAGCCCCGAGGAACTCATGCAGCTCTCTCTCGAACTCCTCCACCAACACACCTTGACCAATATAGCCGGAATGCAGTACTGTCTCCAATTTCTGGGCAGCATTATCAGCCATGAAGACTTTAAATAATGGGATCATAAAAATTAAAATACAGTCTTAACTCGAGAGAGTAATGACTCTACTAATCGGATCAGTCTATGCCAATGGAAACAACAGCGATCTCGAATGGCTAGCGATCCAGAAACACTTCCTAGAGACAACAACAGAAAATTATAAGCTAGTCGGTGTCGTGCCACACCCAATAGAAGGCACCACCATATCCGACTACATACAAATTATTGCTGGCCCCAAAGAGCAAGTTACCGATGTCATTGATGCCCATGTCTACGGTTTGAGAGCACTCAAGAACTATTTCGAGGCCAACCAGGACAAGTATGATCACCTACTCATCCTTGATAGTGATGCCTTCCCAATAAAACGGGGCTGGCAGAAATTACTGGACAGACTAACTGCACGCCGTTTCGAGATAGCTTGCGTTGTTAGATGTGAACTACTCGAGACAAGATTACATGTTTGTGTAATCTATGCGAAACCAGAAAGTCTACCATATCTCGACTTCCACAGTGGCGTGCCGACAGGAGCTGATGGACCTAAGAAATGCATTCTGACAACCATGTATGATCAAGGCCCGTGCCCAATCAGATATGAAGAAAACAGGCGAGATCGCGCCTTCCCACTACTTAAATCGAATCAATTCACTGAAGACCCACTCACAGGTACTATTTATTATGATATGTTCTACCATCATGGCTCGGGATCACGAAAAAAGAAAACACGTGCCAATCGTTACTGGAGACACATGATCAAATCCCAGAATACTGACCTTAAGAAGAGACTACTAGAGAACCCGAATGAGACAATTGCCAAACTTGCTGGCTGGAATCCTAAGAGTTATGGGGGTCTAGGCTGAACCACAGATGGAATCGGGAAGAGCACACAAAGACGGATCCCACAGGAACTGGCTCAAGAATTCCCGCGGCCGAATAACCAGCTTCTCTCGAAGACGAGTCGGGATAGTTTGCTCAAAAGAAGGATGATCAGCCAAAGGCCACCACGCAGGCGGTTTGTGAAAATAATTACGCGATCCACAACCATGATGATAAAACATATCCCCATAAACACCAGCAAGCACGGGGTGAACATTGATTCTGTTGGTCCTAACAAGCCTACAAACTCTCCTCCAGTGATCGGTGTAAGGGTCAATATAAGTGTCCTTCTCGGTGTCACCACCCCTCGCACCTCGCCGCTCAGAGACAAACCGCAATTTTTCTAATGCTGGATGAGTCGCATATAGGACTGATGCGTGCAGCCGGGTCTCACCAAATTCTGGCCTGTAGATAGTGGCTATATCATACCGCGACCCATGTTTTCCAGTCATTAGTCCCATCAGTGTCTCGAGCCATCCCTTCCGTATCGGAAAGGCATCACTATCTAGAAACAGGAATCCATCAAACTCCTTCTGTCGTTGAAGAAAATGCTTTTGCAAAGTAGAAAGACTCGCTGGATGGAGAGGCCCAGACTCGAGCCGAGTAAGAATCATAGTATACTTAGAAAAATATTCTACGGCAGTAGATATGTGCCCAGATCTGCTACCGGGCGGGATTACGGCCACATGTTCAAAATCAACTGTTGCCCGTAGCGCTGCAAGCTGTAATGTCAACCATTGTTTCGCCGCCTCTTCGGCATTAGCTATGATAGTACCAACAAGAATTCTCATGATTTATTCTAAGGGCTTACGTGCGATTCCTATTGTATTACCAACTTTATCACTACTAGTTAAGACTTCAATGAGCTGGCTGTTTCGGAATAACCAGCTCATCCCATCAGGAAAAATTCTCCAACAGTCAATTGGATATCGGTGTTCATGCCATCGCCAAGGAACTATATGGCAGGTAATCCCCCCTGGTTTCAAAGCATCACGGACAGCACGCATGAAGGCAGCAGTATCCTCAACATGCTCTAGAACTTGACCTGAGATTACAACATCGTACTGGCCCACATTCCATTCGTAGGGATGTGGTAGTACAATATCGACATTCCGGCCAGGCTGAAGATCGGCACCTGTATAAAGATAATCTTTAAATAAATGCCTATAGGTGCCATTCACATCCAAAGCACCAACGTCGAGTATTGTGGACCCAGGCCGATTTAGAAAGCGTTTGATGAATACCTCTTCCATCAATTTTAGGCTGCTTTTGTGCATTTAATCTTCCAAAATCGTAGTACTCTCGCCCAAAAATTCTAAGATGCCAGGTATATCAACAACTCGAAGCAATTCGGTATGCTGGTCGCAGTAAACCGGCCATGTGAGCTCGGACGGACACTCAATTGGTTGCGTGTTTCTGCGAGGAAGAACAACTCCCAAGCCCCAATCACAATTCAACACAGCACAATCCAAATCAGGCCGCGCTCTCAGCATCACCATTGCTTTCCAGACATCCCCATTCCAAACTCCTGAAACTCGTGGCCGCAGTTGATGCTCATATTTGACTGGCATACAATCATGAAGAATTATTACACCACCCGGATTAAGTTTGGCCAAAGAATTATCCACATCCCGTAAGACAACCTCCCAATGATGCAAACCATCTATAAACACAAGATCAAAAGTATCTCTATTTGATTCAAAGAAAGCATCGGAAGTCATTTTTATGGTGGCAACAGAGCCTGCCGGATCGACCCCAGTCTTCTTCTCAGCTTGGACCCTGTTAAAAGTATGCCCTTTAAAAACGCCGATTTCCAGATAACTTTGAAATCCCCGACGTTTGATAAGCAAATTAATCAGTTCTAGTCGGGATAATTGGCGAGGCATGGATTCACTTGTTCTTGTATCTTATATAAAACCACCAAGCACAGGATCATACTTAGTATATAATTCCCAATCACCCAGCTTTTTCGCAACCTCCGACCCACACCTAAGTGTGTCCATGGTAACCTTCCCCGCACCCAACCACTCTTGCCATTTACCGATTTGCCTAATATTCTGTAATCTGGCAAATTGGCGATAAAACTCCTCCCGTGGCAGCTTCGTGGGCAGAACAGAATGCATGGTATCATAACAACGATAATCATGAGTAAGCAACTCATCATACCGTTCTATATACAAATCCGTACCAGGCAACGGGGTTAAGACCGTATATTGCACAGGCGTAAGCTGATGCCTTAGTATGTATTCCTCAAGTCTATCAAAATCCTCCACAGACCATTGTGGATCAATAATAAATGCTGCCCAAATAATAACATCTAGATCCCGCAAGATCTTGATAGCCCGATCGTTGGTGACGACGTCACTGCGCTTGTTGACTAACTGCAGCATCTCATCTGATGCACCTTCTAAGCCAAGCAGAATACCACCCAACCCAATGCCAACCCATTTTTCAACAAGATCTCGATGGCGCACGATGCAATCACTTCTGCATTGTGCCAGATAATGATGCTCGAGACCCTCAGCTTTAATAAGATCGGCTATCTCATCATCACGTTTGCGGTTTATCAGGAAGTTATCATCAACAATCCCAATATGGTGACTGTCAAGTAACTGCAGCTCATCAACTACTCTCCGCGCTGACAGCTGCCTAACAAATCCCCCATAGAACTGCCACACACTACAGAAATTACAACGAGAAGGACAACCGCGCCCCGTCGACAGCATCATCATATGGTTGCTATAGAAATGATAATGCGGCCTATAACGATCAATCAAATCGCGGCGTGGCATCGGTATGGCATCAACCCCAGACCCCGGTCTCTCATAGACACGACTATTCCTAACAAAAGTAACTCCATCTCTCCAAATAAGATTGGATACCTCCCCCAACACTGACCCCGTCCATTGAAGACCAGTTAGTTTCTCCATCAACAGCGGAAAAATTATCTCACCATCACCCAGGCAAATCACATCCACGTAGGACTGCTGGAAATCTTCTGGCATCAAAGTCGCGTGAAGACCCCCAACGACGGTAAAGATCTCCTCCGAAAATCCCTTGACCCTCTTGAGTATGTCCTGGGCCGCATAAACGTCCGTTGTCAAAGCCGTAATAGCAACAACGTCCGGTGCAAAGCGATTAAGGGCTGAATGTAAATCCGGCTCCAAACGAAGATCGACAATTTCCACCTCATGCTCTGGTATTGAGGCCGCCACAACCTCTAGCCCCAACGGTTCCGGTAAGATCGCCAGGTCAAACCCAATCGGTCTAACATTGGGAGTGGGCTGTATTAGTAATACTCGCATAGTAAGATAACCCTTAGTATCTGTTCGCGAATCATGTTAGTATTTACAAATCATTAGATATCTTGATTTTGTTTCAAACACTTCGTTGTCTGAGCCTGCTGAAATAATAAAGATTAAGGTATGTTAAACGGTTGTACATCATCAAGCCATGCAGCAATGATTTGACCGTGGCACAGCAGTCTACCACTAAAACCATCCTTGGGCTTGCAAACACAGCCCAATATCTTATCTTGTAGCGAAAGAACCGCCTCTGCGAAAACTGCATCCGTCTCAAGCCTATCAAGAAAATATTCTTCATAGAGCTTAAGACACTCCTCTCGGCCATGTACACTAACCAGAAATGGATTGCCAAGATAGCCAGATTTCGGCGGATCTGGGATAATGTTGCCGGGACGGCGAGTAATCTTAATATCGCACCGCTCTAAACGGAAATTGACAACACGAGTCTCAGACATAATAGGTATTAGTCGATCTTATGAGGAGCATCGATACTTTATACACCACCAAACTTACTCCTTGACCATTTCAAACAGTCCGCACACTCGTACGTACTATCAGAACCACCAGCTGGGTCATTAAACCATACCACATTCTCATGCGGGCACCGTTCCTGCAAGGCCGTAAGTTTGGCCCATATCGCTTCTTGCCTAGCTTTCAACTCGCGCTTAACCGCACTTACTTCCACCATAATAGCGGAGCGCCTTTGACGGATTGCCTCAACTCGCAACTTGTTCATAACAGATCCTAATCTCCCTACTCCCGATCTGTTGATCCCAAGCATATCATATCCGTCGTACCCATTCGTCGCATCCAACTAACCAGGTTCTCGAGGTGCTGTCCCTTAAATTTTCGGACGATTGGGGCTGCCTCAACTATCCTTTGGTTAGCGTCAGTCCTGACAAGGACAGTCATCTGATGGTTGGACAGGCGCCAAGTTTTCATACTCCACCCCAGGTCAAGGTATAACTACTTCCGAGCCACTCAATCGAGCCGCTTTGCGTGCAAGAAATGCGGTGTCAACATTCCACTTCTCGCAAAGCTGTTTTTGCCGCAAGTATGCAAGGGCATTTGACACGCGATCCGCCCGGGGATCGATTGCCAGCAGCGCGCTGAATGCATACGCCGCTACTTCCCTCCGTTCGAGGACCTGCTCCCAGACTGGAACGCGTTCGGGCGTACATCCAAAGGCCATGCCGGCACGCACCGCGGCAGCCAGGACGCCAACAGGCAGAGCAGTTGCACTCAATGCTAGATTCAACATTGCGTCAGCATGGCCACGTAATTCGTTGGGCTCCGCCACATCAACAACCCGGCACAAGCGCGTCGCCGTCTCAGCAAGATTATCCCAGCCATCGGTATGATCGGGGGCAGCCAACGAAGCGAGTAGTCTTGAGTAGACCAATTCGCATCCAGCGATCACTGCCTGACGAGTCTCTTCCGGAAGGCCGTTGTTGCGCAACAACTGGATGACTACATCCTCACTGGGCTCGTCAAGATGCCGACTGCCAACGGGCGCAGTGTCTTCGCCTAGGATCCGGCGCGCACTGAATTCGCGCACCTGAACGTCGGAAAGATCGGCTATCCGATTTTCGGCTTGTTCTGGTGTAATCATGTCAGTCCTTGCGAGGATAACCAAGTTTTTATACTCAACCCCAGCAGACTCTCGCAATCGGCTGTACCTTTAACTTATCTCCACACTCTTCCGCCTTGCCAACCACTCTTGATGTGCGGGACCCAAGTGATATGCCGGGGATCATGGTCCTCTTTTACCTCTGGAGTCCTCCGCGTATTAGCAGGATCATTTCTCGCCGCACGCTGCTTCTCCATCGCCCTGCGTCGTGCATCGGTCATAAGAGCACTTCTGTTGGTATTTCGTCATTTGTAGTGCTCGAGGATATAATCTTTAATATCCTGCGGGGTGATCTGCACACTGTCCCTCTTCCAGGCCATCCGTTCAAGAGCATCCCAGGACAATCCAGTGAAGACACTCAAGTCAACAATGTGCTTCGTAGGAACCAGGCTCGGCTCTTTAATCATGATGCATTTCCTACCGATCTTATACTGCCACGCTTCGCCATCTATATGGACTTTTCTCATAGTGTCTACGCTTATAGCGGACCTTCATGCTCACCATAGGCAGCCGGATAGGCACCGATCACAACCTTACCGGCTTTGCCCGTCATAACACAAAAACGATTCCTGCCCCCCGGTTCAGGACACATATCCCCACGATAATGATGCAAACGATCGATCAACTCAACCTGAAGGTTGAGTTCTTTTTCGATGTAATTGTCCCCGAGATCTTCAGGATCCTCACAATCATAATATTGGGAACCGTCAATGGCCAGACTCTCGGGTTCATCACCAAGCAACCGCATCTGCTTCTTCATCAAGATAATAAGTCGCTTGGTAAGTATCCGATGTTCGTTGGTATCATCATAGATCACAGGTACCATGGTGAACTCCACTTAAAGACGGGTGGCAAGCAGATCTCTAATGCCAAGTTATAATATACTCAAGCAGGGCTTGAAGCCGCCTGTGCAAGATCCCGCGGTTCCGTAGTCATACCAGCTAACCAAGTCGCCGGCCGAACCCACCCAGCATAATCAATTTTATGCTCAATGGTCCTAATGGCCTGATTAACAGCGTGATCCGGCCTCCTCCAACCAGGATCTCTACCAGTAGCCTTAATTATTGTCTTCCGCACCACACTCACACAATTCTCCCCGAGAAAAGGACGCCGCCAGCGAGGAAAAAGACTAGCCACTCTCCGATAGGGCAACCCAACAAAAATAATAGCCGCTTCGGCAACCTTCAACTGATCTGCATCAGATACTACACTGAACGCTAATATCTCCGGATAACGTTCTAGGAAATTCCCGACTGGGACAGCAATGACCGCATCTGGCTTCCACTGAGCCTCCACCACCCAGCCATTCACAGAAAGAATAGCCAAATGGTTCCACCATCCCGGACTATCATTACCAACTTCATCAGTGTTTCTGGTTGCTAGAATATCGCCAGGTGTAATGTTCGTTATCATTCGTTGATCTCCTCATCTTCGCATTCTGCGATCCGATTAGCCTCTTCAACATCAACCCAATCACCAAGACACCATGCCTCTAACCTACCATTATGTACCCGAATATCCGCCTCGATGTTTTTGGCAGAGTGATATGCCATGCTTATCTGCGCCTTTAGCACTGCAACAATATGCTCTAGACACCTGACTCGTTCGTGCAGGCACACGATGCATTCAACGGGGGGCTCCTGGTCTTGGTGCTTCTCACAAAACATTCTCTACTCCTCTAGTCCATTGCCATCCGAACGTCTTTGTCCAGTCGGTTCTAAAATACAGCAGAATCACCGGGTCCCCAATATACCTCAATAGGTTATCGTCTTAGCAATAAGCTGAAGGGAGTATTTCATCATTATAGCACGATAAGTCCATTCTCCTTCAATTACCATAGTAGGTCATGTGCTTGCTGCCGAAATTACCCTCATGGGGATACTCACTCTCAACTTCAAAGCCATATTTTCGCTCCAGAACGTTGGCCAAACGGCGATTTACCACATAAACCCTCACATAGGTTCGTGGGTTCTCGGCTCTGAACGATTCAAATTCCTCAAGAGCAGAATTGATAAGCTTGATACCTATCATGGCTTGCCCGCTACGATGTTCAGGATCCACTGCCACGTCGAAACTAAAAACAGTAGCATTCTGGTCCTCATCAGGCTCAAGAGCACTCCAAATAGCCCCAACCACATCTCCCCGCTCATTAAGAGCAATAAGGTAGAGTTCTTTGTTCTGGTCGATCCGTATGTCGGATTCACCGGCAACATTATCGGCTTGATCTGCAGCAACCCAGGGATCGTAGTCCTCAGCTTCCTCTGACCAAGGCAATATTCGTACCGCCCCAGCATATTCAAGTAGAAGACCATTTGTGAGGATGCCAAGTTTCATCAATACGCACTTAGCTAAATTTCAAAGCGGAGGAGGGAGTCAAACCCTAGCCTAGACATCATGGGAAGTCCGTAATCTTGCCAGCCTTTCGCATCCTTGAGATAATATTATTGGCCGCCTCAGCTACTGCATCACGGAGTTGACCACTCCCTATCTGCATCGAGATAACCCCAATAGCCGACCGCCTTTCTCGTGGCCAGTCTATTTGTTCTCTATACCCTTGTGGAACGTTCAAACGCATCTCAACCGTGCCATCCCAACTAGGTTCGATCGACACCTTTGGTGCACTTATTTCCTCGGGCTTCTGGGTCAATTTCTCTCCATGCTGGGTCCCAACATTGATGCCATACCGCACAGCAATTGAAAGGATCTTCCCATGGAAGCCGACCTCAACACGAGAATGCGACCATCCAGGGCTGTCCCCTTCAAAATACTTATTGATAATCCCGTAGAACCCATGGGAAGCAGCATTGATGTGCTGCTTGTTTATTTCTAGCACGGGTGCCGGCTCTGCTCTATACTCTGTCAGCAAAGCGAGTTTCATGATAAATCTCCTATTTTATCTTTATCTTCGCCAGTATTTATCCTACCAAATATATTACCACTGTACTGGCGGCAAAATCTAACTATCAGAGTGTGAGATGGCAGCAATTCTTGAGTAGGTCCCAGACTGCTGTACTGTCAGCACAATCGCAGCTTGTGATATTCAAAACCCATTGACTCGCCCCCAAGAATCCGGCCAAGTACTAAGGCCATCCTTTGGTTGATTGGTATAAATAATATCAGACTCAATATCACACGCCTTAAGATATGCCTGCCTCTCAAGAGCCTTATCATAATCACTAGAACCACCAGGAGCTGCCCCTAAAAACCTGAGAAGCAGCAGAGATAATTCGGCCTTTCTCTTGCTAAAGCCATATAACTCCACGAACCAGAGAAAATCCTCATCCGGCATAGTCGGATCGTCCTTAATTACCACAAGATAATCATTCATACAAAATTCTAGAAATTATCGATTCAGTAATCATTTTATTCCTACATTATCTTTGCAAACTTAATTTCTGCCGCAACCGCTTGCAACCAATTGAGCCCTACAAATCTCCTCTATTCGTCGTAATGCTTCCAAGTGGGCACCCTTATTAACTATTGCCTCTCCCAAAGTCCCATAATGCTGCTCAAGACAATCCAACAAAAGTTGTTTAATCCGAGCTTCCTCGGGTTTGTAAGGTATGGTAGAATTTTGATAAACACTTTCTAACTGATGTTCCTTCTCTGTAAAAAATCTCTCCACATCCTCCCTACTCACATCCCCACGACGAATCGCCTTCATATGCTCCCGGGCTCTAGTAATATCCAAATCTCCAAGAGTGAGGATCTGCTCTACTTCGTCCAAAAGACGAACCACGTGGTAGGCAAACTTCACATCATATCCAAACTTTTCAACGATAGCTGCTCTCTTTCCCTCTCTATGTTGGGATTTCATTTTCGCCAGTTGGGAAAATGCATATCCCTTAAACTTATGCCAACATCCTTTGTGCAGAAAGATCTTTCGACGATCCCTAACCATCTCTGCTATTGGTGTAGAATGAATGACACAATTCCGAGGGGTGAACAAAGCATCCACCATATTAGGGTTATTATCCATCACAAGTTGAAAGAAACGCACAATATTATAGATAGAAACATCCCAATCCTTCCCATGGCCCCCCGCCGCATCCTCATCGTGAATATGGTGCTTCTGAAATTGATCGAATCTTTTCTTCTGTCTGCCAAACCCCTGGATGTCTCCTGCCATATGAGGGAAAACTATATCCTTTGGAGGAATACAAAACCCATATAGGTCATTGTCCGAGGAGTCCGATGAAACCCCATAAGCCACAGAGCCCATCAAAGTTTCATACTGAATACAGTCTGCCATCCAGGATGGCGGCCTAACCAGCTGCTTCTCTTCCAGCCTTTTGACTGTACTTCCCATCAAATTCTCCAACCAATTTTAGACTGCTGGTCTCATCCTCTTCTCCTTTTATTCTTCCTCATTTGGCTTGTGATCACAACACGTTGACCGATATCCCGCCGCCGTTGGCATCCCACACGCAACATGTTTCCAGCAACCCGGCTCATCACAAGCAACAATCAAATGATCAATCGCTTTACACTTTGGACATACAGAAATCTCTATGTCGGTATCGAATTTATTCGATGCGTGCAACACATCGGTATAATGTCCGAACCAACCACATTCTGTACATATCACTTTATAATTTGGCTTGCTCATTTCAAAAGGCTTCAATCATCGTCGTCGTCATCATCGTCGCCATACAGCTCCTGGGAAAACAGTTGCCACACAACTGGCGCAGCCATGCCAATAGGCAATTCTTCTCCAGGCGTGCGAGACTTGATGCCCGAGCCCAGTATTTTACTACACAATCTAGCTACCAAAACCGCCAACAGCCTGTTGCGAGAAATTCGCCGCCGATTGGCTAGCTCGCACAGCCGACTGCGAGAACACTTGGCACTGCTTCCGGATCTCACTCTTGAACTCATCCTTCGAGCGGCCATCTTGCTTAACCACGATAACCCATTCGTCCCTGATACCCATCGCACTGAAAATACTGCGGAAATCGGTAGCAGTCTGATCATCGTCATCATCAGCCACACCCATCCCAGCGAGTATGTGGCATTCCTGACGAAGTAGATCGGTCGCCAAAGCCTTTACTGCAGACTTCGGAGCCCGCCAATTCCCATTCGACCCACTCTGCAACTCGTAGAACTGCTGAGAATGCTGATCAGATCCGTCCGTCAATAACAGACTGATGGTGCGCACCGGAATACCCTGGTCCGAGAACTCTTGGGATTTCGCCAAGATAGTACCCCAGAACGCCACGGCTTCATCATAGAGAGGCGTACCCAAGTTCGGGTTGAAATTACCGCCTGGACCAGTGACCAATTTTTTGGCCTGGTCAACGGAAACAAACGGATTGATAATTTCCCCGTTCAGTAATCGACTGTGGAATAGGATATTATCCTGCTGCTTACTCTCCAGAAGCGCATCGATCACACAATTATGACCATCCGCGACCGGCTCTGTATTCCCACAGAACCGGATCGATCCACTGTCGTCGACCACTATTGCAACAAGCACGACTTCACCCTGTTGGAATTGATCGGCAGGCGTTCCCAGGGCATCACCGATCTTCGCTCCCAGGTCTATGACCTGGAGCGCGTCAAGTGCCTCCTGGCCAATAACATCGTCATCGGCAGCGGAGTTAAAAAGATCACCAATCGAGGCAGTATCGCTCATTACTTCACTTCTTCTTTCGTATCAAGTAGATTATACCGACGCCAGGCATCGGCTCGAAATTCACGCAACTTTCCGTACCGGAAGAATATCGGGCAACAAAACAGTTGATTCAACAACATTCATCTTCGCCGCCTTGAACCGGTCAAACGCTTGGGTAGCATCATCCGTAAAATCAATGATTCCTGGCACAACAACCGGAGTAGTGCAATCGGACAAAAGCCAAACACGCTTGGCAAGTTCGGGATCTTTTTGAAGAATCTCACTCAGGAGATCGTCAATAGTCCAGGCAACGCAGTGACTCTTCGCCTGGCCGGCAATAAAAAGTGCATCATAGGCCAGCAACATTTCGATAAAGCCAACATTCTTGTTGGCAAGCGCAGACCCATCCGACTTTGTCAGGACTTCCGGGCGCAGCACGGAATAATTCTCGGTCAAAGGATTACCACCCTTGATCTCGTGATTGGGCTGCGAACCGCGAGCGGCAGCGTGGAAGTGGACAGCTTCCTCGATCCCAGAGACCAAAGCATGATTCGGACCACCGAGCATCGCGTGGTAAGGCCAGATGGTAAGGGTGTACTTACCCTGGGCCTTCAGCTCCTTCACGTAATGCTCAACCTGCCGTTGTAGAGCCATCATAACATTGCCCCGACCAGTCAGCGCCCAAGCAACTTCTGGGTTGACGGCCCAACGCCCACCCAAAACATCATCCGCAGCGATAAACGTCATCGGCAACGGATGGTCGCCCTCGTTGTAATGATGCTTCATAATGGAACACTCAAAAGCCTGCCCACAAATGAAGAATGCTTCATGGAACACCTGGAAGAGCGTATGGGTATCCATTGTACAGTTAACCTTCGTGATGTAAGGCAGATTTCGCTGGATCCAATTCGCAATACGACAACTATCTCGAATCGCTCCCTTTCCGTCTGTCCCACCAACGTACAACTCACCGTTTCCACTATCACCGCCGAGCGGATAGCAGAAAGTTCCTTGAGTATCGATCAACATAACACCGACCTTGAAGGTGTCTGTCCCGGCAGGCTTGATCGGTATGTCCCAATATTTCTGCCACGCACTACCATGCCGAAGTGCTCGCGCCTCCTGAGCCCGTTGGCCATACTTCACGTAGTACGGACTCGCACACATGTCTTCAGTGATTTCCAAGGGAAGAACTGAAGCAACCATAATTGATCTCCTAACTAATACTTAGTTTCCGAATTTCATTCTTAGTAACGACATGTAAACACTGGTCGCCCGGAAACAGATGGCAATTAGCATCTACAAATGGCTCAGTATCAGGAAAACTCCTGGTAACCGATATCCGACCAGACTCACACTCAACACGTACAATACCCTTATCCGTCGCAGAAAACAAAAAATATCCAACCGCGCACTTACCCCTTAACGTCCCCAGCCATGAATCATTACCAGCGTCCTCCTCCACTGTACCCAACACTTCTCCATTCTTATCAAGGACAGAACATCTATTGATAATCCTGCCTCCATGTTCATAGGTAGCAAAGAACCAACACCGCTGCGAGCTAAACGAGCAAGTAGTATCAATAAGCTGACCACGAAGAGGCGGAACCGCAAGACTATCCTTTAAAATACCATCAGTAGCGTCAAATACGAAGAACTCGCTTAAAGCTGCCGCTCGATAAAAACCAAAGCCAAAATCCTCACCCACCCAAATCAATGTCTGATTCCGCAACACCTGCCCAATGGTTCGCTGGCCCGCATCAATAACCCCCAGCTTCTTATCAGCCAATAATCTACCAACTTGTACCCAATAACGACCCCGCCCATTCGCGTCATAGACAGACAACTGGCCATAAGTATCAACCGGCATCTTCTCCTGTTTACCATCCGGTCGAATTGTAATCAGTGTATTGCCCTTGGCCAGACAGGTATCCTCACCACTAATCCGGTATCGGACCCGGGGATCGAGCTGGCCACGTAGTACTGTCCGATTCTGCTCCCGACTAAAAGCACCATTCTCGTAGACCAGCCAGTGCATCCCTCTCTGATAAGCCGCAGCTAGAATCACACCCTTAGTCTGGAAGATACGTTCCGACATCACAGTACCCTTGATCTCCGTCACAGACTTGATAATACCAGGAACGGCACATTGCGGACAGATTCTTCTCGCATGCCCATGCCCACACTGGGTACACTGGGTCCACCTAATATCCTTGAGCAACTTAATCGGAAAGTCCCTGACATCCTTGTGCAGCACTAATTCGATCTGATGCATCAGGTCGTCTGGTATAACATTCGGCGTTAAGCCAAGGGAAACAACCCATTTGGGCCACTTAGCATCCGGGTCAAGGATAGTACGACGGTATAGGGGACGAGCATCCTGAGGACAACGCTTTGACTTGTCTTTTGGCCTATAAATGCCCTCATAGGGGCTGATGAAGAATAATGCCTGAAACACCATACAGACCCAAGCATAAAGATCCGACTCCTCGGTATGAGGCTTCACGAGCATCATATTACTCTTATTCGGATCGCACAAGCAGGGATCGACAAACCGCTGCGTAAAGGTAGAACACTGGTGACCACTATAAGAGCCACTCTCAGCATCAATAATATACGGTCGCAGACCCAAAATATTCAGATCGTTGAAATCGCCAAGAATAAGCCCGCCCGCATGGCAGGCCTTCGCCGTCTCATAGAGGTTCACTAGCATGTTGAGGACGTCATTGGTATCGATACCAGCCTGCCTAAAGTTAGCATCACAATAACGACGAAAACTCTCACGTGGTTCTGGGACCAAATCCATGAAGAAGCCAGCAGGACCACGCTTTCCTCTCCGCAGTCGCTTATAAAGCAGCCCACGTGGCGAAATAACATTAGACGGCAATCCGGTGGGAAATCTCTTAATTCTATCAGCGAAAGTAACTAGCCGCCGCTTTGCACCTTCGCGATTCAGACGATCCTGGTCCGATGCACCCTCATAGTCTTTACACTCTGGTCCCTTGTAAATCTTCGCCGCATATGTAGAGGACCCTTGTTTAAACAAAAAAACCCATGCCTCACCGCCCTCACCCAATGCATTCGAGTCATCCAACTCCACCGGCGCACCATTTTCCATTTCAACTTTCATGACTTCCTCCTGCGGATAGCCACCAGAGTAGTATCATCAGCCAGCAGACGGGGGTGGATAATCTTCCTACCTGTGGTTTTGTCCACACGAACAACATCTGAGTTCATACGACGAAGCTTACGACCCAGAGCCTCTGGATTGGTAAAATAATTATCATCATCCCAAAACTGCTCAAATAGACCGACCCTCTCCTCCGAGCCCGGAATCAATGCCCCAAATGCTCCTTCTAAATCGTAAAGACCATCCGAGCCAATTACCACCCCATCCACCGCTCCAACAGCCAAACTCCGCTCCATATTGAACCTGAGCAGAACCGGATCTATAGATGTCTCCACCAAATCATAAGCCAGATACGGTGGTGAATTATCTGGGAATGGTCCCAAAGAACAAAACTCGTCGGGCGACCCAGTCACGAACCGAAGTGCATAGGCACCATCGCCAATGCTGAACACATGAGCAGCAAACCCATCGATAATCACCCCAACAATAGTAAAAAGAAAATAATCATTAATGACCCTAGAAAAACTGCCACCAAGAATATTGGCCTGGGTACGGATAATGGCCAGAACATCACGACGAACACGCTCAAGAACCGCCCTGAACTCGCCTGAACGACCCGCACGAGAAGTCAAGGCACTCGCTATCATATTAGCACCAAGCCAAGCCCCAACCTCAGAATGCTTACCACTCCCACACCCATCACAGACGATAGCAACGATGAGATCATCGGTCTGTCTTACTGCATATGCATCCTGATTGTTTCGGCCAACAAGCACTTTCCCGTTGCTTATGTGATCCTTGCCGATTACAGACCCACACGCTACTTCAAAATTGGTCATGCTGATGCCATCCTAATTTAGATTACTTGGAAACTGAACTGTTATAACACACAAGATAAACCAACTCAATTTGGCGCATAAGAGAGCCCCAGCCAGAAAAATCCAGCTGGGGCTCAACCACACCATAACACCAACGTCGTGGCCTACTCACATTGAGTTTCGCGGTTCCTAGAGCGTGTCTTTAGCGATGTGGCTCTCCCCGCGCGTGAATTCCGGTCGACCCGACCGTATTCCGAAATATTTCCATGGCTTGGTTTTCGCCATCGAACAATCTTATTCCTTTAAATACATTTGCTTGTTGCTTTTCACCCCAAAATTTGCCTTAATCATCACACAACAAACCAACTCAATTAATACACAAAAGATCCCAACCAGAACTATCTAATTGGGGCTTCTGCTTACCAGTTAATAATACCAGAAAATAACGCCACAAAATCGACGTCCGCCTCACACAAATGCCCAACAGCAGCAATATCGTTAGATCGCCAAGCAGGAGCCTCATCATGCGAAGAACCAGCAATATAAAGATGTTCACCACTAGTCAAATGAGCCCCAAACTGAAACGCAACACCCACCACATCCCCAACAGGACTAACAGCAACCGCATGCTCGTCCATAATACTAATAAAATTCTGAAACGCCACAGAATCGTGATAAAGCCGATTCACTAAATCCTGTGCAGTCACTAGATCCGCAAGACCAGTATTAGCTGGATGAATATCATCACCAACATACCTAATATCATGACCAGGCGTAATAATATGCGCCAACCCCCCATCCTTAATAACAGCCCC
>Ga0307379_10006290_pt1 | contig 16366 bp, 16 predicted proteins | sample UN2MG_FD_202237 | JGI IMG/M metagenome (GOLD analysis project Ga0307379, IMG submission 202237) | Soil microbial communities from Risofladan, Vaasa, Finland - UN-2 | ecosystem: Environmental > Terrestrial > Soil > Coastal area > Acid sulfate soil | place: Finland: Risofladan, Vaasa | collected... | reverse complement strand
TGCCTGCGGCGAACCAATGCCAGGCAGCCGAAGCCCAGCAGAGCTATCGTTGCCGGCTCAGGCATCGACGTAAGGTAAACAGCGTCGATGTTAGCGCTGTCGGAGAAGAGGCTTTCAGCGAAATATAGAGTTGCGACATCTGTTGCCGGATTATACTCAACGAGGTCGCCGCTACTGAAGTTCAGGCCTCCAAGCACTGCATCGGCGGCAGTTGAAAGAATAATGTTGCCGTTGTCAAGGATGTGTGCCGCCGTGATATTTTCAGATGCGCTGAACAAGCCTCCATCGAAGTATAGACTGGCCACGTCGGTTGTCGGGTTGTACTCGACAAGGTCGCTCTGGGTAAGAATACCTGCCACGCTCCCGTTGTCTACAACCACCATGCAGGAAATGTTATTCTCGCACATCGTCTTCGTGGCTGAAACCACACTTTCGCCCGAAGAAATGGTAGTCATATCTTTGCTCATCACATCTTGTACTTCAAGCTCTACCCGCAGTGAGGTCATCAAACAATCAGACGAAGCATCGCTCATCCTGGTTTTTATTAAATCACTAACCTGCTCCTTATTTTTCATCAGCTTTTCCTTCGCTCTATGTTAAGACCCAACGAAAACAGACATCCAATGCGTTATATCATTACATTTAAGAGCTTAGCTTCGGGGAGCCTTGCGAACCACATCAGCTAATCCCCAATCCGGAGCGTGTTATAAATAGACGCTCCTTATTCATTTGCCTAATGAGCCTATCGGCAAACTGAAAATAGTGATTTAGAAAGAAATGTCCCCCTTGGTCCTATATGGCGTTCTTCCCAATCGAGCGATTACCCTTCTTCAATGCTGCGCCTCAACAGGAATAATTATGTAATTTGAAGATTGGGCACCGAGACCGGCACAGTCAAGTTTAGCTTCCTCGCTATGCCGGTACAGCCGGTTATCAAAAATCTGTTGCCGGGCATTTATTAGTAACTTAAAAGAACCGGCTATTTTTCGCTTGCCTCTTTCTCTGCCTCTTTCTCCGCCTTGGTCAGAGCCGGCTCTGGTCTGCGAAACTCGGTTTCTTTATAAGCCTGCTTCTCCGCTGCCGACAAAACCGGCTGGTCGATAATATACGGTGTTATGAAAACAACAATCTCGCTATTGATAGTCTCTTCACCTTCGAATCTGAATAACGCACCCAAAACAGGTAAATCACCGAGCAATGGTATCTTGTTAATCTGCTTGGTAACATCCTTTTTTCGCAAGCCGCCTATAACCACCGTCTGGCCGTTTTTCACCAATGCTATTGTGTCAACTTTGCGAGTATCAACAGTCGGCGGTGAAGTGGACCCTACCCGAACACCAAATTCCGGCATGATGTGCAATCTTAACATACCTTCCCTTGTCACGTGCGGTGTGACCTTAAGCTTAGTGCCGACGGGTTTAAATTTAATTGTTTCCGTGGCGGTGTTGCCCGTCGTGCTCGTCTCCACATAAGGGATTTCACGTACGATATCGAAAAGTGCCGTCTCGTTGTCAAGCACCAGTATTCTCGGATTGGCAAGAAGCTTGGCGTTGGTTTCTTCATTCTCAGCTATCAATTGCACATCGAAATCAAGATGTTTATTCAAAAAACCAAAACGAAGAATGCCTGTTGTATCGGCAGCTTTGTCTGTTGCCCCGCCAAAGGAGCTAAAGATGAATGGATTGTTGTGCCCGGCGGTCGGATCGTTACCCAAGATGCTTGTATCCATTGTCGTTATCCTGTTTCCTGTCCATTCGATACCCAGGTCCAGCGTGTTTTGGGCCGTTATGTCGTAGATTCTTACCTCCACCAATATCTGCGGCGTTATCCGGTCAATTTCCATGATGAAGGTGTCCATCGCCTTGATTCTGCTTTCGGTGTCGGTGACGATTATATTGCTCGTGCTAATACTGGCCGATAACGAACCACGCGGGGAAATAAATTTCTCCAAAGTTTTTTCGACATCCTTGATGTCCGCGTAAGTAATTCGGTAAATTCTGCTGACCAGCGCTTCGGCCTTTTGAGCAAGCTCCGCAACCGGCGCTATTCTTATCACGTTCTTGTCGGCCACATAGCCGTAGCCGTGTGCGGCAAGAATATTGTCCAGCGCTTCTCCCAGCGGCACATCTGTAAGCGTGGCCGTCACAGTCCCGATGACCTGGGGGCTTTTAATAATATCCACGTCCGCTTTCTCGGCTATTGCCCTTATTACATCATCGATGGGTGTTTCCGCGAACGTGACACTTATCTTTGTTTGCATCTGCTGCTCAAGTGGTGTCAAAACCTCCGCTTCCTCATCGGCGTTCTCCGCAGTCACGGTTCCGCTGGCGGCCAGGACAAATGCAAGAATCGTCAAAAACTTCAATCCGCCATATCTTGTCATAAAGCTTTTCATAACAGCTCCTTTCCGAAATTGAAGATTAGGCAATGCTATTTCTATTCTGTCTGTTTCCCTTTTTATCATCGGACCTTTTCGGTCCACCTTTTGCCGTTCATTTCAAACTCAACACTGTCTTTATTTATTTTTACAATGGTTGCCCCTGATACTTTTCCGCCCTCGTGCATTATTTCAGTACCAATAATTGCAGACGGGTCGTCCTCACTGTAAACTATCCCTTTTACGGTTATTTGTCCGATTTCTCCCTCAGTAGTCGTCGACACCGACCCGATTTGCATTGGGTCCCGAAGCGTTGTCGGATAGAGCGGCGGAATTTGCCAATCAATTTGACTTGAAGCAGCGGCAACCGCACTCGAGGGCTTGAATGCCGGAGCCTGAGTCGTCCCCTTCGGACCAATGCCTATAACTTTATAAAATGCGACAACCATACCAATAAACATGACCGGCATCAATACGACCATCATTTTCTGTCTTGCAGGATTGACGCCTGGTTTGGGAGCAAACAGCTTGTCTTTTATCCGCGTCACGGTCTTTTCCAGCGCTCCCGGACGCGCAGGCTTTACGGCCTTGGGCTTTATGGCCTTAGGCTTTTCGGCAACCCTTTTTTCAGGTTCAGGTTTACGTTCTTCAGTCGGCTCGGCCTTCGGCGGCCCCGCCTCCGGACGTTGACTTTTTGTCGTTGTCCCCGTCAGGTGGCTTGGTGGACCATAATTCGCCGGTTCTTCCAAAGCTGCCGAGCTCACCTGACCGGCGTCGTTGTCTTTTGAGACCGACACACCATCAAAAATCGACGAGATGTTCTTGTGTAATCCTGCTCTATGTTTAGCCATTGATTATCACCTCTTCCAAGACCTTGTCGCTGTGAATTGCTTCTGCCGCCGGCACCGCTGCGCGCGCGAATATCTCCTCAACTAAAGCCACGTACTCTACAGCCCCTCTGCTCTCAGGAGAGTAAGTCAAGACCGACTCGCCCGCACTTGGGGCCTCGGCCAACCTTACCGTTCGATGGATAACCGTATCGAATACCAAATCCTTGAAGTATTCACGCATCTGCTGTTGGATCTGTCTGCTCAGGATCGTTCGGTCTTCGACAAAGGTCAGCAAGAAACCCAGGATTTTTACGTAGCAAGGTTTGAAGTTCTCTTTGATAATGTCCGCAGTCTCAAGCAACTGTCTTAGCCCTTCCATCGCGTAGTAATTGACTTGAACTGGTACGATGACATCAGTGCTGGCAATAAGCGCGTTCAGCGTAAGCAGACCCAGCGATGGCGGGCAGTCCATAACGCAAATATCGTATTTTTTGCTTACCAATCTGAACTGCTCGCTCAACACGAATTCTCTTCTCTTTGCGCCGGCCAGTTCAAGCTCGGCGCCGGAAAGTAAGATATTGCTCGGCGCCAGATCAAGCCTCTCAACATTCGTGTCTATTATCACTCTCGGCAGCGGAATTTGAACATTCGTAAGTGCGTGGTAAATCGTTTTATCCAGAGTTTCAGCGTTATAGCCATAGCCCAGTGTTGTGTGCGCCTGTGGGTCAAGGTCCACTATCAACGTTCGTTTGCCGTGCTTGGCAAATGCGGCTGCAAGGTTCACTGCCGTAGTTGTTTTGCCACAACCACCTTTCTGGTTTGCTATTGCTATTGTTCTCATTTCTTCTGTCTCGTATTCGTTTTACCGCCGAGTTCGCAAAGCCCGCAGAGAATACATTCTTTTTAATTTTTTCATCTCAGCGTTTAATCCTCTTTCGCTTGCAACTCCGCGATTTTACGTTCATCACGAACTTCAACTGTCCTGCCGTTTACGCACAAGAACCGCCAGCTTCATATCCACTTTATTGCCTTTATCCTCCTGCTGTGAGCGAGTTATTCTGAAGTTATCTACAAAGACGACCGGACGGTGTCTCTCGAGGGCATTCAGAAAAGCGGCAAACTGATTGAAGCCCCCTTCGAAGCTGATATTAATGTAGTTCTCGCGCAGGTGCTCAAGTTCGGCTTCTGCTGAGCCTCTGCGGTTCTCCTGGTCCTTAATGCTAAACGAGTCAACCTTCTTCTCGTTGGCAAGCAGGCTTATATCGAATGTCAAGTTAGCTGATTCTTCGAACTCAATAACAAAATCCTTCAATTTAGCTTGTAGATTCTCGATTTCTTCTTTCAACCTGATTTTAGTCTCCTCTTTCGTCGCATTTATTGCGAAATCGTACATCCGTTGTGTCTCGGCAAGCTGGTTTTCGACCTGTTTTTTGCTCTTTCGCTGCGGTGCAAACACTATGATGTAAGCAAAGACAAACAGTATGAGGCAGCCCGCCCAAATTAAACCGACTGTCGTAAAATGTTTTCTATAAGTCTTTATGAAAGACATGCTACAATCCCGGCTTAAAAATACAATCTATCTGATAAGAGACAACAGAGAGCCCACCAAGCGTACTTTCGCTCTGAGAAATCCTGATGTTTTCCAGCCTTGGACCCAACAAGCTCGAAGAGCGAAGACGCTCACTAAAATTCCTGATTGCCCGGTCGCTCTTGGATTGCGGCCTTGCCGCTACGGTCATCTGTAATGTCCTTACGGGAACTGAGGTCATAATTATTTTTGTCGGGTCGTCTTTTTGTGGAACTTTTCTTTTTATCGCACTCTGCTTTACATCAAGCTTGGTCAACACCACAGAGTCCGGCATATTCTCAACCAGTGTCACCAGAACAGGTGACCATTGAGTATGCCTGCCAAGGGAGCTTGTGGCTTCCGATAAGCAGTCGCTGTAAGCGCCTTTCTCTTTCTCGAACGATTTTTGAAGCTCCACGGCATCCGACAATTCAGAAATCTTTGCTTGATAATTAGCTATTGTTTGCCCCTGAATTGATATAACGATTCTGTTGCGCAGATAAAAGCCGAACAGCGCTATTGCGATAATAACGGGCACTGCAACGGCAGCAGCAGCAGCAGCTATGCTCCCGGGAGTGCTCTTTGGCGGGACAGCCTGTCCCTTTAGCAAATCTATTGTAAACATTGTCTCGATTCTCAATACTTGATACCCGATTCTCGATACCCGATTCTCGCTTTTTCCTTTTTTACGAGCATCGAGTATCCGTCACCGAGCACGCTACCTTATATCGACCTCATAGCAAGTCCGGCCGCTGTCGCCATTGCAGGACCGCCTTCTTGCAGAATTTCTTCACAGGACCGCCCTGCAGCGCAGCCAATCTTCTCAAACGGGTTCCACAATACAATCTTGGCTCCAAGACGCTTATCAAGTAACTCAACCAGCCTTTTGACCACAGCGAAACCGCCGCAGACAAGTATCTTTTCAACAAGGCTTGATTCTGGCTGAGCTGTGTAATAACGCAGCGTCTCGGTAACATCGACAATCAATTTCTCACAGGCTTTTTCCAAACTATTATCAAGCTCCGGTTGTTCGGCCGTCGAATCACCGAGCACAATCTCCTTGACTGTTTCGGGTGATATATCGCGCTCGTTTGCAACCGCTTCAGCGATATCATTGCCTGCAAAAGCCACGTCCCGGATAAACGGCAGGGCGTGTGTACCCTGGCCGCTCATAATCGCCAGAGTCGTGTGAGAGTTGCCGATGTTCAAAATGGCTGTTGTTTGCTCAGCACCGCCTTTTTCGCATCCACTGAGGCAATTCAGAAGTGCCAGGCCGTCCACATCCATCAGGACGCAGTCAAGGGCAGCTTGTTTTGTAAGTTCTACCTTGCTGTTTATGAGCTTATTCGTGGCCGCCACCAAAATGCCGCTGACATTGTCCCTGCCGTTTCTGACCAACTGGTAATCAATGGTGGCATCGTCAGCGTTAAAAGGGCAAACCTGTGCAGCTTCGAGCAGGACCGCCGATTCTATCTCTTCCGACGACAATGATGGAAACTTAAAATCGCGGACCGCAACTTCCGGGCCGGATATGCCGCAGACCGCCATCTGGGTCCGAATCCCCGTCAGCTCAAGGCATTCGTTAATGGCTCTTACCGTGTTTATCTCGTGGAGGTTCTTGACACCTTCGCTCGGTGAAATTTTGACCCTGCCCGCTGCCGTAACTGTCCAGCCGCCGCCCTTTTTATGCAGTTGGACCGCGGCCACTGAAGATGAGCCAATATCCAGGCCAAAGACTTCCCTTTGCTCAATTTCAAGCCTGAACGACCGTTCCCAACCTAAATCCATGAATCCTCCGTAACGAAAATAAAAACTCTGAATGTGGTTATTGGTTATTGGTAATTGGTAATTCGAATATACCAGTTACCATTTAGCCTTTACCAGTTACCAGAGCAGCTTTTAACCTTCCTGTTTTCCTCTTTATGTTTCTTTTCATCGGCTCAAATTTCCCCCGGTTTTACGTAGAAATTACTATGTATCCCTTTCAAGTGGATATGCTTGAATGCCGAATGTCCGGTCCTATAAGGATTGCCGCCTGCGCGAGCAGGCAGCGATTATGAGTGCCAAAGAGGCTGTGGAGCCGCCGAAGTCCGCAAAATGAAAGCGTCGCAGATTATTTATACGGGTCTTTTTAAGGGTTATCGGCCGTGTGGCCTAAAGATGAGACATGCACAGCTTGAGGATTGAGAACCAAGAACCGCAAATCGGGTATTGAGCATCAAGTATCGAGAATCGAGCAGTCTATTGTTCCTGCCAGTAGTCAACTATGAAGCTCACGCCTACATCGGTTGTGCTTGGATTCTGCAGAGTCGCATCATAGTAGATTGTGCTGCCCGGCTTATTCTCAAAGTTTTTGCCTACAAACGAGCCGTAAACATCAGCACCCGACTTAATAGTTATGTCCGCGTTCGGAGCATAGATACAACCGTACCAGGAACTCTTGGCCTTGAGCTCAATTGTTTGGTAGTCGCCTATTCCATATAGTATAAAGCTCCTGGGGGTCTCATCTGCGACGGTGAATCCACTCGAGTTGCCGGCAAGCAGGTCGCCCTCCATGTATAGTGTCAGAGACGAGCCGGGAGTTATCGTCAGTTCGCAGCTCTGTCCAAGCAAGACATCGCCGGTAATATGCAGCACGACATCCCCGTCTATTTTCATTATAGTGTCTCCTGAACCCTGCTCCAGAATAAGGTCGGTATATTTGCCGCTCTGCTCGGGACCTATTATTATTGTTCCACTCTTGGCGTAGATACCCGTATTCATATCGGGAAGCAGCGGCGCGCTCACCACCGGGAAATAGCCGTCAACACCCACCAGCACATCTCCGTCAACCTTTGCGCCGTTACTGATTTCTATGTCACCCATGTCCTCACTGGCTGTGGCAACCTTTACCGGGATGTCAGTGGAAGTTGGGTCCGAGGAGTCGTATCCTTCCACGAGCGCCCCCGTATACAGCTTGATGGTTTCCTGGGACAAAATTGCGTGATCGAACAATCCCATCAATCGCAAAGTGGCGTTGACCCTTCTGTCGGACCGGCCGGAGTGACCAACACATTTAACGGTATACACGTTGTCCGTACCGCCTGCAATCGCATAGCTGTAAGATGTATCACTGACATCCGCCGCCAAAGGCTGATCTGTTGCGTTGGGCAGAGTGCTTTCATCGAAAGGGTGGACCTGCAGCTTGCGGTTCATTTCAAAGACAGCCATTGCCAGTGCCGCATCTGCGGAACTTCGTGCTGCAATCTCCGAGCACGTTCGCGCACCAAGGCTGCGACTATGAAATCCCAGATTCAACAAGCCAGTACCCACTATAAGCAGTAATACGATCGAACATAACACTATTGCCATTGCAAAGCCGCATTTTTTTGATTGTATCTTTTTATACATTTTAATCTCCTCGTTTAGCAGTCGCCGGGATGGCGACGTTATCAGCTAAAAACAGGCAACGATAGTATCGAGCATCTACTCCTCGCGCCACTCTTTTATTACGAATGCTGCGCTCTCATCATCGGGCTCGACTTCTCGCAGCGCTTTATCATAGTAAAAGTTGCCGCCGCTCTTGAGCTCAAAGCTTTTGGCGGTAACAGTCCCATAAACATCACTATCGGACATAATAGTTACTATTGCATTCGGGGCGTAAACCGCACCGAGCGATTCGCTCTTGGCCTTCAGGGTGAAGCTCTGCTCCTGGGTACTTGTACCGAAAATCTTCAAGTTTGCCGGAAGACTTTCATTATTGATTCCGGCGTCATTACCCGAATCAAAATCGCCGTCCAGATACAAAATTAAGGATGAACCGTCTTTTATAACAATTTGACACTCCTGCCCAAGACTGATATCTCCGGTCACATATAGGACAACATCTCCGCCATTTACTTCCAGTATTCCCGGATTGGCTGCACGTCTTACGTCAATCCCACCATATTGACCGTTATCGACGGGTCCGACAGTTACGGTTGTACCATGCACATTGATCCCCGAACCCATATCGGCAAGTACCGGCGCAGTTACGGGCGGCAGCTCAATCTCCTCAATCATGGCATACTGTCTGTACGTAGTGGCGCCGAGGTCTTTTATAACGGTTTCGACATCGCCGCCGACCCCTACCACGATACTGCCATTTACAATTACACCGGAGTTGAGAATTACGCTGTCATCTGAAATGCTCTTGGTGCCAATCGATACCTTTGTGTCGGAGTCCCATGGGTCGGAAGAGTTGTATCCCTGAACTACCGTCCCGGGTTTCAGTATGAGGGTTCCCTGTGTCAAAATTGCATGCTCAAACGGTCCTTTCAGTGACAAGGAACAACTGATTCTTTTTTCCCGCACCCCCGATTTACCTGTGGATGTAAGGAAGTAACCGCTGCCGCTGTCTCCTGTAACCGCGTAGGTGTAAGTGGCGTCGGTATTCAGCAAAACCTCATTTGTTACCTCCGGCAGAGCGGTGCCGTTCCAGGGTATGATCTTCAACTTTTCGTTCATTTCAAAGAAGGCCTTTGTCAGCCCTGCATCGGCAGCGCTGAGCGCTGCAATATCAGAGGAAGTTCGGGTTGCTAATTGACGATTGTGCAGTCCGAGACTCAGGACGCCTCCACCTATTACAAGCAGTATTACGACGGCGCACATCACAAGGACCACTGCAAAGCCCGGTCTTCCGCCAGAGATACGCAAACCACCGGTTTTTGATTGTAGTCGCTTATTGTTCATGTTCGCCCCCCTGCCCTTCAAGAGCATACTGTTATTAATTGTGCATAAAAGCCGAAGCGACGACGGTGATGCTCTTTTTGCCGTCATCGAGTGTAAGTACCATCTGGACTGACCGTCCGCTTGTCTTGAATACACAGCTCGATACGTTCCCGCAGATAATCTCCTCGCTCAGGATTTCTCCGTTTTCCAGGTCGCCATGCTCAATAGTTAACTCGCCGTTGTTATTTTCTATGAACTTTGCGTACCGGTCAACAACAACCAAATTGGGGTCTGAATAGTAATAAACCTCGACCCAGCTTCCGTTCTCATCCAGCAGAATCGTGTTGTCATTTGCGCTGCGGACGACGCTGTCGAACATTCTTCTGGCTACATGGGCGTCGGTTACAACATCACAGTATGCGCGTTCGTACATTGCATTCCACCCACGCTGGCTGTCAACCAGCACCGCGCCGATACCGACTACGACGGTACTCGCAATGCCTGTCGCTATCATCAGCTCTATAAGCGTAAAGCCTTTTCGATTTGCGGTTCTCTTTTTCTTAAACATTTTTGCCAACGCCCCTTTCTTTTCACTCACAATGCTAATAAAGGACATACGGCTAATAAAGGACATACGTTGTGAGCTTGAATGACTGATTATCATATCTACGGGCACCAGATGAGAAGTTTACGTCGTCCCAGTCCCAGACCACAATAACGCTCAGGGCCCGCAGACCGGGGGCAACATCTCTCCAAAAAAGCACAGTGCGGTAGTCAACACCATTAGCAATAATTTTATAGGTTCCCAATGTCTGGAGACCTGTCAGTGCGCGCGGACCATCATGGATGTCCATGGAGTCGATAGCCATCTCTGTTTTGAAATAAGCTGCCGGGTCAAACGTGTTTGGGTCGTCTGTAGCACGCCACGTTTCACACAGCAGACTGGCCATTCTGGCTGCGGTTGTTTGCAGGTCGGCTCTTCGCGTGTCAAGGGTGGCGTGATATCTGTAGGCAGATGCGCCTAATACCGCAATTGTCAGAACAAGAATTGCGCCCATTACCTCGACAAAAGTAAATCCGCCTGAAGATTTGGATTGTTTAGTGGTCATCATCACCATTCTCCCTACTTCTAATTTCCGGGCAACCGAGTTTTCAGTAACACCAAATTACCATTAAAAAACAAAGATTGCACGGAATCACTTAAACTAAAACAAGGCGAAAAGCTCAGGAAGATGTGTCGAAAGCCGCCCCTTTTGTAACGCTTTTCTAATTAAAGTATACGCCAAAAAGGGGTCAGAGGCAAGTATTATTACATTATTTGTGAGCGGCCCTCGCAAATGTAAATCCTGACAGTAATTGGAAAGGCGTGCATTTACCGGACCTGAATCAAAAAGCCCACCCCCTCTTTCTTAATGCAAAGTGGGGGCCTTGTGATACAAGGCCCCCACTTATTTAGCCTGATTCAACAATTACCGGTAGTTGTCTGAAGATATTCGTAAGCTTCTCATCCCCGCCTTCGCGGGCACGACCACAGGCAGCACGTAAAATGGAGCTCTCGTAACTACCTGGTTTCCCTTTCGCTATCCTGCACCAATTGAGCTTAGGCTCACGCCTGATTGGTGCGGGGCAAAATGAGGTCGAGGTCCCCCTTACGGAGTTTCGACCCAGGTGCCGGCCTGGTTCAGCGTTATCTGCGAAGGCGATGCAGGTGCATCGGCAGGGGTACCACCGACACCAGCGGTCACTGTAATGGTGTATGTGTCGTAGGCGGTGAGTGCAACGGCAAAATCATCGAAATCAAAGTACTTCCCGTTCAGATCCGCAGCCAGAAAGCCCAGGTCCGCCAAAGTTACGTTGGCCCAGGTGCCGCCCCAGCTTGCGCCCTTCTCTGCACAGAACGCGCGGGCTGCTGTGCGGATACTGCCGGCGGCCGCCTTGCCCTCCGACCACTTGGCTGAATCAATTCGGCCTCGCATGATCGGAATTGCCACTGCAGCCAGGATGCCGACGATGAAGATTACGACCATCAGCTCAATCAGTGTAAAACCTTTTCTTTTTCCCATCTTTAACTTCTCCTAAAAAAGTGTTAAAAATTACGCTGTTCCCTACAAAAACAGGTGTCACTTCCATTTCACAACATCCACAATCGACAAAATTCAATAACAACTTTACTACTGATTATTTTTAATTTCCCTGCCATAAACCGACCTGGATTTTCAAGACACAATACCTGCATTAAACTGGCGATGGTGACATTGAAAGGACCGTCAGATACGGAGCAAGTGCTGCTATCAATACAATCCCACCAACTGCTACAATCGTCATCGGCTCGAACAGGCCCATCACAGAGGTTATGGTAGAAGGTCCAAAAAGTCACAAAATTGTCCCTCGTAACTACTTTACGGGGTCCAGGTTCCGTCCTGATTCAGCATCACCACCGCAGGCGACGAAGGAGCCTCGGCGCTTAGGGAAAACTGTGCTCTTACCGTAATTATATACCTGTTGTAGCCGGATAATTGAATCCTATAAGCCTCGTCAGTGAAGTACCTGCCGTCCAGGTCTCCGCCTCCGGTCCCGGGAGTGATATTAAAGCCCAAGTCTGCTAAGGTTACCCTGGCCCAGTTGCCAGTCCAGTCTGGGCTTTTTTCAGCGCAGAACGCGCGGGCTGCTGTGCGGATGCTGCCGGCAGCGTCTTTGCCCTCGGCCCACTTGGCTGAATCAATTCGCCCTCGCATGATCGGAATCGCCGCCGCGGCAAGGATACCGGCGATAAAGATTACAACCATCAGCTCAATCAACGTAAAACCTTTTTTTTCCAAGTTTAACTTTCCCTAAAAAAGGTTTTAGAATGACGCTTGTATCTGTGAAGCTTGCATCCGCAGAGGTGTGTATCAGGTATCGCTTCCTAATTTGCCATACTCATAATCGGGCAAATTCATTGGTGACTTTACTGCTGATTATTTTTTAATCTTAATGCTATAAAGGGGCCGGGGCTTTCAAGACTCAATGCCTGCTTTAGCCCCCCGACGGTGACATTGAGAAGATCGGCAGATACAGTGCAAGAACTACTATCAATACAATCCCACCAACTACTACAATCATTATAGGCTCGAGCAGGCCCATCACTGTCGTTATAGTAGAATCCACCTTTCGCTCGTAATACATGGCGATTCGCTCCAACACCTTCGGCAGCGCCCCACTCTCTTCGCCAACCTGCATCATTTTGATGACCATATTTGGGAAAAAGCCGGCTTCGGTCATACTGATAGAAAGGTTTGAGCCGCCCACAATTTGCTCCCTTGTTCGCGTTACCGCTGATTTTATAACATCGTTACTACTCATGGTAGAGAGAATATCGAACACCTCAAGCACTGAGACACCTGCTGCAAGTAATGTTGCCATCGTCTTGCAGAATGTCGCCACGAAGGCTTGACTGATTATCTTGCCCATTAATGGCAGCGTCAGCGCCATCCTGCTGAATAAATAATGGCCTTTCTTGGTTTTCGAGATAAGAACTGTGGAAATTCCTAAAAGAACACAACAGCCAATAATATGAAGCGCATAGTTCTTCATCATATCGTAAACGCTCATAAAGGCCTCTGTAAAAGCAGGCATTTCGCCGCCGATTTGGTCGAATATGTCGCGGAACCGTGGAACAACGAAGGCCATTATGAATATCACTATTATTATGATAAACGAGAATACAAAGATAGGGTACGCCATCGCTCCCTTGACCTTTTTCGCCAATTTATCGCGATTGTCGAAGTACTCCGCGAGTCTCTGTAGTGCGTCGGGAAGATTGCCTCCCGTTTCGCCCGCTAATATCATCGCGCACGATAGCTGGTTGAAAACCTTGGGATATTCCGCGATACTGTCTGATAATGTTTGCCCTTTCTGAATTTTTTCCAGTATCTCTTGTAGAATTTGCTGAAGATGCAGGTTTTCTATGTCCTCTGAGATGGCCATCAAGGCTGTGGTGATGGGAATGCCTCCCTCTGTCATCGTGTTAAGCTGCCAGCAAAGGGCTGCCAGGTCCGCTGATTTGATTCGCTTTCGCCGGGGTTGTCGGGCGGTTTTCTTGACCTTGACAAAGCTCTCCTTGATAGAGATGGGCGTAAAGCCTTCCTCGCGAAGCCGGCTAAGTACGTCATTGGGGAAAGAGGCCTCCATCAGGCCTTCTTTTCGCACCCCTTCTGAATTCCGAGCAACATATCTAAAGTTTTTCATCTGCCCTCTTACAGATATTTGCTTTTTGTACTAAAATATGTTATCCGCACCCTTGGAATTTCCAATGGGTTTACCGGACCTTAAGACAATAGCGTTTAGCGGATAGTTTTCTTTTTTTACCTGTTGTCTTTCATCGGCCATCGGCCCGTTAGAAGTCCGAATCGTCGGTGTAGCAGTTCCCGTTAGCGATTTACTTCTAACGGGTCATCGGCATCCCAAAACCTTGAGTTTAATAGAAAAATAGCGTATAGCCCTTTGTGCTTTGGTTTCTTTTTTTATCTGTGAATTGTTTCCCGGCTGCTACAACTTTGTATTTTCTGCAAATGTTACGCTGAGGACCTCTTCGGCCGTGGTCAGACCCTGGAGTATCTTGCTTACTCCGCTTTCAAGCAACCCACCATACCCTTTTTGACGTGCCAGTTTTCTTATTTCAGACTCACCGGCGCCGCCGATGAGCTTTTCGCGCATATCGTTGTCCATAACCAAAAACTCGAATATAGGCAATCTACCCCAATAACCTGTCTTCCCACAGGTTTTACAGCCTCGACCGTGGTAAAAGACAGGCTTTTTAGACTGCGCAGAGTCGATATTCAAACGCCGAATGACTTCCTCGCTCAGCTTAACAGGCTCTTTGCAGCGTTCACAAATCCTCCTTACGAGCCGTTGAGCAATAATTAAGTTGAGCGAAGAGCTCAGCAAAAACGGTTCAACCCCCATATAGATTAATCTGCTTATCGCACTCGGGGCATCGTTGGTATGGAATGTGCTCAAGACAAGATGACCTGTTAAAGATGCCTTGATTGCAATTTCGACTGTTTCCTTGTCGCGAATTTCACCTATAAGAATTATGTCCGGGTCTTGTCGCAGGATTGCCCGAAGGCACCTGGCAAAATCGAGATTGATTTCCTGTTTGATTTGAGTCTGGTTAATCCCCGCAAGACGATATTCCACCGGGTCCTCTACAGTTGTAATATTTTTCGTCGGGTCCTTAAGGTAATTTAGCGATGAATATAATGTCGTGCTTTTACCACTGCCGGTCGGGCCGGTGACAATTATGATACCGTGAGGCTGCGACAATATCGTCTTAAACTCTTTAAGAAGTTTCGGTTCAAACCCTAATTGTTCCACGTCGTGGCTTGCCCCTGATGTATCCAGAATTCGAAGCACCACTTTTTCGCCGTATATCGTTGGAAGTGCCGATACCCGGACGTCTATATCTTTGCCGGATGTCTTTATTTTGAATCGCCCGTCCTGCGGCAGTCTCCGCTCGGCAATATTCATCTCCGACAGAATCTTTATTCTCGTAATTACCGCAGCCTGCATCTTCCGGGCCGGCGGCACCATATCACGAAGCACGCCGTCGATTCGCATCCGAACAATCATCGATTTTTCCTGAGGCTCGAGATGAACGTCACTTGCTCTGCTCTTGACCGCCTGGCTTAACAGAAGGTCGACAAAGCGAATCACAGGCGGCTTGGTCGCAGCTAACTCGTTGCTGATATCCGCCTCTGCAAGATCCGCTTCAAGTGCCTCTTCCTGCATGCCGGTTTCGAACTCTACTATGTCGCGAAGCTTCTGTTCTTCAATATCAGAACCGTGGTAAATCGCCTCTATTGCGTGCCGGATTGCCTGATGTGAGCTAATCACTGCCTTAATCTGGCGCTTCATCTTCAGGGAGATTGTATCTATTGCTATAACATTAAGCGGGTCTGCCATCGCCACGATAATCTTGTCGTCTGTCTCACCGATAAGCACAAGGCAAAATCGTTTGGAAATGTTCTCAGGCAGTGTTCGAGCGATGTCCATATCTATCTTGCTCACATCATCGAGGCGGACGTACTCCATCGATAGATATTCGGCGAGGGCGTGGGTAACGTCCTCCTCGCACAGCATCTTTAGTCGAAGCAATACCTCACCGAGTCGGCCGCCGTGCTCACGCTGGTCGTTTAGCGCTTCGATCAATCCTCTGCGAGTAAGTAGACCTTTGGCGACAAGTAATTCGCCGAAAAGAAGATTTGCCTCTACTACGGGGGCGTTGGTGTTAGAAATTACTTCCGGGCTCATTACATCACCTCAAAATACTTCGATATCCGGCTTTAGCCTCCAGAATTTGCAGGCGTCCGAGTTATTCGCCAATGCAAACTCTGCTTGCTTAACAAAGGCGGCAAGCTCAAAATGATGAAGTTACCGGGCCTCCACCTTTCTCAGGATTCCATTACTTAAAATATACGATATATAATGCTTGAGGCAAATGTCAGAGGCCAAAAAATCACTTTTGTAAAAAATGGGCCAAGCTTATGGGACGGTTCCTGATTCAATCCAAAGCTGGTTTAGTGATTGCACTTTTTTTCAGCACCAATTGTCTTATTTGGTACTGGATGGGGGACAAAATTTTTTTGTTGTTTCGATTCTGTCATAACAGACAACACCCGTAAAATTGTACATAGACCTATAAGTGCTATGGCCGCTAATCCCATTATTGATATCTCAAAAATATTTAGCCACAATTTATTGGGTCCTTGTTTAGCTAACGAGCTTTTGCGCGAAAGTACTTGACTAACCACCTGAAATCTCTGATAATTAGGATTATCCGCGGATGTGGCGGAATTGGCAGACGCGCAGGCTTCAGGTGCCTGTGGGCTTCGGCCCGTGGAGGTTCGACTCCTCTCATCCGCA
>Ga0307379_10006289_pt1 | contig 16367 bp, 14 predicted proteins | sample UN2MG_FD_202237 | JGI IMG/M metagenome (GOLD analysis project Ga0307379, IMG submission 202237) | Soil microbial communities from Risofladan, Vaasa, Finland - UN-2 | ecosystem: Environmental > Terrestrial > Soil > Coastal area > Acid sulfate soil | place: Finland: Risofladan, Vaasa | collected... | reverse complement strand
CTCCTCGGCTGCCCAGCGGTTGCGGGAGCCATGCCCAACATAGTTGATGAATAGGCGCCCCGTGCCGAAAGCGTTGATAATGGCGTTCTTCACCGCGGCGGGGGTGGTGTAAGGAGATAATCCATAGTATGCCTTCTCGGCAGTGTAGGGGGGAAGCAGATGATTATCAACGATATCATCGGAAAGAGCTCGAAAATCACCGGCATCGTCAGGGTTGTCGGCGACGAAAAGCACCTGCCGTCTCCAATCCCCCTCAGGCAGATTCTGCTCGTAGTTGATGATCTTGGTAACCATTGCGCTGGCCTGGCCCGCGGTCTGGGCGGGCAGACGGCCAAGGTGCATATCGGGCAGGATATCATCGCCTGACACGCAGACGTAACGGTTGTCAGCATCCGCCTCGCCAACCCACTCATCCGTGTAGACCAGGTAAGGGGGGATGTAGTTGGGCTCGCCACGGCCGAGGTTATCCTTGAAGTCGTAGTTGCCGTCTCCAACCAGCAGGACGTAGCTGGGCGGCTCGTCCGGATCCCGCCAATAGGCAAGAGTGTAGCTTATGAAGTCTCTGATGGCATGGGGGTCGAAGAGCCCGTAACTGAACTCATCGTACACATCCTGTACGTCAACCACAACAGTGTCCAGTCCCTCAGCCTCGCGATGGTCTCTTAGGGGGAGCACAGCATCGTAGAAATCGGGGTGGGTGATGACGAGGTAGTCAGCCCTGTTGGAGGTATCCTTCAGACTGGAGGGACTATCCTCCACGATACCCAGTGGGCTCTGGTACTGCGCCGGGGTCAGGGCAACATAGTGATGCTCGCCAACGATGATGTCCTCGAACTTGAGGCTATAGCTGTCGGACGCCACCACGGTGGTACTGAGGATGCGGGTGACGCCGAGAGGATCGGTGATGTCGAAGACTTCAATAGTATCGGTCAGGAAGTCTCCCACCTCGTATTGCCAGGTTCCGGCCTCATCCCCGTCGAAGAACAGGCTGTCGTTCTCGACGGTGTATCTACGATGATAGTCAATCTCGAACCAGTTGGCGAAGATGATGTCCTGGGTAACGGTGATGGGAAGACCAGTAAATGGGCACTCCACAGAGATGGTGTTGCTGCCCTCGAGGAGATAGGATTGAGGGATATCCGTCTCGAACTGGTACTCAACCTGTCCATCCCAGGTGGCATCATCAAGCAGATGCCCGTTGAGAAAAACTTTGGTGTGATGGTCAGGATTGTCATCGAAGTCACTGAACCCGTGCAGGTAGCCCCGCACCGTACTGCTGTAAGGAGGGGGCGAGACGGCAACATTATGGAGCATAATGGCATAGCTTTCAGAGGCCGGCTCCCCGAAAGTGGCAATGAACCCACCAAACCAGTGATCTTTCTCCTCCTCGCTCGGTATGGTGTCTGGCTTGGCGATGGTTGACTGGTAGTACAGATCCTCTTCCCAACGGTTGGTGGTCTGGAAGGAAGTGAGTACCGTGCTTGCTCCCAGCGTCCCGTCCCTTTCCCCCATCCGCAGGCCAGAGAAACCGCCCATGGTCAGCCAATAGACGTTGGTATCGGTGTACATACTGGTCATCCGTTGGCCATAGAAGAGGATGTAGTCCTCCGTGTCGAATTCGCCATCATCCTCACCGACCACATAGATGGCTGCCTCATCGCCCTGGTTATGAAGCTTGAAGGTACGCGGATCCACATTGTCGACATCAATACCTGCATCACTAATGTCGGCGTAAGTCAACTGATAGATGCCATCTTGGTCAAGCATAACTTTGTAACTGGACCCCTCTTGCTCGGATACCGTTGGTCCGGATAACGTAGTTGAGGATCTCGCCCGCCAGCTGAGGGCGGAGTCATAATTCAGGAGAGAGTCTTCCAGGACCTGGTGGAAGGGGTCGTCCTCTCCCCAGGTGGCCGCAAGCACGGGGTGACCACCGGGATAGCCGAAGCTCAGTTCTACCCGTATCCGTCGGCAATGTCTCAACTCTCCGCTGACAGGGTCATACTGGAAAGGGAAGAATCGTAAGTCCACGACCCGCTGATCTCGTATGAAGCCGCTGGAACCTACCTCAGCGATGCTAGCGGGGTAGAACCTGTCGCTGGAGTACACGCTCTCATCCTTGGCGAACTCCAGGCCCGCATAGGTGAGGTCTCCCTCCAGGTCATGTTCAAATACCGGTTGGGGAACTGGGTAGATGTTGTACCGTTCAGATACTATCTCCTCCTCGACCTCCAGCACCGTCAGAGTGAAGTCGGCCGCAGGCGGGATTCCCAGCAGCGTGCCTTTGAGAGGCAATTGAGGGTGACCTACATCTCCTGTCTGCCCGTACCCGGCCACGGTCAGGAGATGATAGGCAACGCCGTCCACGCTTATCTCCTCCATTTGATAGGATGGAGTGCGCAGTTCCAAGATGATACTCTCTGTGTCGGACTTGATGAGCGCAAGGCCTTCATCTGCCGCCGCCGACATCCGGCCCGTCGCCACCGGCTGTTGCGCAGCAGCATTGCTTGCTCCAAACCAGGCCGTGCACAAGCAGACGCCCAAAGCAAGAAGGGTAACCTTCAGGACTCTGAGTCTCTGCACAAGCCACTCTCCTCATCCATTGCGATATCGGCCGACTAGTAAAGAAACGCGCGAGCAGCCGCAAGGTTGTCCCGCATGCGCTTGCCCACGCACTATGCTTGGCTATGCTATCTGGCCAATGTGCCGGTCAGGGCCAAACTGCCTCCAGGAACGCGACACTCGACATGGCGGCAGAATCGACCTCTACGGTCACCCAGAGGATGTCATTCTCAGTAGAAGCGCAAGGAAGACAAAGGATCTCGCTCTCTGCAGAGAGCAAGCCTTGTATAGCGAGGGAGAGATTCTTCGTCGCTTCGCTCCTGAGAATGACAGGTTGTCAAAACCAGTGTGTGTCGAACCGCTAGCGAGCCGGTTCCTTCCGTCTCCACAGAACTAGCCCGCCGGCAAACAGGGCCACCACCCCTGACACTAGGCCCACCGGCCAAAGCCAGGTGAACCATGGCCCATTGGGACGGCCACGCTCCGAACAGGCGGTGAAGGAGGACAGCTCCACGGCCGAGGGGACGTCGTAGTCAAAACAGGTGGTGTCATCCTGGTACCCCGCAAAATCAGCATTCTCAAAGAGAATGCAAATGGGGACCAAATCGCTTCCGTCCAGCCCCAGATCTGCACCATCAGCCCCTACTTCGACACAAGTTCCCTTGGTACCTATGCCACTGGGCGCTCCGTCGCAGTCCGTTGCTAGCAAGTCCCACTCGCTATTCCCGGCATCCCACTCACTCAGTTCACAGCTATCGTTATCCATCCTCCAAGCCACCTGCCGATCCGCTCCTATGGGGCCAACCGGATATCCAGTGCTTGGATTGTGGTCGATGTCATACCAGACGTTTGTGGCGGTGGTGGAGTTTATCTGGATATTCACGGTGGTGGTGTAGGCGACGAAGTGTTGTGCCCCGCTAATATTGACGGTGGCATAGATCCCCCTCATATCATATTTGTCGGGGATGGCTCCCTCATCACCGTCGTCATGCAGGTAATCTCCGCTGTCCCAATCTGAGCAGTTGGCATCAACGGTGATGTTAGTCGCCCATGCCACGGCCGCCCACAGCAGAAAGACAATCAAGGCCCCCACTGCTATCAGGATCGCCATCCACCTTCCCGACTTGGTGCGCCGTCCCTTGAGCATCCTTCACCCCCTCTTTTCATAGTCGAGAAACAGATTAGAGAACGAACTCGCAATTCTCATAGGCACCTCCTTGCCAATGCTTAGTACAGCATTGGCGCGTGATTCGCCACCTTACGCGCTGCATATCTGATTATCCTCGGTAAACCATAAAGCTGCGGGCTGAAGGGCGAAAGCCAGACCCATAGGCGTTTGGCCAGTATGCACAGGTTGCCGTTCAGGGGCACTTTCCTTCCGCCTCTCTCGATGGCTATCACCTGCCCCAGCACCTGCTCCGGATAGACAGGCCTGTCCCGGTGGCGAGCCGAGTCTCCCTTGAGCGCCAAGACACTCTGACCGTTCTGCCTGTTCACCCCGATCACCCGATGGACCATCAGCCTATCCCTACCATAGCGGCAGAGAACGACGTCTCCCAATCCCACGGCCGAGGCCTGCACAGGCTTCACCTCGACAGTATCGCCATCCCTGATGAAGGGATACATGCTCCCCCCATGGACCCTGAAACGCAAGACATTGCCCCTGGTGAGGATTTCGCTGGCTAACCATGACAATTCACCGGTTCGGCAGCTTATCACTTCCTGATTCATGGGTACCATGACCCCATCTGTAGGCCGGCCAAGGAAAGGCCTCCTATCCGTAGCCCATAGAGCGCACAAGCTGTACGATGCTTTTGTCGGGCATGAAGCCCAGGTCGTAGCAGGGAACTCCCTGGCTCATACGCTCCAGGAAACCCAGAGTGAAGGCCATGCCCTCTGCGTTCCAGAAGGTAGGAAAGGAGCGCACCAGCAGGCTGGAGACCACCTGCCGCACTTCTTCCAGGCGCATGATACTGTTCTCCCCACCGTGCCGGATGACAAACATGGCATCGAGAGGCACGCTTTCTGGAGAGCAGAACCCAGCATCTCCATGCCAGGGCGTGCCATAGGCCCAGAAACGCCCCTCCTGCTCACGCACGATAACCCGGTCGTCGCTCAGGATGGTGACTCCCTCCTCATGCTTCCACAGCTCGGCCATGGTGCTCTTGCCCGCCCCCGACTTGCCGACGAAAAGCAGGCCCCGACCCTTGTCGCTGACCCCGCAGGCGTGGAGCAGTGCGCCCCGGCTGAGGGAGAGCAGGTTCATCATCAACAGCTCGGCCAAAGGATACCTCAGTGGAAAGGGTAGGAGCTCCCCGTCAGGCCGCTGAGCTTTCATATGGATGTCACCCGACCGAAAATCGGGCTCCAGGACGGCTACTTGGTATGGATGAGGGCTTACCCCAGGAGATCCAATGTGGATGATCCACCCCCTCTGGTCTTGGTACAGGGTCCACTTGCCTCCCGATTCGAAAACGATCTTCCCAGACCCTTCGTTCAGGGTGGACCGGCGCTGAACACCTAACCTGACCTCGGCATCATCGTCGGTCACGAAGGGTTCATAAGCCTCCTCGACCTCGAATTCAGAACCATCGCCAAAGGAGGTAAGGGCCAGCACCATATCGCCGATCCCTAGCCGCAACTCACTTGACATGTGTCAATCCTAGCCAGCCAATGGCAGCGCAAGGTGGTCAGCCATTAACTTCCGAAATCCACGCATGCGGTCGGCAGATGGCAATAGCCGGTAGGGTTGTCCTGGTCAACCTGGTTGAAGTGTTTGCAGCCACCCAGTTGCAGTACCTCTCCCGACAGCAACTCGACCTGCTCCACTCGCGGCTTCTGGTAGAGCCTTCTCCTTTTCTCACCGTCCTCTTTTCGTTTCATCACTTCTTTCCCTCCTTCAACGTGTTTGTATGCCTGTCTCCTCTGACGATCCGCCGACAGATCGGAGAACAACAACCACTTCGCTCGCTCTAACTTGGCGGCGCATCGAGTCCAAAAGCCTCGGTCCGCAGGTGAGCAACCTCACAGAGATACTCTACCGGGGTCTGTGAATCCCCGTGCTCCATTTGGGACCAACCGGGACACTGGCCGCAGATAGACATCAAGTCGCATCGCAGGCACGGGTAGTCGCCCTGTGGTTTCTGATACCGAACCTGAGGGATAAAATCACACCAGCCCTCATGAAAAGTCCCTGAGCGCAAATCGTAGCTTTCAGCACGGTAGCTCATGCAGATGCTCAATTCGCCATAGGGATCTATGTGGAATCTACCTATCCCCGCGCCACAGATGAAAAGGTACCGCCCATCAGAAGGCGGTCCCCAGAAGCGGTCGCAGAAATCTAGCCAAACCTCAAGTCGCTTGTCGTCGGCCAGGTCGAACTGCACCGCTTCCTCAGGCGTAATCCGCACCTCAGTTGGCTTAGGGGAGCCGTCCAACCCGGCGTTGATCAGCGGGTCAAAACGGAAATCCACCCCCAGCCCTGCGGCGTACTCCTTCATGGCCCAGATCTCGTGTTTGTTCAACGTCATAGCCATCGCCTTCAGCCTGAGGGGAAGCCCCCGTTCCAGCAGCAGCTCGATGCCCCGCAGGCAACGCTCGTAGGAACCAGGAACGCCGGTCACCTTCTCGTAGGTCTCTTTGGTACGACCATAGAGGCTGATCTCCACCATGGACGGCCGCCATTCCTGAAGACAATCGGCCATCTGCGGGGTGATGAGGGTGCCATTGGTGAAGAGGCTGATCAACAAGCCTTTTCGCTTGGCGTAGGTGTGAATGTCCAGGAAATCGGGACGAAGCAGCGGCTCACCACCGGTGAGTAGAAGCCACACACAGCCTTCGTCAACTAATTGATCCAGAAGGTCGCAGATCTCCGCGTATGTAAGCTCGTTCTTGCCCGAAATGCCAAGGCGACAATCCCCAAGATAGCAATGAACGCATCTCAGATTGCAGCGGAAGGTCAGCTCCAAGGAGCCGGAAAGGGGCACCCTCTTACCCGCCATCTTCTCGCGCAACCGCTTGCCGAACTCGCCGTAGCTTATCTTGGGGATGTGAGGCCACTCCATGCTACACCCTGGTAATCGCCCCTATGGAGCTCAACTGCTCGATGAATTCCTTCAAGTCCCTCTGCGCCTCTTCCTCGCTGACCTCGAATTGGCCAACTGTGGAGGCCAGTATCTCAGCAGTTGTTCTCCGGCCATCCATCTGCTCCCAGATATAGGCACCTACCTCGCTGAGGGTGTAGATGCTTTCCAGATCCGCCACGTTCTGGCGAATGGGAACCAAGATGACCTCGTCCTCGATCCTCCGGGAGACGATGGAATCATCCTGGCGGTAGATCTCCTCCGAAACACTCAAGGCTTGCTCTCCTTCGATTCGCCTGCAGATGCTGCCTAACGAACTCTATCACACAGTTCTTCAGCTGTCAAGCATACCCTCTTGAGGGTGTGGAAGAACGTGCCCCAAACTCGGATGAAAGCGACCGATTCGCCGCCTCGTTTCTGTTTGAACGCTCAATGAGCCATTGCCAGGGATGGCATCTCAGTTTGGGCTCAACTGAGTGGCAACCTCCCCACCGCCATGTGGCTGTTGGGCCTTCTCAACACTGTCCCTCTTGGGATCCAAGTAGGTGCGTCTGCGAATCTCTGGCGAGCCTCTCTTCGTCGCGGCATTAGAAACCCCTGGCAGCCTACGTACAGCGTCTTTGTGCGCACCAGGGGATCAATCTGCTCTGGCCAGCTGTAAGGCCGGGTCGCCAAGAAGGGTGAAGGTCTCCATCACATCCCGCTGGCCCTGGGTCTCGGTAGCGACGGAACGTTTAGCCTCCAGGATCGCCAAACCGACCGTACGCGCTTCTTCCCTGAGCAAAGCCTTGAGGAGAGCCCGGTTCAAGGGTCCCTGATCGGAGGACAGCGTCAGGCTGCTGGGAGCGAAAACCGCCACCGCCCCGCCATCCTCTGCCAGCAGCAACTCCTCGGCCATGGCGTCGCGTTCGGGATGGCCGAAGAACCCCAGGAGACAGGACATCAAGATCACCATCGGTTGCCGCCCGTCATTGCCCAAAGAGCCGATCTGCTCTGACGACAGAAGCCTGTCCTCCGACCAGAGGTCGATGCTGCCGTGGCCAACGTAGTTCACGATCAAGCTACCATCGGCGAGCTCCTGCGCCACGGCGGACTGTGGGTCCTCGACGGAGCCAGCATAGACCTTGGACACCTCGTAGCTTGAGGGGACGGACTGCTCGGCCAGCAGGTCCGACTGCGCGGCGAAGCTAGCCTCTTTTCCATCGGCCACCAGGACTACCCTCTGCCGCCAGTCACCCGGCGGCACGTCTTGTTCGTAGGCGATGATCTTTTCCACCACCGCTCTGGCCTCGGCTACGGTGCTCACCGGCAGGCGGCCGATGGCCATGTCCGGTAACACGTCTTCGTCGTCCAGGCAGACGAACCAGTTGTCGCTCACTGTTTGACCACTGAAGGCCGTCTCCACCAGAGAGGTGGGCAACAGGCTCTTGTTGGGTCCCTGCAAGTTATCCTTGTAGTCATAGCTTGCCTCCCCAACCAGCAGAACGTACCGGGGTGCCGGCTGGGCCCAGTTCGCGTGCGCATATCGCAGCAACTCGCGAATGGCTGCGGGGTCCGCCAGCCCGTGGCTGAACTGGTCATACACCTCGGTGATGGTGACTACTTGCACAGTGAGCCCTTGACTTCGACGCCACGCGACCAGCGGAAGGATTGCCTCGCGGAAGTCCTGGTGAGTAATCACGACGTAGTCAGCCTGGTTGGTTGGACTCCGCAGGTCGGCCGATTTGGTGGCAGCGGTGATGCTCGTCGGCCTCCGCAGCCCAGCCCGGCCCACCGCCAGGTAGCTGTGCCCAGATGGCTCGCCGTCGCAGAAAGAAAGCACATATTGTGCTCCACTGGCCTCCACGTTTGCCTCGGTGAGTTGCACCACGTTGAGCGGATCGCTGACATCGAAGAGCCACAACTGCTCACCTGTGAACCCTGTCACCGCGTGATATCCGCCCTGCCCAGTGAACTCCAGACTATCGTCCCTCGCACTGAAGTAGCGCTGATATTCGAGCTCAAACCAGTCGACGAGCACGATGTCCACCCGGGCGCCCGTGTCACCCACCGCCTCCAGACCAAGGATATTCTCCCCCTCTAACAGACATGAGTGGGGTACCGCAGATTCTATCACGTGACGTTCCTGCCCATCCCAGCTCGCTTCTGCCACCGTGCAAGCGTTGACATGGATTCGTACGTGATGGTCGGGACTCACCTCATCGCTCGTGTATCCCAGTAGGGCCAATCGCAGCAATCCATCGCCAGGGGCCAGGTCCACCACATCCACGGGAAGATCCGTCGTCTCTGGAGCGAGGAGCTTCTGCCAGTACCAGTGATCTTCACCCGCAGGAGCCATGCCGGCGTAGAACAGGTCTTTTTCCCCTCGAACGGTATGGAGAAAGGAGGCAGCAGGGGCTGCACAGGCCACAAGGGGTACGGCCCTCTCAGCCATCCTCTTTCCTGAAACATCCCCCAGATCCAGCCAGTACACATTCTCTCGACTATAGGGGCTGCTGTTTCCTGTGCCATGGAAGATGATGTTCAACTCCGTCCCCTCCCCTGACACGAGGAGGGGGACCTCCTGGCCCTGGTTGGAGAGCGAGATTCTGTTCGGGTCCACGCCCCCCGGGTCGAGCCCTGCCGACGCCAGATCCGCGTAGGAGAGGACATAGATTCCGTCCTCCTCAACACCGACCTTGACCATGGTGGGGGCTGGCGGAAGGGTGGACTCAGGCGGCGCCGCTGAGGAGCAGGCGACCAGTAATCCCAATAAGGCCAGGAGGAGTACGGGCCATGGGCGAGGTCCCGGCCCGGGCAGCACCCTCCACCTAGCCAGTTGAGAAGATGCGTCTGGAGGATGAATCTTCACAGGCTAAGCTTGCGGACCAGCGCCAGAGCTACGGAGAGCAGCAGCACCCCGAAAGCGGCCACCAGGGAAATGAACAGCAAGATGGTACTGGGATGGATCGTGGGCCAGCGAAGGCGCAAGGAGGACCATCCAGAGGTTCCAGCCTGAGAGTCGCCGCCCGCCGCGCCCGTACTCCCAGGCGAGGTGTCGGAGCTCCCCGTCATGCTCGTGGCGGTCGGCGTAGGGGTCACCTGCCCGGGGACAGCGCTGGGCGTCGCAATGGCCAGGGACGATCCTTCGGCGGTCGTGGTGGGAGAAGGCGGCTGCCGCACCATGGATGTAGGGCCGGTCTCAGGAGTGCTGGTCCGCGGGGAGGTCGCGGTTGGCAAGGTCGTAGGTGTGGAGGTGGGCAACGTAGTCGACGTGGACGACGGCGTGGCTGTAGGCGCGAGCGTAGGCGTGGCCGTGGGCACTCTGGTCGGTGTGGAGGCAGCCGTTGCGGTCGGCGTGGATGTAGGCGTTTCCGTCGGAGTGGAAGCAGGCACAGGTCCGTGACGCGTGCGCACCCCTTGGAAGTCCACGTCCTCCAGCCAGTAGTAGTAGGTGTAAGTGGTGCCAGCCTGGATATCGCTATCGATATAGGAGTAATCAGCACCCTCGATCTGGCCCAGGTGCTGAGCAGGGATGAATCCTAGATCGACCTTGCTAGAGTCATTGAAATCAGGCGTCTCAGTACGGTACAAGTTGAAACCTACGTTGTTCAGCTCCTGAGCCGTCGCCCATTGCAGAACCACGCGGTCTTCCTCACCTGTGGCCCTGAAGTACAATAGGTGCACCGCCGCCTGAACCGGCGCGGGTCGCGCCGGAAGAAGCCAGGATACGGCCATCATACCCATGGCGCAGACAAGGCCGATTCTTCTGATCAAGCAGAGGGGATGGTTCACGTCGCTGCCCTTCGCACCACACCAGGTCAAACTAAGCCTATCACATACCCTCGAGGAGGTCAACCATACTTCTGGCGACATGCGTAGCGAAGAATGAGCTACACCAGCCGTTCCATCCAGAAACCGTGCCTCTCCAAGGCCCACTTGGGGAACTCCATGCGGCAAGTCTTCAGAGGATCAACCACCTGGCAGATCCGTAGCTGACCCACTGCGCTCATCAGCATGCCTGCCTCGTTGAGAGGAAGGCCCACCGATCCGGTCAGCAGACGGGCCATGCCCTCGATGGCGCCTTGGGCCGCTAAGTCCAAGTCCTCATGGGAGTGTATCGTGGCTACCAAGTCCTGGTTCTCTACCAAGGGCAGCGGCAGCAGGCAGCTCTTCAGGAGCTCCAACCGTACCGTGACCCAACCTGCAATCTCCACGCCGCAAACGACTATCTCTCCATCACCCATCACGGCGTGCAGATCGCCCAACCCAAAGAGCGCTCCAGGCACCTCCACCGGCAGGTATACCCTGGAACCCTCGGCTATCAGGGTACAGTCCATGTTGCCCCCGTGAGGACCGGGAGTGCCGTTGGGGATCGCGCCTTCCCGCGGCGCTGTCCCTATCACCCCTACCATCGGGCTGAGTGGGATCTGAACCTGCTCGCTGAAGAGCGCCTGCCCCTCACTGATGGGCACGATCCTGGTCTGAGCCTCGGTAATCAGGTGGCCCAGCGCACCCACGCCGGGCGCCGCCGTCATGACCCCTTGCGTTGCCGATCTGATCTCCAGCACATGGGCTACCAGGGTGTCGCCTGGATCGGCCCCTTCGACAAACACAGGGCCCGTGGCTGGGTTCACCTTGTCCCAGTCCACGGCAGAGAAAACATCATCCTCGCTCCGGATCTGGTTGCTGAAGCAATCCTGGGCCTCAAGAGTGACTTCCTCCCCCGGTTGCACGGTCAAGGCGGGCGGGTTCTCGGCAGAGAACGCGTAGAATCGGCTTTCGGCCTTCAGCAGTGGCATCTTCCTCCCTCCCTGAGTGACGACCTTGTGCTCTCCTCGCTGCCGTGCGATCAGGCACCTCTCCGTCAGTACCATCCTGCGGCGGACGTCCAATCCCCATCTGCCCTAGACCGGCCCAGTAGCGTCTAGACCTCGTTTGCCCACCAGCAGCGTACCTCACAAAGTGAGCAGCCACCAGCGAACTGGTGGCTGCTGGATCGCTATACGATAGAGCCGAAACTCAGTCCCTGCACTGCCGCTCACTGATCCACGGCGTCGCCCCTGCTCTCCGAGACCTCACGCAAGTCGTTGTAGATCGTCTTTCTGGTCACGCCCGCCCGGCCCGCTACGTACGACACCGAATTCCTGACCTGGAAAGCCCCTCTCTCGTCGAGAATGCGCACCATCTCGACCCTCTCGTCCTTGGTCATCTCCTCGGCCGAGGCGCCTATCCGGTACTCACACTCAGCAATCATCGTGTCGAGCAGGTCGTGTAGAGTCTGCGCATGCGTCTCACCCACATCTGCGCGTGACGAGTCGGGTGCCAGGTCCCGGACGAAGTCCTGCAACTGCGCGATGGGTGTGACGTCGAGATTGATGCAGAAAGCACCATAGATCTCCCCTTCTGAGTCGCGAAGCCAGATACTGCAACTCTTCAGGGTCTTACCAGTGTCAGTGTAGGTCGTGTAGTTGAAGAGTGGATGAACCTCGCCCTTACGAAGGTTCTCCAGTCCGCGGTCGCTCATCACGCCACCGACGTCTCTACCCGTGACGTCACCCTCTATCCAGACGATGGAGTGCTCGAGATCGCTCGTGTCGTGGATCACAACCTCACAGCACCTGCCCAACATAGAACTCAGCGCCAGCCCCACGTCTTTGAGCAGGTCGAGCACCTGACGCTTCTCGGAGGAGGGTTTTTGCCTCCGCCGTGGCCCATACGTCCTGGTGGTCACCGTTTCAGCAGACATGCTTCCTCCTTCTGACTATTGAACCTGCCAGCCTACGTACCTCTGCGTTCCATTAGTTGTCCCCGGCCTGGCATCTACCCACCGCCGCCACAGAACACCAACGAATCACTGTCCTTGTTGGAGGCTCTCACCTTCTCTCTCACCTGGAGCGACCGTGGGTAGGGCGGACATGGTTCGAAGCTACACCAGGGGTGGCGAATGCTTCAGAAAGCATCAACTCAACCAAGGGGGCCAGCGATCCTCATGCTACGTCAACACATCTCTGGATGCAACGGCATCTTCACAGTCTGCCAACCTGCGGACCTCATGACAACCAGTTCTGTGACCGATTTGCACGAAATCGTAGCACATGTTTCACAAAGTGTCAAGTCGCAATGCCGATGATCCCCTGCTAGTCACTTGAGCATACTGCCAGAACGCGAACTGAGGCGCCCTCCCGACACTCGCTCACCTCACCGGACGACCCACACGGCGACCAGCGCCAGACTGGACTCACCCCACAGCTGTGGCCGCCTGCAGGCATGGAGAGAACGGAGCACCCTCTCGCTGGAGTAGCCACTACATCGGCCACCTTGAAATCGCTTTGGGCGACCTATTGCACGGATCGTGGGCAGCCGCATCCCCACGGCACTGGCCTGTCGAATGGCCAACAGGTCCGCCGAACGGAGCGAGTAGTCACTACCTCGGCTCCCGTCAGCTCAGCCCACCGTAGGGACCTAGCGGTGGAAACCTTCACCACCCCTTAAGGAAGCAGCGGTCTAACGCAGATCAGCAGGTTCAGACACAGCTCCACCCCGTCTTCTGACTGCTGTATGGGGAACTTCTCTCCATTAGATCCAGGCGCATAGCCAACATATGACGACCGGTATGAGATGCCCAGTGCGTCGCTGGCCCGGACGCGGAGGATGAAGACATCACAAGCGCGATACTGATGGTGCATGCCGCCAACGGCGGCTCTGAACGGCCCACAACACTTGCAGCACCATTCCTCTTTCATGGCGCTCGCCCCATCCACCACAGCCATTACATTCAGGTGTGATGCACAGCCATCGAGCCCTCTTCGACCTCCCATCTGCCGCTCGTTGCCACACCGCTTCACACCGTGCCGCCACTCCAGGAAACCCCGCTCGGCTCGTACACAGTTTGGACCACGTTCAAGCGTCTGTACAGCCCGTCATGGGCCACCAATTCCTCGTGTGTCCCCTTCTCGACAATCCGGCTGCCCTCGAGGACGACGATGATATCTGCACTGCGGATGGTGGACAGGCGATGCGCGATGACGATCGTCGTCTTGCCAACCATGAGCCGTTCCAGCGCCTGTTGAATCAGCACCTCGGTTTCGGTATCCACCGAGGAGGTCGCCTCGTCCAGGATCAAGATCGGCGCATCTTTGAGCACAGCGCGGGCGATCGCCAAGCGCTGCCTTTGCCCGCCGGAGAGTTTCACGCCGCGCTCGCCGATCAGCGTATCGTAGCCTTGGGGCAGCTCCGAGATGAACTTGTGAGCGTTGGCAGCCTTGGCGGCCTCGATGATCTCCTCCTCGGTAGCCCCCGGTCGGCTGAACAAGATGTTGCCGCGCACCGTGCCGTGGAAGAGGAACACATCCTGCAACACGATGCTGATCTGCTGGCGCAGACTCTTGAGTGTCAGAGCGCGGATGTCATGTCCATCGAGGGTGATAGACCCTTCGAACACGTCGTAGAAGCGCGGGATGAGGTTGGCCAGTGTCGTCTTGCCCACGCCTGTGGGCCCCACCAGCGCGACGACGGTGTCCGGTGCGATGTCGAGATCGATATGCTCCAGCACTGGGTTCCCCGTAGTATATCGAAAGCTTACATTGCGAAACTCGATGGCACCCCTCGCCCTGCCCGCCAACTCGACGGCATCAGGGCATTCAACCACATCGGGATGTTCGTCCAGAAGCTCGGTCACGCGCTCCGCCCCTGCCAGGGCTTCTTGAACACTCTCCCATGCCTCAGTTAGAGCGCGCACGGGCTGGTAGAGCATCTCCAGGTACAGGAAGTAAGCCACCAGATCCTCAATGGCCAATGACTGGTCCAACACGAACTGCCCGCCGAAGTATACCAGTACGATCATGCCCAGCGATGAGGCGAACTCCACAAAGGGGTGAAACGTGGCCATGAGGCGCAATGCGTGGAGCATCGAATCCCGATACCTGGCGATATGGCCGAAGATGTTGGCGGCCTCCATCTCCTCCCTGGTAAATGCCTTGATCTCGCGAATCCCTGAGAGGTTGTCGTTCAGCGCTGCGTTCAGTTCACCCAACTCGACCTGGCGCTCGCGGAATGCTGGCCGGACGTACTTAGCGAAGCCCCGCATGGCCAAGACGATCAGAGGTATCGGGATCATGCTCAGGAGCGCGAGTTGCCAGCTCATGCTGAACAACACAACCGTGACCCCGATCAGCATCAGCACATTCACCATGACGTCCGGTATCGCATGCGCGATCAATTGCTCGAGCAACTCCGAGTCGTTGACCACGCGTGACATCAGTTGGCCTGTTTGCTTGTCCTCGTAGAAACGAAGCGACAGACGCTGCAGGTGCCCGTAAACCTCTACCCTCACGTCTGCGACCACACTCCAGCCTGCCACGTGGGCCATGTAGCTTCTCACAAAGCGCAGAACTGCGCGCGCGACGTAGACAGCCAACGCCAAAAGGGCCAACCGGGTGATGGTACCCACCGCCTCTGCCCCCGCGGCAGGGTCGGTGACAGTGGCGACCATGGATCTGACAATCCACGGGACAAGCAGCTGTACGCCCACGAGCAAGAACAAGCTGACCACAGTCAACCCAAGCGGGCCCACGTACCGCTGTGCGTGCTTCGACAAGAACCCTAGTTGTTTCATCGTAGGATCTCCCAGAGCAACCGGTCACCCCAAGATCTTCTGTCAAGCCCCTCAGACGCTTGAGCAGCTTGATTGTGATGATGCTGATCGGCCCCAAACGGAGTCAACTGCAGACCGACTGGGGCTGCGAGATGGCCTACCGGCCCGGGTCAGGCACCAGTTCCACCCAGATCGGCAGGTGATCACTAGCCCTGGCGTCTCTAAGCGTTCCAGCTCCGATGACGGACATACCTCTGGTGAAGACATGATCAAGGGTGAATCCAACCGCAGCGTACCTGGCAGTGGCTCCTGTACCCCTGGACGCCCTCTGCAATCCGGCACCGCTGAATCTGCTCTCCAACTCCTCGATGCTCTGGGGCGTGAACGTGTTGAAATCACCGCCAACGATTACGTGTTCGTAGTCTGCACCAACGCTCTCAAGTAGCGTGTGATGCTGATCGTTTCGCTTCCGGGCGCTCAGCCAAGGCGTCTCGGTGTGAACGGAGTACGTCAATACGTCAATCCCGTCGATAGCGATGATCGCCTTCACCGCAATCCTCATCTGCCCGGTCAAGGGACTCGTGTGGGGAAGGATGATCTTGCCCGGATCGCGGACGGGCCACTTTGACAGAATAGCGTTGCCGAAGTTCTTCCCGTGACGAGGGTGAATCGACGCCGGCTAATACACATAATCGTACTTCAATGACTTCGCCACGAGCTCGGTGCCCGCTTCATCCATTTCCTGAAGCAGGATCACGTCTGCATCTTCGAATTCCCCCAGTTCCCGGATCGCCAGGTCGATGTGCTCCGCGAAACTGATGTTGTAGGATATCACCTTAATGACGCCGCTGAAGTCCGATGGACCATCGGAGTACTGAGCAAAGTAAGCGGGCCCAAGCACGCTATCGTAGTCGCTGCTGAAACCGCATGAGACACAGAACAGGCATAGGATGAGTGGTGCGAGAGCCATGACTCTTTTCATCCTGAATACCTCCGGGCAATGGTCGACACGGACCTGCCCCCGAGGAGCACCCTCAACGTTGCCAGAACCTGGTCCAGCATCGCCGACACTGCCTTCAGACAAGACCCGCCCCTCGACGACCGCTGTGTGACAGCCAGACATACGTCTGTCTCCCCATGGAACCGGT
>Ga0307379_10006287_pt1 | contig 16367 bp, 14 predicted proteins | sample UN2MG_FD_202237 | JGI IMG/M metagenome (GOLD analysis project Ga0307379, IMG submission 202237) | Soil microbial communities from Risofladan, Vaasa, Finland - UN-2 | ecosystem: Environmental > Terrestrial > Soil > Coastal area > Acid sulfate soil | place: Finland: Risofladan, Vaasa | collected... | reverse complement strand
CGTCGACAAGGCCAAGCTCGACGACCGCGACAAGCTCTCCGCGCTCAAGCGCCTCGCCCGCCATGCGGGGACCGGCGCCTGAGCAGTCCGTCTGCCCGCGCCGCCATTACCACCGGCGCCCACGGCCGAGCGATGAAGATCTCCTGTATGCTATCATTGTGATGCTTCAGCGCCGTCCGCGCGCACTATGAAACCGACCAAGGAGAGACTCATGCCTGAGGCAAAGTGCCCGAACCTCGACTCGAACAACGCGAAGTGCCCCTGCACCGCCGACGACTGCCCCCGTCACGGCACCTGCTGCGAGTGCATCCGCAACCACGTATCGAGTGGCAGCCTCCCCGCCTGCGCGCGCGACGTCGGCGAGAAGTAGCACCGTGGGGCAGGAGTCCCTAGGTCCGCCCCTGGCGGACCGGGATGGTGGTCCGCAGCGCGGACGTAGCCACTTGCCTCCTGCCCTCTAGGCCGAGGCAGAAGCCATGTTCATCGAGCGCGTCCACTCCCCCGGCTCCGGCCACCGCGCCATCATCGCCGCCTCCATCCTTCGCCGCAACGGCTTCCCCCGGGTCGAGAACTGCCTCGGCTCCATGGCCGCCTGCCGCGCCACGCACTGCCCGCTGATCACCGCATCCTGATCAAACGGCGCGAGTTAACTGTCCCGCACGCTCATCGACCGCCTCAGGGGGAGATGAGTCCCCCGCGTGGAACTATCCGCATTTGGCGAGGCCCCATCACGCCGAGAGTCATCAGGAGAAGAGCCTATGGCATCCAGGAAGCGCAACCCGATCCGCATGGCCGTCGTCGGCCTCGGCCGGGCCGGCTGGGATATCCACATCGACGCCATCCGCCGCCGTAAAGACTTCGTCCTCACCGATGTCGTCGACGTCGAGCAATCCCGCCTCGACGAGGCGCGGGCCGAGTTCGGCTGCCGCACCCACAGGAGCTTCTCCAGCTTCCTCAGGCATAACGACGCCGAGTTGCTCGTCGTCGCCACCCAATCCCAGGATCACGCCCGCCAGTCCATCCAGGGCCTCAAGGCCGGGCTCCACGTCCTCTGCGAGAAGCCCATGGCCACCAGCCTCCGCGAGGCCGACAGCGTCATTGCCCAGGCGGAGAAGAGCCCCGGCATCTTCACCGTCCACCAGAACGCACGCCTCAATCCTGACTTCCTTCACATCCAGGACGTCATCCGAAGCGGAGTCCTGGGCGAGGTCTTTCAGATCCGCCGCGGCGGATACAGCTATGCCCGCCGCAACGATTGGCAGACGCTCCGCAAGTACGGGGGCGGCCTCCTGAACAACAACGGCGTCCACCTCCTCGACCAGGTCTGCCAGCTCCTCGACTCCCCCGTGAAAGAGGCCTGGGGCGATCTCAAGCAGATCGTCAATCCAGGCGACGCCGACGACCACATCAAGGTCGTCCTCCGCGCCGAGAGCGGCATGGTGGGCGAAGTGGAACTCACCTACGCCTGCGCCCTTCCCCTGCCCACCTGGGTCGTCATGGGCTCCCGCGGCAGCCTCGTGTCCGACGGCAAGACCTCCCGCCTTCGCTACACCAAGGCGCGCAAGCTCCCGCGAATGAAGGTCAACGACTCCCACATGGTCGCCACCCGGAAGTACGGCAGCGGCGAGACCATCGAGTTCGAAGAGAAGACCATGCCGACCAAGCTCGCGCCGAAGAAGGACTTCTACGGCTTTCTCTACGACTCGATTCGGAAAGGCAAGCCGCTCTTCGCCACACCGGAAAGCGTCCGGCAGGTCATGTGGGTCATGCAGCAGGCGCGCAAGGGAAGCCTCTTCGCCTAGCTGCCAACTGAACATCTTGACATGAACGAACGGGGCCCGCCGTGGGCTCCGTTCGCTTCTCACACGCGCGGTCCCGGCCCCCCGAGAAAGGCAAAACACCCCGTTCTGTGGTATTCATACTCAGCCCCTGTGGAGAGCAGCCGCTTGTGATCACCGCACTCATCGAGGGAATGCGTCCCCGGCAGTGGACGAAGAACGTCTTCCTCTTCGCCGCTATCGTCTTCGGCCAGCGCCTCTACGACCGCAGCGCCGTCGTCTGGACCCTCGGCGCCTTCTGCATCTTCTGCTTCCTCTCCAGCGCCGTCTATCTCCTCAACGACGTCGCCGACGTCGAGAAGGACAGACAGCACCCCACCAAGCGAAACCGACCCATCGCCTCCGGCCGGCTCCCCAAGTCCGTCGCCCTCATCTTCGCCCTCATCTTCGCCCTCGTAGGCGTCGGCCTCTCCTTCGCCATCAACCGCTCCTTCGCCGGGCTCGCCATCGCCTACCTTGCCCTCAACCTTCTCTACTCTTTCTCCCTCAAGCACATCGTCATTCTCGACGTGATGATGGTCGCCATGTTCTTCGTCCTGCGCGCGGTCGCCGGCGCCGCCGCCATCAACGTCGAGATATCCCACTGGCTCCTCATCTGCACTTTCCTCCTCTCCCTCTTCATCGCCCTCAGCAAGCGCCGCCACGAGCTCGTGCTGCTCGAGAACAACGCCGCCGCCCATCGCGCCAGCCTCACCGAGTACAGCTCCTACCTCCTCGACCAGATGATCGCCGTCGTCACTGCCTCCACCCTCATGGCCTACATCCTCTATACCGTGGACAAGCGCACTGTCGCCGTCTTCGGCTCCGAGGGCCTCCTCTACACTGTCCCTTTCGTCATCTTCGGTATCTTCCGATATCTCTACCTCATCCACCAGAAAGGCGAAGGCGGCGACCCCGACCGCATTGTCCTCTCGGACCGGCACTTCTTTGTCAACATGCTCCTCTGGATGGGTACAGTAGCACTGGTAATCTACTACCGTTGAGTGGAACGACGATGGCACGACCGATAGTCGCCGCGCTGCGCACCAAGCCCGAAACCGTCCTCGACGACTACGCCCGCCTGCTGGACCTGGCGAAGTATCGCGACCATCTCGACGCCAACGCCGAGGTTGCGCTCAAGATCAACATCTCCTGGCACCACTGGTATCCCGCCTGCTCCACCGCCCCCTGGCAGCTCGAGGGCGTCATCAAGAAGCTCCTCGCCGACGGCTGGCCCAAGGACAAGCTCTACGGCGCCCACAACCGCACCGTCGTCGTCTCCGCCCGCAAGGGCGAGATCGCCAACAAGCACAAGCCCGTGCTCGAGAAGTACGGTATCCGGAACATCCACCTCTACGAAGAAGGCGAGGAGTGGATCACCTACGAGCCCAAGGGCAAGATGCTCGTCCTCCCCGAGATCTACCCCGACGGCATCCGCCTCCCCAAGCGCCTCGTCGGCTCCAACATCATCCACCTCCCCACCACCAAGACGCACGTCTTCACCACCATGACGGGGGCCATGAAGAACGCCTTCGGCGGGCTGCTCCACGAGAAGCGCCACTGGACCCACTCCGTCATCCACCAGACCCTCGTCGATCTCCTCACCATCCAGAAGGAGATCCACCCCGGTATCTTCGCCGTCACCGACGGGACCTTCGCCGGTGACGGCCCCGGCCCGCGCTGCATGGTCCCCTATGAGAAGGACATCATTCTCGCCAGCGCCGACCAGGTGGCCATCGACGCGGTGGCAGCGAAGCTGATGGGGTTCGACCCCATGTCGCTGGACTTCATCCGCCTCGCGCACGAGGCCGGCCTCGGGGTCGGGAGGATCGACGAGATCGACCTCGTCGGCGACGACATCTCCGGCGAAAACTGGCACTTCACCCGCGAGCAGAACACCTTCGCCAGCCGCGGCCAGAAGATGATCTACTGGGGCCCCCTCAAGCCGCTGGAGAAGTTCCTCCTCCGCACCGCTCTCGCCCCCTGGTCCTACGTCGCCTCCAAGCTCTACCACGACGTCTACTGGTACCCCTGCGTCGGCTCCGGCCGCGTCAAGGACGCGCTCGAAACCAAGTGGGGCAAGCTGTTTCAGACGTACTAGGCGCGATCGGTCGCGCGGGCGCAGTGGGCCCTAATCCACACGACCCGGGCCACCGGGAGCTCCCCCCGCACCGAACTCCCGGCAACCCTAAACCCCCATCCCGCTAGATCCCGCGCCAGGTCCCGCGCCGGTTCGTTGCGTGAATAGCTGCCGTAGGCTCCGACGATCAGCGTGCCGTCCTCCTCGACGTAATGCGAGAGCAACCTCCCGACGTACTGCCGCAGGAACTCATCCGGCACGCAGTCGTAGAGCGCATAGACATAGCGGAATCGTCTCGGCGGATGCCACTCCCACGAGTTCGCCACCCAGAAATGGTCGGCGTACTGTGGCAGCCTCCGCTTCGCCAGCTCGATCAGCCTCGCACCGATGTCCACCCCGTATGGCACGAGCCGAATCCCCCGCTCGGCCGCCCAGCCAACGAGACACTCCAGCAGATACCCGTTCGCACACCCCACGTCGAGTATGTCCCCATCCTCATCCATGGGATCGAGGATAAGCTCGCGCTCGTTTCGCCATCGCTCCGGGCCGGCCAGAAATCCCGACTGCCGTATTGGGTCGTCACTGGAGAGATACGCTCGTTCGAGCTCTCGCATCTGGCCGATGAACTCCGGCGGCAGCGAGTTTGGATCGGATGGCATGAGAAGGCTCTCCCGATCAGGCGGCGGGCTCCACGCTGCGCTTCCCATTCCCTCTTGCGCCATGCTATCCTCTGTGCGCTCGCAGGCAACTCATGACAACCGTTCGATCCCACCTCCTCCTCACCGGCCCTCCCGGCTCCGGCAAGACGACCGTCCTTCTGAGAACGGCCGCCCTCCTCCGCGACTCCGGCTCCCTCACCTTCGGCTTCACCACCCCTGAGATCCGAGAGGGTCGGACACGCACCGGCTTCGCCCTCGAACTCCTCGACGGCACCCGCGACATCCTCGCCTCCAAGGACTTCCCGGGCCGGCCCCGCGTCGGACGCTACGCCGTCCGACTCGACGCCATGGACCGCCTCGTCGTCCCCGAAATCGCGCGCGGCCTCGCCGCCGCCGAGTCCGGAGGGGACACGATCATCGTTATGGACGAGATCGGCAAGATGGAGCTCTTCTCGAAAACCTTCCGCGACACCGTCCTCGCCGCCCTGAACAGCCCCGCCCGCATCCTCGCCACCATCATGGCTAAGCCCCACCCCTTCGCCGACGCACTCAAGGCCAGGCCCGACGTGAAGCTCATCTCGGTCGCGCGTGACACCCGCGACGCCCTCCCGAACCGACTCGCCAAGATGATCCAAACCAATCGCTAGGTTGTTGGGGCGAGCGAACCGCTTTGTCACGCCCGGCGAACACACACCCTCTTGCCAACCAATCCACGTCCCGCTATACTACCGTCCACAACTGAAGAGGCAAGTCCGCGGCCACGGCGGCTGCGCCCTGCTCGGGCAATGGCTGCCCTCCGTCCCAGCGACTTCTCTACGAGGTTGCCCGGGACTGAAGGCATCTTTTCATTTTGGAGGCACGCCATGCCCGAAGAGCACGCCGCACCCATCCGAGTCGCCGTCATCGCCGATGATTCCAAAGCCGCCGGGGAGATCGCCCGCGCCCTGCACGACTCCGGCTACCCGGTTCGGCCCTTCGTCCTCACCTCCCGCAGCGCCTACGACCGCGTTCGCGAGCTCCGTCCCTCTGTCGTCCTCCTCCGAACCAGCCCCCGCAGCTTTCCCCTCGCCTCCGCCTTCGCCCGCGCTGCCGCAGACGTCGGTCTCGCCCTCGTCGTCCTCACCCCGTCCGGCTCCCGCCAGTCGATCAAGCTCGCACTCGACACCGGCGCGCTCGTTCACCTGATCGAGCCCGTCCCCTCCCAGGCCCTCGTCGCCGCCGTCCGCCTGGCCGCCGCCCGCGCGGACGACCTCGACGGACTCAAAGCTCAGCTCCGGCGTGCCAGGGAGTCCGCCCTCGGCCGCAAGGCCATCGAGCGCGCCAAATCCATCCTCATGCAGCGGTTCGAGCTCACCGAGGACGAAGCCCACCGCCGCCTCCAGCGGGAAAGCCGTAACCGCAACCGCAAGCTCATCGACACCGCCTGGCATGTCATCCGCGCCGATTCCGCCCTCGTCGCCCGCGACCGCGCCTCCCGGCGCAAGTTCCTGGCCCCCGGCTAGCTCTCCGCCCGCCCCTGCGGGCACCACCTCCAGAGAGAAGCCACCCAGCCTGCTGCGCGGCTTCCCGGCGCCGTGTCTCATCAGCCCTTCCTCCCCCCCTCGTTGTCGCCCCCCTGGGACAGGTGAAACTCTTCAGGACGTGGTATTCATAAAGCGCGGTCCGGCGCACCGGGCGGCGCTGTATCATTCATGTAACCGCCAACAGCCATTCGGCGGAGTGTAGTCGGAGGGGCCGCATAACCTGTGATGTTGAGGCCGTTTTCGGGTACCAATAAATGGGGTCCCCCACTGTCAGTTCACATCTGAACACGCGAGCGCCGAGAAGCGACGTCGCCCGGGAGGGGGATAGGAGGACGCGATGCTGTACATACCCAGCGTGGTTGAGCAAACGCCCCGAGGCGAGCGATCGTGGGACCTGTTCTCACGGCTGCTCCAAAACCGCATCATCTTCATAGGCAGTGATATCAACGACACCGTTGCCAGCCTCATCATAGGCCAGCTGTTTTATTTGCAGAGCGAAGACCCCGAAAAGAAGATCGAGATGTATATCAACAGCTCCGGGGGAGAGGTCCCGGCCGGCCTTGCCATTTACGACACCATGCAGCTTATCAAGCCGGAAGTCCATACCTTCTGCGTCGGCAAGTCCGTCAGCATGGCAGCTATCCTGCTCGCCGCTGGTGCCAACGGGAAGCGTTTCGCGCTGCCCAACTCACGCGTCATGATCCACCAGCCCCTCGGCGGCACCTACGGCCAGGTTAGCGACGTCGACATCTTCGCCCGCGAGCTGCTTCGGACCCGCGACCGAATCAACGAGATCATGGCCTATCACACCGGCCAGGATGTGGAAATCATCAAGCGGGATACCGAGCGCGATCGATGGATGAGCGCCGACGAAGCCAAGGAGTACGGCATTGTAGACGAGGTCCTGGCTATGCCGGCGCTCGCAGCAAAGCAGCAGGCCGCCTCCCAATAGTGAAACTGCAGCTCGCCCCGCCCTCTGGAGGGACATGAATGCGGACGCGTAAGCCCGAGCCACAGTGCTCATTTTGCGGAAAAACGCAGGCCGAAGTCGGAGGCCGCCTCATCGCAGGCGACGGCGTCTTCATCTGCGCCGACTGCACCTCCCTCTGCCACGAGCTGCTCCAGGAGGAGCACCGGCCCACCGTCGCCCACCAGGAGGCGCTCTTCGAGTTCGCCATCCCTGCCCCCAAGGAGATCTACGAGGCCCTCAGCGACTACGTCATCGGCCAGGAACAAGCGCGCCGCGTCCTGTCTGTCGCCGTCTACAACCACTACAAGCGCATCCATATGCAGCGCGAGGACGAGACCGAAGACGTCGAGCTCCAGAAAAGCAACATCCTCCTCATCGGACCCACCGGCAGCGGCAAGACCCTCCTCGCTCAGACCCTTGCCAAGATCCTCGACGTCCCGTTCTGCATCAGCGACGCCACCACCCTCACCGAGGCCGGCTACGTCGGCGAGGACGTCGAGAACATCCTCCTCAAGCTCTACCAGGCCGCCGACGGCAACATCGGGCGCGCCCAGCGCGGCATTGTCTATATCGACGAAATCGACAAGATCGCCCGCAAGAGCGAGAACCGCTCCATCACTCGGGACGTCAGCGGCGAAGGTGTCCAGCAGGCACTCCTCAAAATCCTCGAGGGCACCATCGCCAACATCCCGCCCCAGGGCGGCCGCAAGCACCCGCAGCAGGAATATATCCAGATGGACTCCACCGACATCCTGTTCGTCTGCGGCGGCACCTTCGAGGGTCTCGAGGACATCATCCGCCAGCGCATCAGCGAGCACCGCCCCTTCGGCCTCAGAGCCACCTTCAGCAGCGAACGGGAGCGCTCTCTCGGTGAGGTGCTCGGCCAAGTTCTGCCCGAGGACTTGCTCAAGTTCGGCTTCATACCCGAGTTCATCGGCCGTCTCCCCGTCGTCGCCACCTTCAGCCCGCTCGAGAAGGAAACCCTTCTTCGCATACTCGTCGAGCCCAGAAACGCCCTCGTCCAGCAATACCGCAAGTACCTCGAGTGGGATGGCGTCGACCTCGAGTTCACCCAGGATGCCCTCGAAGCCATCGCCGAGCAGGCCCTCGTCCGCAAAACCGGCGCCCGCGCCCTCCGCACCATCATCGAGGAAGTCATGCTCGATATCATGTACGAAGTCCCCTCCCGTCGCGGTACCGCCAAGTGCCTCGTCACCGCGGAGGCCGTGCGCCGCCAGCAGCCAGCCACGCTCGTGGGCTCGCTCGAGGGCGAGCAGAACCGCAAAGACAGCGAGGACGCCCCGACGCCGCGGGCCGAGGAGCGCAAGGCCGGATAGCAATTATAGGCCGAGGAGAATGCTGTGTCTGACGTGAAAGATACAAAGGTCCTCTCCCCGGAAGAGGTCGACGGCAAGGCCCAGCCGGTTCCAGATCAGATCCCCGTGCTCCCCACCAGGGGCGCCGTCATCTACCCATATCTCGTCGTGCCGCTGTTCGTGGGACGCCCTCGCTCTATCCAGGCGCTCGAGGCGGCCATGAAGGAGAATCGGCGCATCACGCTCCTGGCCCAGCGCAACGTCAACGTCGACGACCCCGGCCCCGACGACCTCTACACTGTCGGCACCATCGGGGAGATCGTCAACACCCTCCCCCTGCCCGACGGCACCATTCGGGTCATGATCGAGGGATCCGGCCGCGTCCGCGTCCGCGACTACGTCCATGCTGATCCCTTCCTCCGCGCCCACATCAAGCCCCTTCCCGAGATCGAGCAGCCCGGCATTGAGACCGAGGCCCTCGTCCGCAACGTCATCGCCCAATTCGAGCGGCTCATCAACCTCGGCAGGAACATCCCCGCCGAGGCCCTCGAATCCGCCCGGCGCATGTCCGACCCCGGCCGGCTTGCGGACCTCATCGCCTATTACGCTCAGATCCCCGTCGACGTGAAGCAGCAGGTACTCGAGGCCGCTAACCAGCGTGACCGCCTCGAGGCCCTCGCCAATGTCCTCAACCGCGAGATCGAAATCCTCGAAGTCGAGCGCAAGATCAGCTCCCGCGTCAAGCAAGAGCTCGAAGAGTCCCAGAAAGAGTTCTACCTGCGGGAGAAGATGAAGGCCATCCAGCACGAGCTCGGCGAGCGCGATGACCGCACCGGCGAAATCGAAGAGCTTCGCACCCGCGTCAAAGAAGCGGAGATGCCCGGAGACGTCGCGGAGCGCGCCCTCAAAGAGATCGACCGGCTTGAGCGCATGCCCCCCGCCTCCCCCGAGGTGGTCGTCGTCCGCACCTACCTCGACTGGCTCATTGCCATGCCCTGGAAAAAGCGCAGCGAGGAGAAGCTCGACATCGTGAGCGCCGAGCGTATCCTCCACGAAGACCACTACGGCCTCAAGAAAATCAAGGAGCGGGTCCTCGAGTTCCTCGCCGTCCGCAAGCTCAACCCCGACATCAAGGGCCCCATCCTCTGCTTCATCGGCCCGCCCGGCGTCGGCAAGACCTCCATCGGCCGATCCATCGCCCGCGCCACCGGCCGCCAGTTCGTTCGCATCTCCCTCGGCGGCGTCCGCGACGAAGGCGAAATCCGCGGCCACCGCCGCACCTACGTCGGCGCCCTCCCCGGCCGCATCGTCCAGGGCCTCAAGACCGCCGGCACCCGCAACCCCGTCTTTATGATGGACGAGGTCGACAAGATCGGGATCGACTTCCGCGGCGACCCCGCCTCCGCCCTCCTCGAGGTCCTCGACCCCGAGCAGAACAACGCCTTCAGCGACCACTACCTCGAGGTCCCATTCGACCTCTCAGAGGTGATGTTCATCACCACCGGCAACCTCATGGACCCCATCCCGCCGGCCCTGAAGGACCGTATGGAGGTCATCGAGTTCCCCGGCTACATCGAGGAGGAGAAGCTCAAGATCGCCCAGCTCTTCCTCGTCCCTAAGCAGCTCAAGAACCACGGGCTCGAGCCCAAGCGCCTCCGCTTCACCGAGGCCGGGCTCCGCAGCGTCATCCGCGAGTACACCCGCGAGGCCGGCGTCCGCAACCTCGAGCGCGAAATCGCCGCCATCTCCCGCAAGGTCGCCAAGGGCGTCGCCCAGGAGAAGGTCAAGGCCGCGCGCCTGACGGCGAAGTCGGTCCGCAGCTACCTCGGCCCGCCACGGTTCCGCTTCGGCATCGCCGAGAAGGAAGACGAGATCGGCGTTGCCACCGGCCTCGGCTGGACCGAGTTCGGCGGCGACATCCTCTTCATAGAGGTCACCCTCATGAAGGGCCGCGGCAACCTGCTGCTCACCGGCCACCTCGGCGACGTCATGCAGGAGTCCGGCAAGGCCGCTCTCAGCTATGCCCGCACCCGCGCCGACGAACTCGGCATCGACCCCGACTTCTACCGCGTCACCGACGTGCACATCCACGTTCCCGCCGGCCAGATACCAAAGGACGGTCCTTCCGCCGGCATCACCATGGGCACCGCGCTCATCTCCGCCCTCACCGGCCGCCCTGTCCACCGAAACGTCGCCATGACCGGCGAAATCACCCTCCGCGGCAAGGTCCTGCCCGTCGGCGGCATCAAGGAGAAGGTCCTCGCCGCCCACCGCGCCGGCATCAGGACGATCATCCTCCCTGAGGATAACAGGAAGGACCTGGAGGAGATTCCGACCCACGTCCAGCAAGACCTCAAATTCCGCTTCGTCGAAACGATGGACGACGTCGTGCGCATTGCCCTCCACGAGAAGCGGAAGCGCGAAGTCGTGTTCGACACCCGACCGCAGGAGAAGGACGTCGCATCGGCCCAGCAGATTCCGCCGGCAGGGCCGGTGCACTAGCCGCGACGCGGAAACGGGTTCAAGGTGAAACGTAGGGCAGGAGCGAGTCTCCTGCCCTTTACCCTCTTCCGGGCACACACCCTCAGACTGGCTGGGTGCTCACCGGCCTTCCACCCTCACCACGACCGTCACCGCCGCCTTCCCTTGCAGCAGCATCAGCGCGGTGCCCTCACCGGCGCCCAGTCCGAGAACATACCGCAGGCTCGCCGACTCCGCCGCCGCGGCCGAAGCAGTCGTCCCCTCATCCAGCACACCCACGCCCAGGCGCACCCTTCCCTTCCGGATATCCGGCTCCACCGCGAGCAGCACCCGCGGGAAGTTCCCGAACGCTGGCAGCGGAACGAACTCCGCCGCCCCGGCGCGCCCCGATACCACGATCTTGGTTGGCGTGAAATCGGAGGGGAGGGGAGGGAACCGCAGCGTGTCTCCGGCCGGGATCGTCCGCCCGAGAACCTGAACCCCCCTCACATCGGCCAGCCTCGTCCATCCCGTCATCTGTCCCGGGGGTGCCGGATAGACCTCGGCACTGATCTGAACCCGCGACCGCGGCGCATCGAATGGCGCCACGAAACCCCGCACCGCCCCCACTCCCTCCGCCGTCCCCGCCACCAGCAGATACCGCGACCCCGGATGCGCCGCCGTGATCAAGCTGACCCCGGCGAACTCCTTCGCCGCCCCCGGTCGGGCCGGCTCACTCGCAAACCGAAACTGCGACCCCAGCAGCGGCGCGATCTCGCATGCCGTCACATGCTTCAAGGTGATCGTCTCGAACGCCACCTCCGGCGGCGCAGCCGCCGAGACGGCACACGAAAGCACCAGAACAACGAGCAGAACACGGACAGTCATAGCCTCCACCTCCGGCCCTCACTTCCGCTCCGGACGCGGGCGCTCCTGCCCTTTACTCCTCCGGCTTCTCCTGTGCCTCGGCCGCCTCGTCCCCCTCCCCCCGAACCTCCGTCTCCTCCGCCTCCGGCCCCACTACCACCTCCGCGGCCTCCTGCTCGCCCTCCGCTTCCGGCTCCACCACCACCTCCGCGGCCTCCTGCTCGCCCTCCGCTTCCGGCTCCACTACCACCTCCGCGGCCTCCTGCTCGCCCTCCGCTTCCGGCTCCACTACCACCTCCGCGGCCTCCTGCTCGCCCTCCGCTTCCGGCTCCACCACCTCTTCCGTCACCTCCGCGTTGTCCAGCAGAAACTGCACGATCTTCCGGTGATACAGCCGCGTCACCAACCGATTCAGCTCCCCCGAGTCGGAGTATCGCTCGTGAATGTCATCTTCCTTGATGCCCTCCGCCTCCGCCCGTCGGTGCATCTCCTCGTGCACCTCTTCCTCGGTCACCTGGATGCTCTCCCGCTCCCCAATCTGATCCAGCACCAGTGCCCTCCGCGCCGCCGCCCGTGCCTCCGCCTCAATATCCGCTCGCCAGTCCTCGAACGAAATCCGTCGCGTCTGAAGATGCTGACGCAGCGTCAATCCCCGCCGATCCAGCTCCCCTTCGATCTCCTCAATCCGCCGGTCCACCTCTCGCCCGACCAATGCCTCCGGCACATCCAGCACCGCCGCCTCGCTCACCTGCCTCACGAGCTGCGTCCGCACATCGTCCTCCGCCATCGCCGTGCCGATGGCCACCAGATTCTCCCGGATGCGCTCCCGCAGCGCCTCCATCGTCTCCAGATCCGACACCTGTTTCGCAAACTCATCGTTCAGTTCGGGAAGCTGCCGCCGCCGCGCCTCCTTCACCGTCACTGCGAACTGCGCCGTCTTCCCCCGCAGCGACTCGTCCGAATGGTCCTCCGGGTAGGCGATCTCGAACTCCCGCGTCTCCCCCACCTTCGCCCCCGGCAGCGCCTCGTTCATCTCCGGGAAAAGCTGGTCCGCCCCCACCTCTAAGGGATACCCCTGCGCGCTCGTTTCCTCCCTCTTCTTCCCATCCACCGACATATCATAATCGACGATCGCCAGATCGCCCCTCTCCACGATCCCATCCTCCGGAAGCCCCCGGAACTCAGAGCGACGCGACCGGACCCGCTCCAGCTCCGCCTCCACCTGCTCCTGGGTGACCGGCGATACGCGCCGCGTCACCTTCAGGCCTTTGTACTCCCCCAGCTCGATCTTCGGCTTCAGCGTCAGCCTCGCCAGGAACGTCAGCGCCCCGTCCTCCGCCAGCGTCGGCTCCCTTACTCGCGCTCGATCCAGCGGATCAATCCCCGACTTTTCGACCGCCGCGTCGTACGCCTCCTCCACCAGCGAATCGATGATCTGCTGCTTCAACGCATCCTCATCGATGAACCGCTCCACCACCGACCGCGGTGCCTTCCCCTTCCGAAATCCCGGTATGTTCGCCCGCTTCCCGAATGCCTTCAGAACCTCATCCCTGACCCTCCCCACCGGCTCCGGTGGCACCCTCACCTGAAGCTCCACCTGACCCCCTTCCAGATCCGTCACCTCCACCTCGACCTCCAGCTCTCGCTCAGTGCGACTCGTCACAAACCTGCTCCTTTGACCGCGGAACTCCCGGCCCAATCCCTTCTGCCGCGAAAAGATAACCTCGCCGAACCCGAGGCGAGGTCCTCAACTTCCGGAGATTCGGCCGGCGCGGGCCGATCGACCTGTCACACAATCAAATGGAGCGGGAGAAGGGACTTGAACCCTCGACCCTCACCTTGGCAAGGTGACGCTCTACCACTGAGCTACTCCCGCACCATCTTCTCTCTTCTCGATTCTAAGCCGACCCCAGCGCTCCTGTCAAGCCTCGGCCGTGCCGACACACTCCGCGCCCCCTCCAGCCTCCCTGCCACCTACTCCTCTCGGTCGCTCTCTCGCTCCACCTCCTCCGGCGTCCGCACCCGCTGCCGCGTCGCTCCCGCCCCCCGTGGCTTCGGCTCGATCAGATCCCCCGCCGCCAGCCGCCGCTTCGCCTCCTCGATCGCCCTCTTGTACTGCGGTAGCCACTCCTCCCCCGCCACCAGCATCTCGTCGACCATCTGCCAGATCTCCGGCGGGTCACATACCGCACCCACGAGCGGGTCCATCATGAACGCCTGCCGCAGCAGCGTATCGTCTCCATGCACCCCCGCCTCAACTGCCAATCGCTGCACGTTGACGCTCACATTGCACACCGCCGCACACCCCATCGGCAGGTTCCCGACGCGCGGGATGTTGATCCCGTTCGCATCCACGTACGCCGGCACCTCCACGATGGCATCATCCGGCAGATTGCTGATCGTGCCCTTGTTCTGCACGTTGAAGTGCCCTCGATACAGCCGACCCGTCTCCAGCCCCTCAATGATGTACGCCCCGTGCTCGCTACCCCGATGCTTTGGCCCGATCGGCTGTGCCCCCTCCTTTATCCACTTCGGGAACTCCGTCTCAAACCAATTGCGGTGCTCCAGGCAGTCCCGCAAGTACCCGCCGGTCTCTCCGTGGATCCACGACCTGAACTCCGGATCGATCCACTTGATGATCTCCTCCGGCCGCTTCCGGTACCACGCGAAGTACTCGCTCAGGTGCCCGTTCGACTCCGTGCTGAAGTACCCGAACCGCCGCAGGACGTCGATGCACACCTTCTCTGTCTGGCTGTACACCGGATGCTTCTCGATCGCCTCGAGCAGCTTCCCTGTCAGATCCTCTCCCCTGTGCTTGATGCCGATGAACCACGTCTGGTGGTTGATGCCAGCACATGTGATGTCCACCTCCTCCGGCTCTAGACCGAAGACCTCCGCTATCAGCTCGTGACCGTTCATCACCCCATGGCACAGCCCGACACTCCGCACTCCATACCCGTGTGCGTTCACCGCCCACACATTCATCACCATCGGATTCGCATAGTTGATGAACAAGCAGTCCGGCGCCGCCACCTCCGCCATGTCCTTGCAGAACCCCAGGACCACCGGGATATTCCGCTGACCATACATGATCCCCCCCGCCGACAGCGTGTCCCCGACACACTGGTCCACCCCGTACTTCAATGGGATCTCGATATCCGTCTGGAAGCCCTCCAGTCCCCCCACTCGCACCGCCGAGAACACGTACTTCGCCCCGGTCAACGCCTCCCGCCGGTCGAGCGTCGCCCTCAGCTTCGCCGGCAGCCCCGAAGCCTCGATGTCTCGCTTCAGGAGCTGGTAGATCATATCGAGATTCCGCTCGTCGATGTCGGTCAGTGCAAACTCCGTGTCCGCAAACTCCGGCACCGCCAAGATGTCCTTCACCACCTCGCGCGAGAACCCGATGCTCCCTGCGCCGATGACCGCGACCTTGAACGCCACTTCTTCCCTCCTGAGATGAAGAGATTCGCGGAGTGCCGGCCGCACCCCGACTACCGACTTGCTTCCCTCGTGGCGTCACTTCGACCCCGCCGCAGCGCGTCCTGCGAGCCCCCCTCATTTTCCCCGGTAGTGTACCGGAACTGAGAGGTAGCAGGCGGCGAAGTGGTGGGGGCCGACTTCGAGGAGGTTTGGCTCATCGATTGGGCACCGGGGGGTCTGTTCGAGGTAGCAGCGGGTATGGAAGCGGCACCCGGCCGGCATGGCAATTGGACTCGGTATGTCGCCGGGGAGCAAGGTCGCTCGCGGTTGCGACTCGGCGACGCGAGGAACGGCGGAAAGCAAGGCCTTGGTATATGGGTGGGCGGGGCTGTGGATGACGGCCTGGGCGGGGCCGATTTCGACGATCTTGCCGAGGTACATGACGGCGATGCGATGGGAGACGTGGGAGACGACGCTGATGTCGTGTGAGATGAAGAGGGCGGTGAGGTGGAAGCGATCCTGAAGGCCGCGGAGGATGTCGAGGATCTGTGCCTGGATGGAGACGTCCAAGGAGGCAACCGGCTCGTCGGCAATGATAAGCTCGGGCTCGCAGGCGAGGGCGCGGGCGATGCCGATGCGCTGGCGCTGGCCTCCGCTGAACTGATGGGGAAAGCGATTGGCCTGGGAGGGGTCGAGGCCGACGTGCTCGAGAAGCTCGTGGACATGGCGGCGGACTTCGCCCGCGCCGCGCACGCCCCGGATGCGGAGAGGGAGGCTGACGATTTGCTCGACGGTCTTGTGGGGGTTGAGCGAGGCGAAGGGATCTTGAAAGATCATCTGCATCCGGGGGCGGAGGCGGCGGAGGTCCGCGGGCGGCAGCGCGAGCAGGTCGATGCCGTCAAGCCAGATGCGGCCGCGGGTCGGCTCTTCGAGGCGGCAGATGAGGCGACCGAGTGTAGTCTTGCCGCAGCCGCTTTCGCCGACGAGGCCGAGGGTCTCGCCGCGAGCGACCTCGAGCGAGATACCGTCGACGGCCCGCAGGACGCGTTGCTTGCCAGCCGGGAAGTGCTTGGTCAAATCCTCGGTTTTGAGCAGGATGTCGTCGGAGTTCATCTGTCGGTTCGCTGTTTCTTCTTTCAGGGAAGCCGCAGGGATGTCCTGCGGTGGGGGGCGAAACGGCGAGAGGAGGCGGGGGGGGCGTCGAAGTAAGTAGACAGTAAGTCGTCCCGGGACATCATCCGTGTCCTCGACTGAG
>Ga0307379_10006286_pt1 | contig 16368 bp, 11 predicted proteins | sample UN2MG_FD_202237 | JGI IMG/M metagenome (GOLD analysis project Ga0307379, IMG submission 202237) | Soil microbial communities from Risofladan, Vaasa, Finland - UN-2 | ecosystem: Environmental > Terrestrial > Soil > Coastal area > Acid sulfate soil | place: Finland: Risofladan, Vaasa | collected... | reverse complement strand
GTGTGTGGATTGGCTGCTGTTGACTTTTCCCGTGTCCCACAAATCACCTTTGTCGGCGTCAAGTCCGGCCCGGCTGCCGGCAACCAGTACCTGGTAGGCGGCTTGCAGTTGACCCCGCTTTGCGGATTCGAGAACCCAGTACAAACGGGGATTGACCGCGTTAACGGCAGCAGGCTCGACCGTGTATTCACAACGCAGTTCTTTGACGTTTATGTCACTGTATGTACCGTTCTGACAGCCGCCAAAAAAAAATGCTGCCCATAACGCAGCGATTAATATGCTCGGCATCCCTGACTTTGACATTTCGATATCCCCGTGTTTACGAAGGCCTGTTCGGTTTGTTTGGTATGATAAAATGCTCGGGTACAGGAAATCGCGAGCACAGCAGCAGCACTTTTTCTGCAACCTCCTGGATTACCGAATCATTGTCGATGTTCTCAACGACCTTGTTTATAAAACCGGCGATTTCCCTGGCCTGCTCTTCCTTCATTCCGCGCGTGGTTATGGCCGGCGTTCCTATACGCAGGCCGCTGGGATTAAACGGCGGGGCCGGGTCATCGGGTATTGTATTGCAATTGCTGACAATCCTTGCCCTGTTCAGTGCCCTGGCCAGCTTTCTTCCGGGTATGTTTTTGTTTCGCAGGTCGATTAAAATCAGGTGGTTGTCCGTTCCCCCGGAGACAAGATTGAATCCGTATTCCAGCAGCTTGTCGGCGAGAGCTTTTGCGTTTTTGACTATCTGTTTTGCATAATCGACAAACTCGGGAGTGTCCGCCTCAGCCAGCGCCACGGCGATAGCGGCCAGTGTATGCATGTGCGGCCCGCCCTGCAGTCCCGGAAATACCGCCTTATCGACGTTTTTGGCGTGTTCCTGTTTGCACAGCAGTATGCCGCCTCGCGGCCCGCGAAGCGTCTTGTGCGTTGTTGTCGATACTATGTCGGCGTATGGCACCGGGCTTTTATGTATGCCTGCGACCACAAGGCCCGCAATGTGGGCTATGTCACTTACGTGATATGCACCTACCTGTCCGGCAATTTGCCCGAATACTTCGAAATCGATCTCTCTCGGGTAGGCTGTAGCGCCGGAAATGATTATTTTTGGCCTGTGTTTTTTGGCAAGTTCCTCAATCCTGCCGAAGTCGAATCTGCCCGTCTTGCTGTCCACATTGTATTGAACCGAGTTGAATATTTTTCCCGTTATACTTACATTCCAGCCGTGCGTGAGATGCCCGCCGTGCGGTAATGCAAGACCCATAATCGTGTCACCCGGCGACGCCAGCGCAATATATGCCGCCAGATTGGCCACGGAACCCGAATAGGGCTGGACATTTGCGTGGTCTGACTTGAATACCTTTTTCGCACGTTCCTGCGCCAGCGTTTCCACAAGGTCGGTTATCTCCTGGCCCTCGTAGTACCTTTTGCCGGGATAACCCTCAGCGTATTTGTTGGTAAGGCAGCTTGACGTGGCTGACATTACCGCCTTGGACACGTAGTTTTCAGACGGAATCAGCCTGATACAGCCGTTTTGTCGTGACTGTTCCTGCTTGAGAAGTTCGTATATCTGGGGGTCATACTGTTCCAGGGCGGTTATCATTGTGTTTCTCCTATTGGTATCTTGATTTGGCTGTTCTTATAACACAGCAGGCTTTATTATACAACTTTTTATTTGTTGACAAATTTCACCATAAGATTAGGATAAAATGGTCGAAATAACGTATTACAATCGGAAATTGGGCGAAATTTATGTCGAAAATGGACGATAGTCAGCAGGCAACGAAGGCTTCGGTTTTTTTTCAGAGGGCTCAGCAGGCTGTTGATAAAGCCAATTTTGATTTTGCCATTGATATGTATATTGATGGGTTAAGATGTGCGCCGGATGATTTGGAGACCGGGCATGTGAAATTGCGAGAATTGGCCCTGCTGCGCCAGGAAAAAGGCGGAAAAAAACCCTCGATAGTTGAAAGGGTTAAGCAGTTCCAGGGTAAAACCGCACTTGAACAAATGCTTAACGCCGAATATCTGCTGGCCAAGTACCCAAGCCATTTACCTTATATTCAGACACTTATAAAAGCCGCTGTTGCCGGGGGTTATAAAAGAACCGCCAAATGGTTTGCCGACCTGCTGTTCCAGGCAAATAACGCCGCCAAGAAACCCTCATTACGCACATACAGGCTGTTAAAAGATATCTATGCGGCTATCAGTGAATACGACAGGGCCGTTGTTGCCTGTCAGCACGCTGTCAGGCTCAAACCGGAGGATGGAAATCTGGCCGATGAGCTGCAGAACCTGTCAGCCGAACTGACGGTGGCAAGGGGAAAATATGACCAGCAGGGTGATTTCAGGCAATCTATCAAAAACCGGGACCAGCAGGAAAAGCTCCAGTCGCAGGATGGCGTGGTAAAATCCGAAGATTACCGCATTTCAGCCGTCCAGCAGGCACGAGAGGAACTTGCAAAAGACCCTGAACTGCCGACGAACATATTTCAATTGGCCGATGCCTTAGCAGACATGGAGCAGGACAAGGCCGATGACGAGGCCGTAGAGCTTCTGGAGGATGCCTGTAAACGCAAAAGCGATTTTAGCTTTAAGCAGCGGGCTGGTCTGGTAGGGATTAAACAGTTGAAACGCAAAATAAGGCATGCTAAGGCCGCCTTGCAGGATGACCCGAATAACGCACAGGCCAAGACCGTACTTTCGCAGTTGTCGCCTCAGTTAACTACTGTTGAGTTGGAACATTATGCTCTATGTGTAAAAAACTATCCCACGGACCTCGATGCCAAATATCAGTATGGCGTCAGACTGCTTAACAATAAGGAATATGACCAGGCCATTCCGCTTTTTCAGGATGCCCAGAAGGACCCACGGCGGAAAATCGCTGCTATGAGTAAAATCGGCTTATGCTTTTTGATGAAGGGGTGGTTTTCCGATGCAATCGACGTTTTTAACCAGGCCATAGATGCTTATGAAATAAAAGATAATGCTTTGGCCAAGGAATTAAGATATAATCTCGGACGTTCTTACCAGCAGAAAGGTGATACTGAACAGGCACTGGACGTTTTTCGAAAAATTGCCCAGCTTGATTTTGCCTACAAAGATGTACGCAAGATGGTTGACGAACTAAGAGCTGCCGAGGACCCTGGGCAAAGTTTCACAGGCGGTGCGTCGGGACCTGCGTGTCAGTAAGTTTAGTGTTATATATGAGCTAATGACCGTTTCAGGAGATTAAAGTGGCACATTCTTTATCAGCGAAAAAAAGAGTCAGACAGGACGCGAAAAGGAATAAAATCAACCGCGCCCGCAAGAGTCGGATTAAAACAACGATTAAGCAGTTTGAGACCACGTTGGCCGGCGGCGACGTTCAGGCTGCCGATGAAAAATATAAACTTATTGCTGCCAGGCTGGACAAAACCGCGGCTGCCGGCACACTCCATAAGAAAACTGCCGCAAGAAAAAAATCCCGTCTTGCACGCAGGCTTAACAGCCTTAAGGCAAAGAAAAGTTAGTGCTGACCGGCTGTTGCCCGAAAGGATGCGGTGGTTATCCGGTGTTGCCGGTCTTGCCCGTGCTTGTCCACGTGCCGACCGACCTGTGGTAAATACAGCGCCCGGTTGATGGAAGGAAATACCGATAGGGCGTTTTTTTATTCCTCTTAGACAACTCCAATGGCCGAATTCTTCAAAAAACGAATACAAAGGTTTCTGAAACGGCCCGGCTATCAGGGCCTGAAATCATCGCAATTGGCTGATGCACTTGGCGTAACAGCCGAATGCTATGCTCAATTCGAGACTGCTTTTGAGCAGATGCATTGCGCAGGCCATGTGCTGATTGGCGAAGGCGACCTGGTTACCCTGCCGCCTACCGGTAGTACAATGACCGGTACGTTCAGGGCAAATCCGAGGGGATTCGGTTTCGTTACACCGCTTGAACCGACCGCACATGGTGACCTTTTCATTGCCCCGGATTCAACCGGCGGCGCAATGACCGGCGATATTGTTCTGGCAAAGGTTATGAAGGCACCTGTGCAGCGCAGGAAACGTCTGCCGCAGGCCAGGCAATATCGCGGAAAAATCATTGAGATTCTCGAAAGGGCGCAAAACAGGTTTGTTGGTGTGCTGTTGAAAGAAAGTTATGGGTGGGTTGTCAGGCCCGACGGCAGCGCATTTACCGAACCTATTTGCGTAGCGGATGTCACGGCCAAGAATGCCGCTGAAAAGGACAAGGTCGTTGTGGAGCTCATCTCCCGGCCGAGCGAAACACGTCCAGCCGAAGGTGTCATTATTGAGCTGCTGGGCAAGGCCGGACGATACGATACCGAGATAAAATCAATAATTCGCCAGTATCATTTGCCCGGGGAATTTGACCGGTCCTGTGCGGAACAGGCCGGCAAAGCGGCCTCGTCGTTCGATGTGGAAAAGTTGAACGGCAGAACCGACATTACCGGAAAGGTCGTTATTACAATCGACCCGCCCGATGCCAAGGATTTCGACGATGCAATAAGCCTTGAAAAGCTGCCCGAAAATCAGCACAGCCGCACCGCCTGGATTTTAGGTGTTCACATTGCCGACGTAAGCTGGTTTGTGACCGCCGATTCGCCTCTGGATATTGAAGCAGCAAAACGGGGAAACAGCGTTTATCTGCCGGCTGTGACAATCCCTATGTTGCCGGAGGTCCTCAGTAACGGCGTCTGCAGTCTCCAGCCGGACCGAAAACGATATGTCAAAAGTGTCTATATAACCTATGACAACAGGGGTAACGTGCTCGAAACCAGGTTCGAAAACTCCGTCATCAAATCGACTATGAGATTAACATACCTGCAGACAGACAGGATTCTCAAAGGCCATACTAAGAATTTCCCGCCGCAGGTGATTAATCTGCTAAGGGATATGGAAACCCTCAGCCGTTTGATTCAGAAACGAAGGGCCGAAAACGGTACGCTCGCTCTCGATTTGCCCGAAATCGAGCTGGTCATGGACAAGGCCCAGCGGGTAGTGGATGCTCACCCTGCTGACAGCAGTTACCCTCATACAATAATCGAAATGTTCATGGTGGAGGCCAATGAAGCTGTTGCGGGTTTTCTGGACAGGCTAAATGCGCAGATTATGCGCCGTATCCACCCTCAGCCCGACAGTCTGGCTTTGAAGGAACTGGCCATGGTTGTCAGGTCTATGGGCCTCCGCATGCCGAAAAGCCCTGAGCCGGCCGATATTCAGATGCTGCTGAACTCGGTTAAGGGTTCCGATTGTGCACTGGCGGTTAATTTACTGGTGCTGCGAAGCCTGGAAAAGGCATTATATTCGCCGCTTCATATAGGCCATTTTGCCCTGGCCTCGAATAACTATTGTCACTTTACATCGCCCATAAGGCGTTATGCCGATTTACTTGTGCATCGCGTCCTGCAGCAACATATAAAAGGCCCTTGGCATCGGCCGGCCCAGGCCGATGTTTCAAGCCGGGATTTAACCGACATCGGCAAGCATATAACCTTTACCGAGCAGCGAGCAGAAGATGCCGAAAAACAGCTCCGGACACTGCTGATTCTGCAGATGCTAAGCAGCAGAATCGGCGACGAGCTTGAGTGTGTTGTCACCGGCCTGACCGGCTTTGGCGTATTTGCTCAATCACGCAAGTATGGTATTGAGGGTCTTGTCCGCACAGAGGACCTGGGCCCTGACATCTGGAAATACGTTCCCAAAACTCATTGCGTGCTCGGCCAACGTTCAGGGTGTGTCATTTATCTGGGTCAGGCGATGAATTGTCGAATAATTTCCATAAATTTACCTGCTTTGCAGCTAAATCTTGAGCCTGTCGAACCTTTGACGGCCGGTGCCGGCGGCAAGGGCCGCAGAAAAAAAAACCACACCCGCAAAGCATCGAGAAAAAAGCACAAATAGAACCTGTGGTGGAATATACTTTGGCTTTTGTGCCGACTCGAATTTCTGTCCTTAAAGTTTCTTGATGGTGCTGTTTTACCGTAATATGTGCTTCTTGACTTTTCGGCACTGTTTTGCGATACTTGGGTTTTCAAGCTGGTTCACTTTTAATGGAGTAGCAAATGAGAGCATCTGAAATGAAAAAAGGCCAGACCATTAAGATTAACGGCAAATTGTTTTCGGTTGTTGATTATCAGCACGTCAAGCTCGGCAAAGGCGGCGCAGTCTATCAGACAAGGCTCAAAAGCCTCATGGACGGTTCTATCCAGAACATTCGTTTGCGCTCCGAGGAAAACGTAGAGGAGGCCTTCCTCGACAAGCGTACTTGTGAATACCTTTATTCTTCCGGCAGCGAGCATGTCCTTATGGATACGGAAACTTACGAGCAAATCAGCCTTGATGACGATGCCTTCGGCGACGGACCGAAATATCTCAAGCCCAACACGGCCCTTGAGGTGTGTATGTACCAGGGCCGTGCGGTTGTCATTAACTTACCCAACACGATGGATTTGAAAGTTACCGACACCGCCCCTGAGATAAGAGGCGCAACAGCCACGAATCAATATAAGCCGGCAACTCTTGAAACCGGTCTTGTCATCCAGGTGCCGCCTTTTGTCAGGTTGGGCGATGTTATCCGCGTGGATACTCGCACCGGCCAGTATTTAACCAGGGCCAAATAATGACCGGTTTGTAATTTCAGGGTTTATGGCTGAGACGGTAAGCAAAATCCTTGTAAAAATTTTCGGCTCGCGCAATGAGAGACTGGTAAAGTCGTATTCGCAGGTTGCGCGTATGGCCGGGGAGTTTGAGCCGCAGATAAAGCAGCTCGATGACGATGCCTTAAAGGCCAAAACTGCACAGTTCAAGGCCGCTCTGGCCGCAGGTGCCGCAGCGTCTGACATCCTGCCCGAAGTTTTCGCCGTTGTACGAGAAGCCGCCAGGCGCAACGTAGATATGCGGCATTTTGACGTGCAGCTTGTAGGCGGAAATGTCCTCTACGAAGGCAAAATCGCCGAGATGGTTACAGGCGAAGGTAAAACACTTGTAGCCACCCTGGCCGCGTACTTAGTTTGCCTTACACAAAGAAAGGTGCACATCGTCACCGTCAACGATTACCTCGCCAGGCGCGATGCCGAGTGGATGGGGCCTGTTTATAAGGCCCTGGGTTTGACCGTAGGTGCAATCCAGGCCGATATGGATACTTCCGGCCCCGAGCGCAAAAGTCAGTACGAGTGTGACATAACCTACGGCACAAACAACGAGTTCGGCTTCGATTACCTGCGTGACAATATGAAAATGTCGCTGGAACAGATGGTCCAGCCGCGCTTGCAGTACGCCATAATCGACGAAGTCGATTCGATCCTCGTCGATGAGGCAAGGACGCCGTTGATTATATCAGGCCCGGCCTTTGACGACGTCAGCAGGTACAAAAAGGCCGACCAGGTCGCCAGAAAGTTAATCGCCCTGCAGGCTGATTACGACGGGCTCAAAAAGCAAATCGATTCAGGCGAACGGGCCAACGCAAATGCCCAGGGTGAGCTGGCTGAGGCCAGAAAGGCAAAGGACACCGCAAGAATCGAAAAAGCAAATGCCGCCATCGAAAAAAGCGCCCATGACATTGAAAGTGCCCGGTCCCGGCTGGCAGGCGCCACCCAGTATTACGAGGTTGAGTATGACAGAAAGGCTGTCCATCTCACGCACGAAGGCGTCTCCGCGGCGCAGGATATAGCAGGCCTGGGCTCTTTCTTTACCGGCAGCAATATGGAATGGCCCCACCTTTTGCAGCAAAGCCTCCGCGCGCACGTAACGTTCGAAAAGGAAATAGACTATGTTGTTGCCGACGGCAAGGTAATAATTGTTGATGAGTTTACAGGCCGGCTCATGCACGGCCGGCAGTGGTCGGACGGTCTGCACCAGGCCGTTGAGGCAAAGGAAGCTGTTACAGTAAAAGAGGAAAGTCAGACCCTTGCCACGATTACACTGCAGAACTTCTTCAAGCTGTACGACCAGATAGCCGGAATGACCGGAACCGCCGCCACAGAATCCGAAGAGTTTATGAAAATCTACAAACTCGAGGTCGTTGTCATACCTACTAACATGCCCTGCATAAGAAATGATATGGACGATGTGATTTACAAGACTATGCACGAAAAGTTCGATGCTATCGCCGATGATATAAATACCATCACCGCAGCCGGCAGGCCCGTGCTGGTCGGGACCGTCAGCATAGAAAAAAGCGAAGCCCTTTCCGAAGCGCTCACGAGAAAATTCGGTATCGACCACGAAGTCCTAAATGCCAAGCAGCATGCAAGGGAGGCTGTTATTGTCAGCAAGGCCGGTCAGCAGCACACCGACCGCACCGGCCGAACCAGAGGCAATGTTACCATAGCGACGAATATGGCCGGTAGAGGCACCGATATAAAACTCGGTCCCGGCGTAGCCGAAATAGGCGGCCTGCACGTGCTGGGCACCGAACGCCACGAGGCCAGAAGAATCGACAATCAGCTCAGGGGCCGGTGCGGCCGGCAGGGAGACGCCGGCTCAAGCCAGTTCTTTTTGTGCTTCGATGACGACCTTATGCGAATCTTTGCGCCCGAAAAAACGGTCAAATGGCTTTCCTGGATTGGCTGGGAGGAAGGCCAGCCTATATATCACTCCCGCATAAGCAAAGGTATCGAAAGGGCGCAGAAAAAGGTCGAAGAGCGTAACTTCGAAATCAGAAAAAGCCTGCTTGAATACGATGATGTTATGGACTACCAGAGAAAAATCTTTTATTCCCGCAGGCGCCAGATACTGGCCGGCAAAGGCCTCAAAGACATCATCGAGCAGATGATTGACCAGGCCGTTGAGAAAAGCTGCAGCACCATGCTTGCTGCCGATTATGCGTATAAATGTGTTGTCGAGTGGGCTGCCGTCAATTTCGGCACGGATTTGGAAGTCTCCGAGGTAACCGGTTACAGCCAGCAGGAAATCGAAACCCTCATAAAAGAACGGGCAAGAGACAACGCCGCCGACCAGATATCACGTTCTCTCGGCGAATACCTCGAGGATTACGATGACCCTGACACCTGGGACATCGCCGGTTTGTGCAAGTGGGCCATGAGTGCTTTCAGGGTCAGTTTAAGCGCGGGCAAAATAAAAAACCAGCAGCCCGACGACATCGAAGAGCAGTTGATTAGTGCCGCCGCCGAGCAAATCGACAAAAAGGACTGTTCGCAGTTTAATGAATTCCTCAGGGATGATTTTGCCTTACGCATGTTTGCCGACCGGGCACAGGCCAAATTCGACATAAACTTGGACCTTGAACAGCTAAAGGCTATGAACATATCCCAGATTCGCAGCTTTGTTGTCGAGCAGACCCGTGCCAAATACAGGCAAAGAGAGATTCAGTACCCTGTCGAGTTTGCGATGAATATGGTTTACGGCCCAGCCGGAACAAACGTTTATGGGTTTGACGCCCTGGCCGATTGGGCCAACAAAAGGTTCGATGCCGGGCTTTCAGCCGACCACCTGCAGAATACAAAGCCTACCCTGCTGCGAAAAAGGCTGCTTGAATTAAGCGAAAGCTTCAACAACGGCCTGCTGGACGAGCAGATTGATGAAAAGGTTTCGCACTTGAGTACCGCAGAACTTCTTACGTGGGCAAATAACAGGTTCGATGCCTCTTTGACCGAAGCCGACCTCGGTGACGGCGACCGGCAGATAAGGGAAAAACTTTCCGAAGTTGCAAAGCAATTCCTGCGCAGCGAGTTAAACGAGCTTGAAAGGTACGTCCTGCTTCAGGTCTATGACAGCACCTGGAAGGACCATCTTTACGCGATGGACCATCTCAAGGACAGCATCTGGACCCGCTCATTTGCCGAAAAGGACCCCAAAACCGAGTACAAGCGCGAAGGTTTTCGCATGTTCAACGATATGCTCGAGACCATTGACGGCCGTGTCACCGATATTATATTCAAGGTGCATCTCGAGGCCGGGGCCCGTGCAAGAAGTGTCTGGAACGTCAGTGCCGCCGCTCACGACGAGGTAGGCCAGTTCGCTATGGCCGAGCGTCAGCGGGCCGCCGCCACTGCCCCGCAGGGCCAGCAGAAGGTAAAGCAGATAAAGCTGGAAACACCGAAGGTCGGCCGAAACGACCCTTGTCCCTGCGGCAGCGGCCGAAAATACAAGAAATGCTGCGGAAAGACCGCGTAATTAACCGTCATATTAAGTTAGTCTCTGTTCCGGGAAGGAGTTCGGGCCATAATGCTTGCCGGTAAGCCTGGTGTATTGGCTTTGATTGTAACCGTAACAGCATTTTTCGTCGGCGGTTGTCACGAACAGCCGAAGTCGGCCCTCACAGAGCAGGATGTTGACGATACCATACCCGAAACTGTCAATTTCTACAGTCAAAAAGAAAACCTTTTAACCAATAATGGTGCCGATGACGGTGACAACCTTGAAATAGCCGGCTGGCAGAGGGATGTTGTTGAAGCCGAAGGTTTGTTATTGTATCGTGAAACCAGGAACATGCGTTCGGGAAGGGCATGCTTTGCGATTACAAATACGCATACCTACGAAAAGGAGACTTCGAATAGCTGGCTGCAGGAAATTAAGGATGTCCCAATTGGCCAGGTCATCAGGCTTGGCACTTACATCAGAACCGAATCCGTCAATCGCGCAATCGCTTCAATCCAGTGCCTTGACCAGGATGGCGATATGCTTGCCTGTGCCTCTACGCCTGTGGTTGATTTCGAGCAAAAAGACTGGCTGCTGCTTTATTCTCAGGCTGTGGTCGTTCCTTTGGAAACCACCCGTCTGCGTGTGGTTTTAACTTTGACAGGGCGGGGCAAAGCCTGGTTTGATGACGTAACGGCGGCTATATACGACCCGAAAGTAAAGCTTTTTATGGATTCGGACCTTGCTGAGGCTGTCAGCGGTAAAATTGTCAGGGTATTACCCATAGTAAAAGATTGCTCCATACTTGCCTATCAACCCCACTCCAGGCACGGCAACGTCGATGCCCTTTCTCTGGCGGACAACTACGGTGGTGTTCGCTGTCTTGTTGCCTGGTCGCAAATCGACCACGAGGATATACAAAATCCTGCGTACTCTTTTATAATCGCTCTTTACTCCCGCGAAACGGTTTTCAGATCCCCTGTAAGTGCTGTCGGCGGTTATGAAATCCTTCAAAACTGGCCCCAGATTACCTCGTGGTCCACCCAGCCTGCCGTTGCACAGCAGCCTTTTGCAAGGTTTGAGTTTGTCCCGGGAAACGGCTGGAAGCTTTTTGATATTTCCGCCCTTGTTCGCAACCAGTATAAAAACCCCGGAAAGTCTTACGGCGCAATGTTTATTTTTGACGTTGAGGATAAGGAAATCTGGTCAGGTTACCGCTTTGTCAGTACCGAAGCCTTCGAACAGTACCGCACAAAGCATCCCAAATTACTGGTAGTGCAAACCAGCCGATAGTGTATGGTTCCAGCTTGTTGCTGGTGACTCGTGATGCGTATTGCATCTTTGGTGTTCCATCCGCTATTCGCTACCCGCTGTTTGCTCTTTTCTGTCCGCTAAACGCTAACCGCTGTACGCTATTTTGTGCGTTTTCGCACAAGCGCCAGCCCGCCCATACCCAAAACCAAAACGGTCGCCGGCTCAGGAACAACAACAAGAAGGTTTTTATCATCAATTGGGACCTCACTTATTATAAGCGTTCCTATTTTGATGTAATTGCCACTGTAGGTTCTGGTGGGAAACGGCAGGTCGATGCCGTTGGTGCGGAATATCGTAGGGACTGTAAATTCCAGCGTAAAATCGCCAAATAACGAACCATCGGTGATGTTGCTCCCTGCCCAGTGAACATCATTAAGAAAGTCAAAGTCATCAGTAAACTCCCAGTAACGAGTAATTGCCCGACATGGTCCTTGTGTCGGGTCGCCGACATTTTGATAGCTGCGCAAAACCCAACGCATCAAAGCATCACTATATATAATCTCTCCAGCCGATTCGTGCCCTGCTGTAAAGAAACTCACACAAAAGGTTACGTAGTCGGCTCCATTTACAACTTTGAGGAATTTTCCACCATAGTTGATGTTAATCCGGAAAACATCACCAGGGTCAAGAGTAACATCGGGTACCTGTATAATAAGGCCATCTGATATCCAGTATGGGTAGGGCTCCAAGTGTGGATCATAGCCATAACTGTGTGAGATTACCGGGTCAACTTCAATATTGACCTCGATTAAGGCCGCCAAGGCCCCGGAACCCGTTATAAGTGTGATTGCCAAAACACATCCTAAAATCTTCATTTTTTGCCTCCCTGAATAAAAGAAATCGTTAAAATAATCCCGCCAAAGCGCCTCTCCCGTATGAAAGCAGCAGCAAATTCCGTGCCAAAAGGCCAAAAAGCCCTTTTTGTCGTTTTTTTGGGGGGTGTTTAGCGGGTACATGTATAAATATTGCCCACAGTGCAAAAACTTCTGACAAAAACCGGCGGATTATTCCGCCGTTGCGGCAAAAACAACCTTCGCCGGCTGCAAACTGCGAACTTATGGCTGGTGGCTGGGCGCTGGTCGCTCGTAATTCGTCGCTGGTCGCTGGTGACTGGTGATGCGTATTGCGTCTTTGGTCTTGCGTCTTTAGTCTTGAGTCTTTTATATTCTGTCCGCTGTAAGTTTACCCTGAGCACTTCGGCAAGGCTCAGTATAGACTTTGCCGAAGGGCTACGCGCTGCACGCTATCTTCCGGGTTTTCGCAGAAGGGCCAGTGTACGACTATCTATACTTTTTCCATGCTTCAATCATTTGTTCGACACCATCCCAACCGGTATCGGGGAAGAGGGCGTCGACCGGATGGAGAATGAACCGATTGGTCGGGCCAAGAACTTCTATGGCGCGCTTGACTTCTCTGTGAATACGTTCGTCATCACCGCAAGCCAGGCTCAGAGCGTTTGTTCCACCAACTAAGGTCATGCGATTGCTTAGAAGCTGCTTTACTGTTTCCAGTGAAATCCTGTCCTGGATTGGATCGACAAAATAGAGCAGATCAACTCCTGCATCAGCAAGACGAGAGCCTAATATCTCCACGCCGGTAGTCATAACGTATCCGAACTTCTTATGGTACTTGTGGGCCAGGGCTGTAAGCTTTTTTAAATGGGGATAAACAAACTGATCAAACAGCCTCGGCGACCAGAAATCCGTTGAAGAATACCACCCGCGTTGTACCACCATATCTACGCCCGGATTTGACACCGCCAGTTCTGTTCGTGCGTAATCCGTTTCGGCAATAATCTCCATAAGCTGCCCGAAGGCTGTTGGAGCATCCATAGCCATCATAATTGCTGCTTGCGAACCGGTAAGCCATACTGCCGCATCCATCCCGAACGCGCTCCATGCCTGAACCAGAATACCCTTTTCATCGGCGAAACGCTTTACCTGGGAGATTCTTTTGTCAAACCATCGCTTTGCTTCAGCATTGGGCTTACAGTACAAGTGCTTTGTCACCGCGACGTCTGACGAGCTGCTTACCGCATGCTCAACGGCACGGGAAACATTGTAATCCTCAAACAAAGCTACATAGTTTGGCTGGATTACCCAGCCCTCGCCGATGCGCTCACCGGTGTGCCGAACAGAATGTCGAAGTCGACCCGATGGTGTTTGATATTCACGAACGAGGACGGGATACTGATTAACCTTACCAGCGCCGATTCGTGTATCCTGCCAGGTAACATCGGCATCCTGACTCCACGGCACGGAAACATCCAAAATGTCGTCGATACCAAGCCGAAGCCAGGTTTCAACACGTTTGAAATCATCTGCCAGTGTCCACGGCTGTGCGATAGTGTGGATGTGCTCCATCCGCATGGAGTACCAGTAATTGACGTTCCGCCCATCCCGCTGCCAGCAAAGATGCTTCGCTGGAGAAAAGCCGAAGCACCATGTTGTCAGAGGTACGTGATCAGATGGTTTGCCGTTAAGTGCGGCAAGGATTCGTTCTTTTGAAGTGGCCATCTCAAAAATTCCTGCTTCAATTTCCTGCTGTATAATACCCAAACCTGCGCCCGCGAAGGCGGGTATCCGTGGTTACTTTTGCCTTGCTTGTGTCTTCTGAGCTCGTTCGCGAGCCACCAGCGACGCGTCACGGGGTTTTGTCCGTTATCTCCGAACTACTCCGCAGTCCGAAGGACTCCTTACGGAGGACGCCTTCCGGCGGAACTGCTCACCAGCTGGCCGAAAAGGGTCAGCGGAAAGGTCTTTGTTATTTTTACCTTCGCGAATTCGCCTGCCAGTGACACCGGGCCGTTGAATACCACGATATAATCGCCCGCGGTTCTGCCGACCAACTGCGGGTGATTCTTGTTGCCGGCATTGTTCAAATGCGGCTTCTTACTTAACCCCTCAACCATAACCTCCACTTCCCTGCCCATAAAAGGACTGCTGAGCCGGCCGCTTATTTCGGCTTGTATCCCAAGCAGCGTATTGTTGCGCTGTTTTTTTACCGCTTCCGGGGCATCATCCTGCTGACCCTTCTGGGCTGTTGTGCCCGGCCGGGCCGAGTACTTGAATATAAAGGCGTTCTTGTAGTTTGCCTTTTTTAATAGTTGCACCGTAGCCTGAAAATCTTCCTCACTTTCTCCCGGAAAACCCACTATAAAATCACCCGCTGCGGCAAGGTCGGGCACAATCGCCCTGGCTGTGTCCAAAAGCTGGAGATATTCGCCGGCGGTATAGTGTCGATTCATCGCCTTAAGGATTTTGTCGGAGCCGCTTTGGGCCGGCAGGTGCAGATAGCTGCATACCTTCGGCAAATCGGCCATAGCCTGCATAATCTCGTTGAAAAACTCCTTTTGCGGATAGCTTGTAACAAATTTCAGCCATTTTATTGCCCGGATGTCACTTGCCATTGCCAGCAAATCAGCAAGACAGTAAGTCCTGTCGCCCTGAACATATTTATATGAATTTACGGTCTGGCCAAGCAGTGTCACTGTCTTGACACCCTGGTCGGCCAGATTCCTGATTTGTTCTATTATGGCCTTCGGCTGCCGACAAACCTCCGGCCCCCGCACAAACGGAACAACGCAATAACTGCAGAAATTGTTGCAGCCCCGCATCACCCGCACATACGCCTGGTTCGGAAGTGCCTTTGCACCGAAATCGGCAACACTTTCAAAATCTTCCAGGGCCTGTACTTGAGTTTCACTGCGGTTGCGGATTTTGTCTGTCACTGCGGCAATTTTCTTCTTTTCGTTCATAACCTCAGTGACAAGCTCGGTTATTTGCGGTATCTGCGCCGGCCCGCAGACTATATCGACTTCCGGCCGGTCCAGCAGGGCGGCTCCAAGTCGCTGGGCCATGCAGCCTATGACCGCAACTGTCATTTCCGGCCGGCTCTGTTTTATGTGACGCAGATTACCCAGAAGACTCAATACCCGTTCTTCTGCGTGCCGCCGTACAGAGCAGGTATTTATCAGCACCACGTCTGCCTGCTGCGGCTGGTCTGTAAATGCAAAGCCCTTCTGCTCTAACGCAGCCGTTACCAGTTCGGTATCCAGCTTGTTCATCTGGCAGCCGAAACTTCTAATGTGTACGGTTCCAATGCTCATAAACAGTTGAATATACAGTATCTGCAGCCTGAAATCAAATGGCTGCGCGGCTGGGTATGTCCGTTACGATTTTCAAAGATTTGTTGCCGACCGTACAGGTTGCGGCTATCATAAAGCCGTTACCGGGGCCGACAGCTTAAATTAAAGGAACTTGTTATGAATAGCAGGGTTTTGCGGGTATTTTACGTGATTGCTTTGATGTCACTTATAGTGCTGGCCGGCTGTGTCGAGAGGAAACTTACCATAAATACACAGCCTCAAGGCGCTTTGGTGGTGCTCAACGACGAGGAAATAGGTATTTCTCCGGTTACGGTGAATTTCGACTGGTACGGCGATTACAATGTAAGAATAAGCAAGGAAGGTTTTGAGACCCTTAAAACACACAGGAAGCTGAAAAAGCCCTGGTATGACAATTTTCCTTTCGATATATGGGCACAACTGCTGAACCCTGAGACGATAATGGATTCTTATGAATGGACTTTTACGCTCGAGGAAAAAAGTTATCCAACCAGGGAAAAGCTCATTAGCGCCGCCCAGCAGCTCAAGCAGCAGCTATAAACCGGTGCCTGGGCTTGTGCAGCAGTATACCGCATATCGAAGTTTTCATATTGCCGCGTCAGATACCATCTTATATAATAACACTATCTTGCTAAAAACCCTGTTATAAGCGCATGTCCGGAGGTAAGATATGGCCGGTAAGCCGAAGCTTGTCAGGCTGCTGCCCAGAGAAAAGTTTCGCAGAATTGAAGAGGTCTTTCGCAGGCATTTCCAGCTTGTCCTGACCACCACCGATGCAGCAGGCACAGAGATTGAACCGTTGTGCTGCCGGCACTGTTACCCCGGCTTTTGCCGGATGGT
>Ga0307379_10006284_pt1 | contig 16368 bp, 15 predicted proteins | sample UN2MG_FD_202237 | JGI IMG/M metagenome (GOLD analysis project Ga0307379, IMG submission 202237) | Soil microbial communities from Risofladan, Vaasa, Finland - UN-2 | ecosystem: Environmental > Terrestrial > Soil > Coastal area > Acid sulfate soil | place: Finland: Risofladan, Vaasa | collected... | reverse complement strand
CAATGTATCACCAGTTCGACAATAAAAAAACAAAGCTTATTTGAATGTCTCGACGGTTCAAAAAACCCGATCTGGATTGACACCCGTATACGCCGTATATTAAGATCATTGAACTTTCGTATCAATTATTCCATAAAAAACGATATACGCCATAATGAAAAAACAACAAATCAAGACCCGGTTGCGAAACATTCTATCCATTGCACCGCAATTACATGATATTATAGTATCTTCCGCTACCGTCGAGGAAATAAAGGACGACGTTCACACTTGGCTGTCCGACATCTTGGCGGAAACCTATAAAGACAACTCCAATATTAAGCCTTTGGAATATATCCTGGTGCATGATGCCATTAACGTTTTTCGAAGGATCCTTTCGGATCGCAGTGAAAAGTTGGCCGGTTACAGTTTTATAGGATATCTGGTCACCTTGTTGACGGCTTCAAACGATGAAGTTTTCGAACGCCCCACAGCCGGTTTTTTTGCGGAACTGGAACGCCTGGTAAGAGGCATCATGGGTACAACCGGTATCTACAATACCAAAACGCCAGCCTTTAGCAAACACGAAGGCCGCAAAGCAGCCCGTATGCGTTCGGCCGATCTCTCCCGCATGGCACGCGCATCGCAAAAATTTATGAACTCCTACACCTGCGGACTTGAAAACGACGCGGTCCGGCGTCGCAGCCGGAACAAGGCACGTATCATCAATTTTTTTGGAATAACCGACTTGGAGTGGGAAAAGTGGGAATGGCATCTAAAAAACAGTATTAGGGATGCCGACACCCTTAAAAAACTGGTCAAATTGACCGATGAAGAATACGAGGCCGTCCGGCGCGCCCGGGATTTGAAAATACCCTTCGCCATCACCCCCTATTATCTCTCCCTGATGGACTTGGATTCCGGCGGCCACCGCGACAAAGTCATCCGAGCCCAGGTCATACCCAGCTTGCACTATGTGAACAAACTGGCCGAGCATAAACATAACCAGGAGCACTCCATGGATTTTATGCTCGAATATGACACCTCACCCATTGAGGGGGTTACTCGGCGCTATCCCAATGTCGTCATCCTGAAACCGGTAATGACCTGCCCTCAGATTTGTGTCTACTGTCAGCGCAACTGGGAAATAGAGGATGTCGACTCGGCGTCAGCAACGCTGCCCAAGTCTAAACTTGAGGCTGCCCTGGATTGGATCAAAAATACCCCGGAAATCAATGAAGTGCTGATTACCGGGGGAGATCCATTAATGTTGTCCAACCAGAAGCTCGAATCCATCGTGTCCAGAGTTGCCGCTAACCCCAAGATTATTCGCATTCGTATCGGCACGCGAACACTGGTTACAATGCCCCAGCGCATAACGGAATCCCTTGTACGCGGGCTATCTCGATTCCAGATTCCCGGTAAAAGGGAAGTTGTCATCATCACGCACTTTGAACATTCTTATGAGATTACCCCGCAATCCATGGCGGCTGTCCAAAAATTCAGGCGCAACGGAATGGAAGTATACAACCAGCTTGTTTTTACCTACTATAACTCACGCAAGTTCGAAGCCTGCTTCCTGCGCCAACAATTGCGCCTGATCGGTGTTACCCCGTACTATACCTTTAACGCCAAGGGAAAAGCGGAAACCAGTGATTTTCGCGTGCCCCTTGCCCGGTTGATGCAGGAACAAAAGGAAGAAGCACGCCTAATGCCGGGTACGGTGCGAACCGATGAGATCGTCTTTAATGTTCCCGGGTTGGGAAAAAACTATCTCAAAGCTTCCCAAAATCACGATATTATTTCCATAACCCCGGACGGGCGTCGTGTTTATGAGTTCCACCCATGGGAGGAAAAACTGGCCCTGGCCAACACCTATCTCTATAAGGATGTCTCTATTTACGACTACTTGAAACGGCTGAAGTCAGATGGCCAGGATATTTCCGCCTATCGTACTATCTGGTACTATTATTAATCAGCAGGCATTTTATCGCTGATTTTCATATCTATTCAAAATACTACCGGGCTACCGCTCCGTGTCCTCGTTTGGTTACCGACAACGAAATCTATAAAGCTTTCGTATTATCAATGCAAGGGGGATTCGCCCCGTTAAATTCTCCAAATTGCAGATTTCTCCAACAAAACTGTAACGAGCCCCGATTGCATGTTTCTGCTATAAAAATGTAAATATCAAGGGTCTAAAATATTTGGGATATCGTTTTTCAATGGGGCAAATCCATTTAACAGGGTTCGCCTTTTTGCTTTTTTGTGAATTTTACGATATATCCAATCATCACAAATTTATGTTGGGTTGTGCTTATAGCAAGAAACATGTAATATTCGGGAATTAAAGGTTCGTGAGCCTCCCACTATCTAACAGCACCTAATTTATCCCATATAATTTAGTCTTGCAAATAGTGTAGTTTTTATATACATGCTCTCACAATAGACTCTCTTTTGAAATCACTCCTCTAATCTCTTCAATCAGTTACCTTTTATTCGGAGTGCATTACAATGGACAAACCCCCAAAAAAAGCAAGATACATTTTTCCGATCATTTTGATATTAGTTTTTGTGGCCTTGCTTTTCTTATTACGTTCCTCCGTAATGAAATTTTTTCTGATACATACATCTAAAAACCCAATTCTAATACATACATCTAAAATCTCAGAACTCGACGAATCTTCATTAGAAACTGAAATCTTCGATGAAATTAATCGCAAAAGGCTTGAACTGGAGAATGATCCTCTAAAATGGGATGAAAGGATTTACCAAGCTGCCAAAGCTCATAGTCTTGATCTCCAGAAACATAAAGCCTTCTCACATAAGAACTTTGAAGGAGCAAATGTGACGGACCGTTTGAAAAACGAAGATCTTTTCTTCATAGTGGTTGCTGAAAATCTTTCTATGCTTGATGCAGGCACAAAAAATATACCTGGCTTAGTTGTTGAGGGTTGGATGAAAAGTCCGGGCCATAGGTGGGTGATTGTAGATAGGGATCATTTCTATACTCATGGGGCAGTTGGGGTTACTTGCAATAAGTCATCTTGTTATGTGACTTTTAATTGTGCTGATTTTACAGTCAGCAAAAACGGGACATTAAAACCACATCATTACGTCTACATTAATCTAAATGATGAATCACTTGGTTTTCAAAAATCTTTTCCTGTTAATATTAAAATCAAATCATCGAGTCCAGTGGACACATATTTCTTTGATTCATTCAGCAAAATGGATACTTTTATTAAAACAGGTTCAAACATTTCAGATGACAAAATCATGAACAAAACGAATATTTCTGATAGAAGAGTAGCGGGAACAGACTCTTACATCTTAATCAAAAACAACTCTGATTCAATCACGGATGTAAATTATGAACTAATTTATAATTAAAGAGGAGAATTTTTATGAAAAAATTGAAAAGACTTCTCGTTGCGATTACAATTATAGTGATAATTTTCACGTTTTTTACCAATATTGCTTTTTCTGCACGAGCTTATCAGATGAATAAATCGAAAGGTCTTGTTTACATTGATGGTGGAGAGGACGAAGGATTTATATTGGGAGCTACCGTGTGTTTCATTTCCTGTTCAGGCGAAGAACTTATTTGTGGCACCGTTCAGAAGACTTCTCCTTCAGAAGCCGTGGTTAAAGTAGACAATAGAGCGACGAAAATGAGAAAGATATGCCAAAATGAAGCTTTGCTCTATGTTGAGGAAAAAGAAGAAGTTAAAAAAGATGAGGAAAATGAAGAAAAGAAAAAAGAACCAGAAAGGATAAACAAAAAAGATTGGTTTAAATAATCTATATACTTTTTTTATTATCACACCCTTGATATCTAATTAGTGTTTTATCCATAGTCCCGCAGCAGATAAGCCAAAGATTATAGTTTGTTAGCTCTATTGGCAACAGGATTTTGAATGGGGATTTATCGAGGCGGGATTATTGATAAAACAAAGATGTACGAAGCCGCTTCGCGACGATCTGGCATGATAGATCTATATGGGTATTGTATTTCAACCTAATATTTGGGAACCTTCGCCAATTGCCAGACAGGGATATTGGATCGGAATGATTTGCGATGAACCACACTGTATATTTCGCCATTTAAACCTCGATGCCTTCCAGCGACGATACCATTTAAGGGTATTATTGTGTGTCAGGGCGTACCTCTCCTATCGTTATTCAAAGGACAATTCAAAAAATACGATTTAACCGGCTGATAGCAACAAGCGCCGGTGCATTTGATTTGAACGCTGCCTGTTCGAGCTTCGTTGCGGGGCTGGACGTGGCAAGCCGATATATCAGATCAAGCACTGAATTTTCGAATATTCTTGTCATTGGTGGCTACGCAATGAGCAAGTATTTGGACAAGAGAGACAAGAAAACGGCAACTCTTTTTGCTAATGGAGCGGGGGCCGTCTTGTTGTCTTTGGTCGAGAGCGGGAATCGAGGTTTCCTGGGGGCCAAGCAACATACGGAGGGAGAGTTTCATGAGTGGATGGGGATCTACGCGGGAGGTACTCATTATCCAATCTCCCAAGAAGCCTTGGCCAGAGGAGATCATTATTTCAAGTTTACCAGGAAGTTTCCTAAAAAGAAGAATGCAGAGACGTGGACAAGGATGATCCTCTCTCTTTGTCACCAACTCTCCATTGAACCAGACGATGTTGATCACTACTTCATGACCCAGATCGACATCAATAGTATATATGAGACGATGGACAACTTGAACGTAGAACGTCAGAAGGCTTACACCATCATGGAAATGTATGCATACACCGGTGCTGCATGCATCCCAATGGCCCTGGAATACGTCGGATCCATCTCCACGACCGCCACGTCGAGTTTGTCATCCGCCCGCTTTAAAAAATCTGCGGTGGCGCAGCCCATGATGCCGCAGCCGATGATAATTACGTCATAAATTTTATTGCTCATCATTCAGAACCATTCCTATCGGGAACAAATATCGATTTTTTCACTTTCCGATCCGATTTAAAACCATGGACGTGTTTCAAAGTCAATCTTCATTTACCGGCAGCGAGGGGATGCCATGTTGGCGTTGGGGTAGACGCCTATTGACATTTTCTCGTTTTAGTGAATAAATTTAATCAGATCGCTTAATAAAGCTTTACGGATATTTCCATATCGAATAACTTGGAATTTGCACCCCCTGCGTTTAGCCGTGTTTTATTTATCGGGATACGGATCTGGAAATAAAATGAGAAATTTGTTTTGTATCATAGGATTGATAGGTGTTATCCTCTTAGTTACCGGGTATTATTTTGTTGATAATGGAAAGTACGCATATATTTTGGGTATTGCCTTGATGACCGCAGGGTTTATTGGAATAAAAAAAACATAGGAAACATCTCGATAATCCAGACGATTCCAAAGACAGCTTGCTGTGCAAAAATGATTTGACCATCGGATAATGAAAGGAGTTTAAAATGAGCAATACGGTTAAAACAGTAAAACAGACATGTACCTGTAAAAATTGCGGAAATGAATCTGAAATGGTCATTACCTGCACCTTGGAAGATATCCACGAACACACGGAAGAAACCCCGTCAAATGAGCCGGAAAAGAGCAAGTCGAAGAAACAGCAGGTCAAAGGTTCGGGGACCTGCACCCATTGCGGCAATGAAGCCGATATGTGGGTCGATATTTGATTTTTTTTAATACCTTGTCGGCTTGTGGGGGGGTAAGGACGAGATTCCGTTTCTACGGGGCGGCGGAGAGCTTCATTGGCTTGACCCGTTGGAGGTAAAATGACCGGAAAAAAATTAACACGCCGCAGATTCTTAAGAAATCTTACCGTTGCAGGTACCTGCAGCAGCCTGTATGTCAATACGCTCACCGCCGGTCATGCCTTGGGGAACCCCCACAAAAAGTATGCTTCCAAAGATAATAAGATGGACATGGAATACCGGACGCTGGGCAGAACCGGTCTGAAGGTGTCGGCCCTCAGCTTCGGCGTCATGCGGCTTGCCGAGCCTGCTGTTTTGTTCGAAGCTCTGGACATGGGAATAAACTATTTCGATACGGCCCATAGTTACCAGAGAGGCAACAATGAAAAGATGCTCGGGGATGTGCTCAAGCAGTATGGCAGAGAAAAGGTCTTTATCGCCACTAAAATCCCGCCGTACCATAAGCGCTTGGGGATGAAACGTTTAAACGATCAAAAATCCCTGGAAGCCAAAATGGAAAAAAGCCTAAGAAGACTTCAGACCGACTACGTTGATGTTCTTTTTCTCCACAACATTAACGACCCGGACTGGCCGGTGCATGATGAAATGCTGAGCTTTTGTCAAAAAATGAAAAAAACCGGAAAGGCACGCTTTGTGGGCATCTCTTTCCATTCGGCAGGCAAGACGTATGTGGACACTGTGGATCAGGCGTTAAAGACCGACGTCTATGATGTGTTTCTGGCAACCCTTAATTATAAGAGTCCAAAGGCGCACATCGATGCTTTGAAGCGTGCGCGCAATAAAAACGTGGGTATTGTTGCCATGAAGACCCAGGCCGGTGGATATGAACCGGGGGCCCGTGAATCTCTCAATCCTCATCAGGCAGCCCTGAGATGGGTTCTGGACCGGGAATTTGTAGACTGTGCTATCCCCGGCATGGTTAACAGGCAGCAGCTTGCAGAAAACTCCGGGGTTATCGGAATGAAAATGGGGTGGAGTCATCGTAAGACGCTTGCCGTTTATTATGATGCCATTAAGGAACGCTATTGCTTGAGGTGCGGCGCGTGTACTTCGTCATGTAAAAATGCCGTCGACATTCACACGATTCACCGTTCCCTCATGTACTGGGAGGGCTACCAGGACTTTGAACTGGGCCGGAAGACGTACCGGGAGCTGTCCACCGCAGAGAATGCTCTGGCGTGTATGCGCTGTTCCACCCCGGTCTGCAGATGCATTAACGGGATAAAAATTTCGGAACGAATGCGTTATGCACATACGACTTTTATTTAAACGCCGGCCGATGCGGCTGGATGCCGGCTTGGGCTATTGCATAAAACTTCTTGTTGTTCTGTGGATTTTGACCGGAGCCAGTGTGGTCAGTGCGGCGGAATCCAACGTCGAGGCCATTTTTACCGCCAGGCTGCCGGTACCGGGATGGAAGCCGGAAGGGGAGCCATACCGCTATGTTCCCGAAAATCTTTATGAATATATTAACGGCGGAGCAGACTATTTTATTGCGTACGGGTTTATCGCGCTGACAGGGGCAAACTATTCTCCTGTTTCCGGCGGCATGGATTCGGTGACGGTCGATATCTACGACATGGGAGACAAGTTGAATGCCTTTGGCGTATTTCAGCCCAGAAGAGACAGCCAGGCGCCTTCTTTGAACATCGGCACAGGCTCTTTTGGTTCCGACGACTACGTTGCTTTCCATAAAGATAGATTTTATGTTGAAATCCAAACCTATATCACCGAAAAAAATGAAAAACGCGTGGTCAAGGATATGGCATCAATGGTTGCAGCCCATTTGCCGGGTGACGATTCCTTGCCCCACGAACTCTCCTATTTCCCTGAGAAATCAAGAATTGCCGGTTCGGAGCGCTATATACGGGGCGGAATACTCGGCCATGCATTTCTGGACAGGGGAATGGTGTGCGAATATCGAATTGAAGGTAAAAAAGTCACGGCATTCGTTGCCTTTTTCCCGTCATACAGGGATGCCGTCATGGCCGTGGAACACCACCGGTCTTTTCTAGAAAAGTCAGAGAAAGCATGTCTGCCCCTGGAAGGATTCGGGATGCACAGTTTTGTTTCAGAGGAGCCTTTTCACAAAACCATTATCGTGAAACAGGCGGGGACATTTGTGGCCGGGGTCTATGATCTGACGTCGGTGGAAGCCGGGAAAAGGTTGTTGATGGGTATACTCAGGAACCTAACACCCTAATTGATCGTAAACAGACTGGGAGAGCAAACAGGATGAACACGAGCCATGAACATCTGGTCCGATGCTCAAAATGCGGCGCAAAGAACAGAATGTCTCATGAAAAGATGAAAGGCACCGCAAAGTGCGGCAAGTGCGGGACTCCGCTGGAGATGGATCCGGCCGGCGCCGGCGAACCTTTTCTTTTTCGGTGTATGGCGTGCGGGACCCGAAACAGAATCCCTGTGGGGAAAATCGATGCCGGTGCCAAATGCGGAAAATGCGGGGCGATGCTCGATACGGAAGAACTGTTCGTGCCTCAGCCCCTGATGCTTTCGGAGAGCGATTTTGACCGTCGTGTGCTCAAATCCCCCTTGCCGGCCCTCGTCTTTGCCTGGGCACCCTGGTGTCCCTCATGCAAGGCCGCCATGCCGGTTATCGATGATTTTGCAAAAGATGCAAAGGGGAAAATCAGGGTGGGCAAATTAAACGTGGATTCCAGCCCGACGATCTCTTCAAAATACAATATTCTCAGCGTCCCGCAGCTCCTTGTTTTTGATAACGGCCGGTTAACGGAAACCATGCCCGGGGCCATTCAGAAGCATGAGATCATGATGAAAATGGCACGGTATCTCTGATTATCAGAGGGGTTCAAACAGGCAAAAAGAATGTACCTTGAACACTACAGTTTAAAAGAGCTGCCTTTTCAGATGAACATGGATCCAAAATTTATCTGGTTTGGCGAGCGTCACAAGGACATCCTTACGGTTTTGAAATATGCCGCCGTAGACAACGAGGGCTTCCTTCTTGTTACCGGCGACGTCGGAACGGGAAAAACCACCCTCGTCAATGCATTGCTGAAGTGCTTTGACAAAAACACCGTTACGGCCAACATCACCAACCCAAGGATGGAACCACGAGACTTTCTCAACTTTGTTGCCCATGAATTCAATATCCATACAAAGTCCGGCGACAAGGGGGATTCATTAACATCGTTCCGTCGTTTTTTGAACGATTGCGACGCGGAAAATAAAAATGTCGTACTGATCATCGACGAAGCGCACAGGCTCGATCAAACGCTTCTCAACCAGATACGACGCCTTTCGAATATCGAACGGCGGAATAAAAAACTTCTCAATATGGTCTTTGTGGGTCAGGATGCATTTGTCGATCTTATTTCCAAGAAAAAGAATCGGGATTTAAAACAGAGAATCACCTTCAGCTACCCCCTTAAGCCTTTGAAGGGCGCAGAAATATGTGAATATATTTTTCATCGCCTCCATGTCGCAGGCAGTGTAAAAAGTATTTTCACCGGAAGTGCAATCGGTGAAATTTACGCGGTTGCCAAAGGGTGTCCGAGTTTGGTCAACATGATTTGCGATCATGCATTATGGGTCGGATACCATAAAGGCGTAAAAAAAATAGATGGAAAGATTATAAAAGAATGCATTGATAAACGCCCCTTGTGGAACGAAAAAATCGATGACAGAAAAGCGCAGGAAAATATAGAGACCCTAAACCAAGGTGCCGCAAAAGAACCCGCAATAAATTCTTCACGGAGAAAAATTCAATATATCGCTTTTGCCATGGTGTCGTTGATGGTTCTCGGCCTTCTGTATTATCCTCTAAAATCTGGCAGACACGCCCGGGATACGGAGAAATACGGCGACACCCAATCAACATCAACGGACACGCCATCGATTGTCGACTCGAATAAAAATATTGGCCGGGTTGTCCGGGACACAGAAAAAGCCCGTAAAACGGTATTCGAGTTGAAACAAAAAGCGTCGACGGCACCCCGACTCGTGTCGGCGGGATACCTGTTGAATGAAGAAAAGCAAATCGAAGACATGCCGACAGTACCGTCGTATGAAAAAAAAGCCGAATTAAACGGAGCCGAGGATGGAATGCAACGGGGTAAGTACACTATTTATCTCCATTATTCCAGCCAAGAGAAAAAAGAACTCATGGAAGCGCTGGCGGATTCACTTGAAAATAGCGGCTTCGGGGTGCTTGGGATTGAAAGAGTCGATTATCCAAATAGTGATGTTCGCTACTTTCACAAAGAAGACAAAGCAGGGGCACTCCTTTTAAAAAATCATTTAAAACAGTTCATGGCCCCTTTGATCAACCTTAAAAATACAAATATCAAAATCAAAAATTTGAGTCAAAAATATCCCAACGCTCGAAAAGGGGCCATCGAACTCTGGTTAAATTTTTAACGCGAGTTTCGCTCCTACCCGTTGTCTCTAAAAATAATCCGGAGAAATTGTTTCATGCCCATCCAAGGAAAAGACCGCCAAGACCTTAGACGTGCAGTGGAACTCCTTGAAAACCCGAGTTTCATTTCCAGAATTATCAACGTTATCGGTCAGCCCGTTGAAAAAGTCATGGATTCGCTGTCCGCCGCAGCATCCGGAAAAATTCAGGGTGCCGTACAAACTACGCTGAACAAACTGTTGGTTCTCTCCGTTAGAACCATGGGAGAGGGGTTCCAAGGCCCAGCATCGACTCTGACCCACAAGATTGCAAGCGGTTTAAGCGGTGCCATCGGCGGCGCCTTTGGATTGCCGGCCCTCGCGGTCGAACTTCCCGTGTCGACGTCCATAATTCTTCGGTCGATTGCCGACATTGCGAGGAGTGAAGGGGAGGACATCGCAACGCTTCAAGCAAGATTGGCCTGCCTTGAAGTCTTCGCTCTGGGTGGGAGATCGGATGCCGACGATATGACAGAGACCGGATACTTCGCGGTGCGTGCCGCCCTGGCAAAGGCGGTGAGCGATGCTGCAAAACATATCGCCACCAAAGGTTTAACGGAGAAAAGTGCACCGCCCATCGCACGGTTGATCACACAGCTTGCATCTCGTTTTGGCGCAGTGGTCTCTGAAAAGATGGCCGTCCAGGCAGTACCGGTTATCGGTGCACTCGGCGGTGCGACCATCAATCTCCTCTTCGTAGACCACTTCCAGGACGCAGCCCGTGGGCATTTTATCGTTCGCCGCTTGGAGAGAGAATATGGAAAAGAGACGGTGCAAAGGGAATATATGAAAATTTTATCTCAAGGGCGCGCCTGATCCAGACCCGAAATGCGCGCATACAAAATATTAACTCAAGTATCGCAACCTTTTGTTCGGCAAAAGGCTTGTCTGATATGGATTGGAAAGGTTTTATTAAAATAAATTTCAATGAAAATGAGCGATAATCCTTCACTGCGTGCAGAATCGCGAAACGATGGTACCCGGAGACCGATGAATTGAGACACGAGAATCAGATGTTAGACTTCACCGCAATGGGGATCCTGCTTGTACTGTGTGCGAGCTGGGGTCTGCAACAGGTGGCTATCAAGGTTGCCAACCATGGCGTTTCGCCGCTTCTGCAATCCAGTATCCGGTCGATGGGCGGCACAATCCTGATTTGGATCTGGATGATGGTGCGCCGGGAGCCGATGTTAGAGAGAGACGGCACCTTGTGGTGGGGAATCGCTGCGGGCCTTCTTTTCGCCGGAGAGTTCGTTCTGATCTACTGGGGCCTCGAATATACCAATGCATCCCGCGCCGTCATCTTCCTTTATATGTCGCCGTTCGTTGTGGCGTTGGGGGCACAGCTCTTTATTCCGGGCGAACACCTGCGGATGATACAAGTGGTCGGTCTGTGCTGTGCCTTCGTTGGCACCGTCGTCGCGTTCAGCGAGTCACTGACGTATCATACCTACCGAATGCTGATCGGCGACAGCATGTTGGCGGTGGCGGCGATCTTGTGGGGAGCCACGACGGTTCTGATCAAGGCCAGCCCCCTGGGCAAGATCAAGCCGAGCAAAACCCTGCTTTACCAACTTTCCGTCTCTGCGGTGGTTCTGCCCCTGGGGTCTCTGGCAAAAGGTGAGGCCGGCATTGTCCGGTTGACGCCCCTGATCGTCGGAAGTCTTGTGTACCAAACGGTTTGGGTTGCGTTCATCACCTATCTTGCTTGGTTTTGGCTCATCCGAAACTATCCCCCTTCGCGTCTTGCATCGTTCACCTTTCTCACGCCACTTTTCGGCGTGCTCGCAGGCGGTCTGCTGCTGAACGAGCCGATTACCCGTGGATTGCTGCTGGCGCTTGTTTTGGTGGGTATGGGTATTTATCTGGTGAACCGCCCTGCGGCCGACCGGGAGGTTTTGAAACAGCTTCCAGTACATCAATCATCCACAGACAAGGGGGACACTTTCTAAACCATGACAACCCGATATCCGAATAAAGAAAATAGGGCCGCGCCGCGGGCCTTTCGGGAAACTCTCCAGTTCTATTTGATCGACTGCAAGACACCGCCGGGCAAATTCATCGATATCTTCATCATACTCCTCAATCTGGTGATCTGCTCCATTTTTGTGATGGAAACCTATCCCGTGTCCGAGGCCACCCGCCGTCTGCTTTGGAATACAGAGGTCATCATTGTCCTGTTTTTCATCGTCGAGTATGTTGCAAGACTTTACGCAGCCAAAGACAGACTCAGACAGTTGGTTGATATCTACAGCATCGTCGACCTGATCGCCATTGTGCCGACAATCTCTCTGCTTGTGCTTCCGCTGTTCGGCGTGACTCCCAACTTCGGATTTATAAAGATGATCCGGGTGATCCGGGTGTTCAGGATATTCAGGTTCCTCCGATTCACCGCAGATCCTCAGTTCTTCTTCGGGAGTATCACCCTCCGGCTGTTGAATTTAATCCGGCTTTTTTTGACCATACTCATGATATTTTTCATATCTTCCGGCCTGTTCTTTTATGTTGAAAATCCGTTAAACCCCAATGTCCAGACTTTCGGGGATGCATTCTATTTCACCGTGGTGACGCTGACAACCGTGGGCTTTGGCGACATCACGCCCTTGTCCGAGGCCGGGAAATGGATCACCGTGTTTATGATACTTTCAGGTATCATTCTCATACCCTGGCAGATCAGCCGCATCGTCAAGGAATGGATCTATATCTCCACAAAAAAAAAGGTGCTTTGTCCGGGGTGTGGTCTTCGCTACCACGATGAGAATGCCTCGCATTGCAAATCCTGCGGGCATATTATTTTCCAGGAATACGACGGGGATTAGGCCGTTTTTACCGCTGGGAGGGCTATTGCATTTTCACGATAGAGGTCCGCGTAACGTACACCTTGGGGTTTGCGCATTTCAAGCATAGGATACGAATTTTATACACCGTAGAGGACTTTGATGATACTGATCAGACGCTCTTGGTTACTCTTCCAATTTTTACAGGTATTGTCTGGTGTTACTGCAAAGAAATCGTCATGAAACTCGCAACAAGGGGAACCTTCAGATGATCGGGAATCATCGTAAGATTTATCGGTGATGGGCGCAGGAGTGAAATACCAACAGTTGTTGCATATCTTTTTTTCCACAATACTTTTTCCTGCTGTCCTAACCGTGAGCTTTAATGGTTAATGAACATATTATTTTTTATAGGAATTTAAGGGAAGGGGGGTGGCCCATGCAGCCCCCCCTTTGCAAAAAGAAAACCAGGAAATTAAAAAGCCAGTTGAGGAAACGGGCTTTCCTGTAAAGCCTGAAATTAGATGAGGTAATAAAAAAATCAAGCCTGATTTTTAAATTATAAAATACGTAAAAAAATACCTAATCAATAGGGGTGTCAACGGTGCGGCCTCAAATTTTACGCCTCACTTCGCCAGGTCATTTTAGGCCAAAGGGTCAAAATTGCTCGCCAGGAGGTTTAAAAACAGGTTCTATTCAATTTTGAATCCCCGTCCGTCTGTATAGCAAAGCGATGATTCCGTAGGCGAGGCGACGGAGCGCTTCACTTTCAAACCCAAAAGGATCGTTAAAGAGAATGGAATAGTATTGGCAGGAAAATCAACAAGGTCAGAAGTTAAGATTTTAAAATCGGTGTATATGGATCGTTTATATGGCGTATTTCTCATCGCCTTATCTGCCGTATCCTTCGGCGCCATGGCCATTTTTGCACGCTTTGCCTATGAAGCAGGATCAGATCCTATTACGGTTCTTTTTCTACGATTTACCATTGCCGGCATTTTTATGTTAGCGATCATGGTCGCAAACGCTTCCATGATTTCCACATTGGAACCTGTGGTAACCGTTGCTTTGGCGATAATGGTTCTTGGCGAGACCATGACGCTGCACAAAATCCTGGGCGGCATGATGATTTTTGCTGCAGTGTTGCTTTTGACAAGACGGGAAGCCGGCTCGAAAATTTCATGAACACATGGATATTTTTTTCAGGGTTCCGCCGGGCTATGTTTCAAATTCAAGTCGGGTCACCGATATAATCAGCGGCAGGTCGAGCAGCTGTTCAACAAGATTATCGGAAATTCGGACACTGGTTTTGAGGAAAATAATATTCATTTTTCCGGTTTCTTCCTGCCCCACATGCATCTGGTCGATGTTAATTTTTTTATCGCCCAGAAGTGACGAGAAACTTCCGATGGCCCCCGGCTTGTCAAGGGTATATATCAGCGCCAGGTGGCCTTGCGGTATGAGCTCGAGTCGAAAATTGTTAATTTTAACGATCCGCATTTTATTTTTGCCGAATATGGTCCCGGAGACCGTGTTGGTAACCTTAGGCGTCGTTACACGGACGGTAATCAGATTGATATACTCTTCAGACGCATCGCTGGTAATCTCTTTGACCTTTATACCTCTATCCTTTGCAAGGACCTGGGCATTGACGAAATTGACATCATCCTTGACCACAGGCGCCAGCAAACCCCTTAAGACCGCTATTGTAACCGGCGACAGGTCGAGCCCCTTGAAATCTCCGGCATATTCTATGGAGACTTCTTCGATGGGTCCCCGAATAAGCTGGGTCTGGAGACTGCCCATATGATCGGCAAGGGTTAATATCGGCTTCAGGTTTTTAAGAAGATCACCGGTTACCGATGGGACGTTAACGGCGTTCAGAATCGTGTCATGCTTGAGATAATCAATGATCTGACTGGCCACATCAATTGACACCTTGGTCTGGGCTTCTTGGGTGGAAGCACCGAGATGGGGTGTACAAATCAGACGTTCATGCGCGATCAGCGGACATATGCCGGGCGGTTCGTTCTCAAAGACATCCAAGGCAGCGCCGGCCACTTTTCCTGACTGCAAGGCGGCATAAAGGTCATTCTCGTCAACAATTCCGCCCCTGGCGCAGTTTACGATCATGACGCCGTCTTTCATCTGCTCAAAGGCGTCCTTGTTCAGCAGACCGGTGGTTTCCTTGAACTTGGGTACGTGCACCGTGATATAATCGGATCTGCGGAATAATTCTTCGAGGGAAACATTTTCAAAGCCGGCTTTTTCAATCTGCTCAGGTGTTACAAAAGGATCGTAGACAATTACCTTCATTTTCAGTCCCCGCGCACGATCGGCGACAATAGAGCCGATTTTTCCATATCCGATAACGCCGAGGACTTTATTGAATATTTCTCTTCCCTGAAGTTTTTTCTTGTCCCAGCGTCCGGCCTTCAATGATGCAGTCCCTTCGGGTACATTGCGTGAAAGCGCCAACAACATGCCGATGGCATGCTCGGCGGTTGTAATCACATTCCCTCCGGGCGTATTCATAACGATGATCCCGCGCTTGGTGGCCGCCGGAATATCCACATTGTCGAGACCGATTCCCGCACGGCCCACAACCTTAAGGCGGGTTGCGGCGCTTAAAAGATCCTCGGTCACCTTTGTTGCACTCCGGATAATAAGGCCATCATATGCTCCGATGATGTTTTTTAGCGCCTCGTGATCCAGTCCGGTCTTGACATCGACTTCAATCCCTTCCTCTTCCTGCAACATCCGGATACCGGCTTCTCCCAGGTTGTCGCTGACCAACACTTTCATGTTATTTCTCCTAATTCGGATTACACGGCAAGTTGCCAATCCAAGTAAAGTTGATCCCACTCCTCATAAATCCGCCCAGGATCGCGGCGAAGATCGAGGCGATTCGTTTTCTCAAAAGCGGCTTGTGCTTTCTTAAATTCAGCTTCGGCGATATTGCCTTGTCCAAACAGTATCTCCGCGGCCTCAAAAGTTTCCTCTGCTTCACGGGGAACCACCCTCACAAGACCATGATCGAATGCCTGAAAGAGTGCAGCCCTGAGTGTTTCAGCCACTTGACCCCTCTTCTGTCCGGGTTTGACCGTAGCATTTTTGCTCAGATAACAGACCCGGGACCCGTCAGATATCAGCCGTTGTTTTTTTTTATCCCAGCTAATGTTCGATGGGACAATGAGGATTCCCCGTTTAGAAAGGCTCTTGAAATTTATGAAAACCGGTTCATACTTGGTATACGAATCAGGGTAGCCCCTTTGCCCCTGAGGCCCGCCAGGGCCGGTAACCAGTGCCAGACAGATGGAAATTTGATCCCTGCGAACATCCGGCTCGACCGCATCGAGCCGACCGTGGAGTGCGGCAACAATCAGTTCCCCCAGATTTTTGAGTCGCCGTGCAACAACCTGCATCTCCGGTTCACCGGCGCGAATATTCATTTCATAGACGAG
>Ga0307379_10006282_pt1 | contig 16370 bp, 43 predicted proteins | sample UN2MG_FD_202237 | JGI IMG/M metagenome (GOLD analysis project Ga0307379, IMG submission 202237) | Soil microbial communities from Risofladan, Vaasa, Finland - UN-2 | ecosystem: Environmental > Terrestrial > Soil > Coastal area > Acid sulfate soil | place: Finland: Risofladan, Vaasa | collected... | reverse complement strand
TTCTGCTCACCAAAGATATATCTTTATTTCTTTTTCCTGTCGGCCCGCATGTTTCCCTTTTTCAAGAGGGCCTCCTCTTCGGGAGAAAACACGGAGATATCATATTCCAAAGTTTCTTCATTCCATGATGGATAAAATCTTGTTTCATAATTAAGTTCTTTTCTAACAAAATAAGAACCATCTTTTATCTCATAAAAAGCAAATTCTGGGCCAAACTTTTTTGCTACAGCTTCTTGGAGTAACTTATTGGCTAAAATTCTATTTGCTTCATATAGTTCTTCAAATGTAAGAGATTTATCTTCAATGTAGGGTCTGCCAAATGTTCCTACAATAACAGAAATAGGAATATAAATTGTTCTAATTTTCGGTGGTGTATCTTCTTCACACCTCTTAATAGATTCATCTTCAGTCAAAACATTTCTGATATTATTAACTTCTGGAAAACAAGCCATACGATAAAAATCTGCCACAGCGTCCCACGAATTATTCCCTTGAGCATAGCTTCCACAGATATGTTCTCCAGAACATTCAAGCCCGCAATTAATAGTGTTGCACGGTTCAGTCCATTCAATGCAATAATTCTTCATTGTAAGCCTATAGTTGTGCAACCATATGAAATGGCGGCAATTGCTAGAAGCAAGCAAAGAAAAATGATCCATCCGTAGACGGCCCCAAGCTTGTCTGCCTCCTCATTTGTTAGCTTCAATCTCAATCTCCATCCCGCTTAAATCATAGCTCTCAATGTAGAGCATGTCAACCCTACCATTTTCTTTTCCACTGCCTCTCAAATCGCGCTTTGCCTGCTTTAATGCATTCTTCATAAGAAAAAAACTTATTATTATGGCATGCTCGACACCATTCACAATCACATTCGTTGCCGGGAATATTTATCGCATTCTGTACAAATACCAGGATAATTGTAAAATATACTAACCAGTCTGGACCAAAAGTTTTTCATAAATTATCCTCACTGGAGAACGGCCTCCGGCATATTGTTTTCTTTATTTTCTTTTAATGAGAAAGTAAGCAAGCAAGAAAAAGTATACGCCGAGTAGGCCAAATACCCATGCTTGGATGTATTCCATTTTACTGTTCCTTTATTTATTAATTGGTACGCCCGGCAGGATTCGAACCTGCAATTATTCGGTTAGAAGCCGAAGGCCTTATCCAGTTAGACGACGGGCGCAAAACTTTATTTATCCATAGTATATTTTGAGATATCAAATCTCCACGCATCCATATAATTAGGAGTATTTGTACTATAATATGCCCAATAACTATCATGGCTCTGCTTCCAGCAATCTTCGGAATAATAGCCTCGATCAACCTCGAAATTATCTATAAACATTGCTACACCTTCTTTGGCAAGCTCAAGCGTAGAATAGATTCCATAAAAAGATGCCTCTTCGCCCCCATCATCCATAACAATATATACTTCTTGCTGAAGGTTCTTTAGTTTCTCGGGAAGCTTTTCCCAAGCCTCTTCCAGGTCTGTAGCCTTTTCAAGGAAGTCTCCGGTAGATGAAGAAGCTGTCATAGATTTAACAACCGTAAGCAATTTCTGTAGCTCTTTATTCATTTCGATCAGCTTTATCTGCCATACTTTCCAGCTTGAGGGCAAGCTCTCTGGCCTCAGAAGAAGTCATAGCCACATAATCAGAGCATGGCTTGATTAGAACGAGCTTCCCATCTTCAGTCAGGCATGTTGGTACAGGATGTAATTTCTTAGTACTCATCATTTTAATTCTATATATTCTCCGTATTCATCAACAACAGGTCTTCCATTATCTAGTGCATCTTTCATCTTAAGAAGACGTTGACTCAGACGGGCACCTTTATCATCTTTGTATTCTTCGATAAGCTCTCTATGGTATTGTTCAATCTCTTTGATGGATTCTTTCGGAAGAGCGCAACCTCCGCCAGGACAATAGTGGACTCGTCCATTTGTGTCTGTAAATATTACTTCATCAAGAACCCAGGTCTTATTAGGCTTGCCTCTTCTAGATGCTCCTTCGTTCTTCCAGATATACTCTATATCATCCACCTTGCGATTGCAACCCTCACATGTCGCAATATAATCTCCAATCCTAACCCCAATAGCCCATGTAAGTATTTCTTTTCTTTTGCCAAGAAAACTCAAGGCTAGGCGCTTATTGCCTTCCCAAAGCTTCGTTGGAATAATTTTGTCGCGGCGCGTAGGCTGGCTACTTTTCATCTGCATTTAACTTTTCCAATGACCTTTGAATATTATTCTTTGCAATATCATTTCTGTCTTTAAAGAAAGATGTATGATAAATTCTGTCTCTATTCAGAAATCCTAGAAGGATTTCTTTTCGCTTCTCGGCAAACATCTCGGGAGGAACCCAGGAGTATTCTTCTCTGATATTATTTTCGTACTCATCAAAGGCCGTATCACTATCCCCAAGAATTGCCAGATCAATATCATTGAGGTAATTGGGATAGTCGGACTGACACATATTATCTGGCACGTGTGTCTTTGTCCTAAGAATGAGAGAGCTTACCTTTTCCTCAGATATAAATGTTTTTGTCTTTAGACTAGAAAGAACGCTTTTGAATACGGAAACGCTATCCTGCTCGTTGTCCGAGCTTCTAGGATCATATATAACATCATGGAACCAAATGGCAAGCTCTAGTTCGAGGGACTGCTTGCTGCTCATGCTTGTCTTTTCCACCAAGCCATCCATCAATCTAAGACAATAAAGAATATGTCCAAATGTGTGGTAATGTCTATGATCCTCATTGTAATGGTGACTTAGAATATCATATGAGCCATCGACATTATATGCCCAAAGCTTGCCGCACAGATAGGCCCACCTATTCTTAATATTCATTTTACTCAGAAGTATGCTTTTTTAAGGGTTGGTGAAGATGTCCGCCAGCCTGACAGATAGAAAACTTCAGTTGATTAATTGTATTCTTATATAGACTTTCTATATTAGACTTGGGTGGTCCATAAATAGCAGAGATCTTTTGCATGCATTGTGCATCTGCAATTGAGCTAGGTCATTCAGAGATACCATGAAAAAGATAAATATGGAATAGTAGATATTACTTCTTTATATACCATCATATCTGAATATTTCATAGCTCATGATTCATGATTGGATGCTCTTGAGCATCAGAATGCTTGAAGCCCAAACTATGCCCAATTTCATGGGAGATGACTCTCCTAAACTTTTCTGGCGTCTTGATCTTGTCCACCACAACGACGAGATAACTATAACCCTCGACCGCCACATAATGCCCCAGGATTCCCTTTTGGACCCCGGGAGCGGTCTCAATACGTATGACCAAAGGGTCCATCTGAAATGATCTTAGGATAGAAAGATTCTGACAATTCGAAGATGGATGAGAAATTGTAAAGGTTGCTCCAGCTTTTTCCTCCCAATACTTAGTTCCTTCTTTAATTAAAGATACCTCAATGGAGCTAAAGCCCTCATCCAGAATAAGATTTGTGCAAGATTTGCTCGGCATTTTTGCCGGGGGCATTTGACATCCCAAAAGAAATGTCAATAGAATTGGATTAATTATCTTCTTCATATATCCCATTGTCCCAGCATAGTTGAAAGAATGGCCCAAAGCAAAATGTTCCCCAACCATCCGGTTCTTTGTCAATTCCCCAGGTCCAAAGCCCAGGCCGAATGAAAAGATTTAAAGTATATCCTCTTCCTTCCCCAGCAGGATTATAAGATATGGCCACATATCCTATATAATTATCCTTGTAGCTATGAAAATCTATCACAATTTCCTCCTCTATTTTTTTGCTACCAGCATAGCTGAAGAAACGGTCCAAGACCAAATGATCCCCAGCCACCGTCAGGACTCTTTTCAAATCCCCAAGACCAACAGTCCCGACGAATAAATAGATTTAGAGAGTATGAATTAAAAGAAATAGCAATGTACCCTACATTGTAGATACTATTATGTTGGATCTGTATCATTTATTTCTCTGATCTTGCGGAAGTGTTTCGAATTTGCCTTCACCTTGCATGTGCAATCTTCGGGTCGAGCCCATGGTGCTTCGTCATGGAAATCTTCTTCAAGCATCAATGATGGTCCAACAGTATGATTAGCGCAACAGATTCCCCAGGCGATGCGATCTTTGTCTAGACGAACACAATGACAATCATGTTCCCATTTCTCATTGTTTCCAGTACAAAAGTTACAGGTCATTATTTGTCCTTCGCTATAACCAGTAAGAGCCCCAGATGAATGATATGAAATTCAAATTCAGTCGGAAGTCTCTCAATAAAAAATGATGAGAAACAAAATACACCAAACCCTGCCCACCAAATCGTTTTCATTATCATGTTAGCTCTCCGCGGCTGGAGCTAGCCAGCCATATAAAAACATCATAGCAGTGTAGAAATACCAACCGCAGAAAGCGCAAGGGCAATTCCTGCTAGAATTGCTGATAGAAATTGTGTATTCGTTAAACCTCCCTGGTTAACAATCCTTCCTCCCTTGGGAGCGATGGTTGGCTCAGGTCTCATGTCTGGCTTCTCTGGCTCGGGATCTGCTTTCCATTTATTGGGTGCTTTATTAGGCATTTTAAGCCTCCAAGAAATTTTGATATATTCATCAAGGGCAGACTTGGTTATATTGTAGCCAAGTTTTTCTCCATAGTCTTTTATATCTTCAAATCTTGATTGAATGATTCTAATCAAGGTATAGTTATAAGTAGGATCTCTATTAGCGGTAGCGGTATACTGAATCTTTGGCCAAATCTCTTGGCTCCAAAGATCTTTGATATTCTTGCTGTTCCACTTGGCTTCTTGCTTCTTCTTTTCTTCATCAAGAGCTTTGGCACTGATCCTTGCGGCTTCGTCGGCCCCATAAATAAATTCCGGTCCATCTTCGTCAGGAAGATTTGGCTTATCCCTATATGTATCGATCATTCTTTAGTCCTCAACAAACATTCCAGAACGTTATGCTAGCTGCCCCAACGGAGAGGAGGAGCTTGCTAGCCCGCTATTCAGCGCAACCTGATGCCCTGCTGCTCGACCAAGCTCCCTCGCCCTACCATCCTCGGCGATGGAATGTCCCTTCCCTGCTCGGACGATCCTCATCTTCTTGGAGACATAGAATTCCACCGCCTCGCTTCGTTGGCCCACAAGGACCATGGCGGAAGAACTAAGAGCAAGAGCTTGCTCCTCTTTCTTCTGTCCGCAACTCATGCGATAAAGAACGGTCTCAACGCAGCCATGCTTGAAGTTTGCGGCAAAAGTCTTGGCTCCGACCCTCCCTCCATTTCGTTTAGCCATGGCGGCAGAGGTAAGAGTCTCAATCTGAGCAATGATAGATTCGAAAAAGTAATCCGTAACATCTTGGTCAGACTTATGCCCTACGACAACATAACAAATCTTGGTAGACCCAATGGATCGTGTGAACATCTTGCAAGAATTAATCTTGCATAGACCAATGAGAAGATTAGTCTTCCAAGAAGATGCTCTCTTTCCTCCAAGAGAGACCAATCGTTCGGTAACTTTTTCATCCAAGGTTTCGGCATCCCCAATTTCTAGGAGATTAACCTTGTGCTTGAACGCCAAGCGGGCCGCCTGCTCGTAAGCAGTGGCGGCCTCCTCGGCTGACGTGTTGTTCTGGCTTAGTGACAGTAGCTTCTGGATTTTGACGATGACGCTCATGCCACTAATGTAAGACCCGAGGGCCGAGCTGTCAAGGGCTAGCTAGAGCATTGAGCCATGCTTTATTGAAATCATCGAAAGCTTTCTTTGAATCCCAAGGTTGGTCAGGGAAATCTTCCCCATCAAGACCCGTGCAAGTTCTTCTCACATCAATTGTGGTCGATATCCCCAATGAACCATCATCATCAATATTAACAGATACAAGTTTATCAGCATTGAAAGACATATTTCCTCCAATAACCAACGTGCCAATGTTCGTAAAAAACTTCTTATTATTTATTTGTTTTATCATTGTATTTTTGCTTTCTCATATGTGTAAACGTTTTCACCACCTAAACGAGGATTAGGAATTATAAATTCTTTTTTTCCTTGTCTACCATCTTCCCAGTTCTTAACGAGATTTGGCTGATAATCTCCATAGGGACTACCCTTATAGACTTCTTTTTGAACGATATCAAGCAAGGTCTGAAGATTAAAGGATACTCCGATTAATTCTTTATTTTCAGGTTGATATTCTGGCGCCTGAATAACATGCTCCCACAGCAAATAGATCTCTTGCTGTTCTTTATCTATTATTTTTCTTCTAGAAACAAAAAGCTCCATGATGCGATGACCTAAACCTTCTTCTTGATTGTTGGTTTGGTTAGCTTTACTTTTCTCTTTTAAGTAATTTCTTAATTGATTCCATCAGCCCAATGATGTGACCGATGCCCTGATGTCAGCACGAATCTCATCTCGTACTTTCATTAGAAGAATTCCCAAATGATTCTGACCTTTATTCCCAACCTTGCCCCAGAATGGATCATTCCAGTCATTGCCTTCAATCAGAACCTTTTTCTCTGTGGCTAGAAGCTTTTCTTTAAGAACAGGGTCTTGGAACTTAATCCTAAGAAGATCATGCATAATTCCAATCTTAACAGATTCCCAGTCCGGACGGAGCTTCAACTTCTTGCCCTCCGTCTTGGCCTTGCATGCCCTCCAACGTCCGGCATGCGTAAAGGGCTTTCGCTTGCTCTTATCAAGCGTCTTTGCGGCCTGGAAGGCATGCTCGACAGAGCCATATGCTTGACCTTCAAATCGAACATTGCAGGATTGAAAATTAGAAAGAAACTTATGCTCTCCCGTAAATGATTTAACAATCAATTCGGTATGCTTATTAGGCATCTTCATGACTTGCAATCAGAGTGAGCGTACTTTGGAATTTCTTTATCTTTACATTTGGGACAAAGATTCCACTCAGTACGAATAGGATTATAATTATACTTACACTCGCAAAACTTTTTAGATGTCCAAGCGTATGGTCTCTTTGGAAATTTACTAGTAAGATTATTGGTTAATACCGCACTTCCACAACCATCACAAGTATATAGATACTCTTTTATTTCTTTTATGCTCATTTTTTATTTCCTGCTTTAATTGGTGGGCCCACTCAGATTTGAACTGAGAACCTAAAGATTAAAAATCTTTTGCTCTACCATTGCGCTATAGGCCCTTTAGTTTTTTTTGGTGTCCTTCATCTCCTTTCAGATCTCTATACCAATTAAAACCTTGCTGTTTTCTTGATTAGATATGATTTAGCTCAGTTGTTTCTTGCTTCAGAATTTTAATCTCCATAGTAAGCATTCTCTCTTGAGACAACACTTACACTGGTGTCCTGCAAAATATTTTCTACTGCCTCTACAAATCTTGGAGTTGACAAAGCTTCTTCTACAGCCTTGCGGACAGCCTTCAAATCTTCGTCTGATGGGGTTTTACCAAACCTTTTAGCAGGGAAACTAAACCAAAGATTCATTGATTCGCGTATGGTTACATCTTGCTTTGTTCTACAAATCGGGCCAATCCAACTTTTGCCAACATAAATCTCAAAATCTCCATCTTCTCTCGTAGCATCGCCCAGCAGAAATACTTTTTTGCCCTTTCTGCATGGTGTACCGCTGTCATACGATACAGTTAAAAACTTATCTCCAAAGCTGCACCAAATTTTTTCTTTAGTATCAAACATCTTTGCCTCTATATTAGCGCTCCCATTTTCAAAAGCCAGCAGCTCTACCATTGAGCTAATGATCCATTAAGTTATTTTAACTATCCTTTCTTCTAGCTAAAGTCTTTCGACCTTCCTTCAAGTTCCTGATGTCGCAATTGTTGCGCAAGATTTTTGGAAATTCTTACTCATATAATGATGTAGTTTTCCATTTTTGGGAAAGGCAACAGTTAGATTTATCTTGCGTTCTTTAGCATCTTCCGGACCATTATTTCGATGGTCACAAATAATGGTGAAGCCGCGGAGAACTACCTGAATACGCTCACGAAAAGAAAGCTTAAAGCTAAGATTGGATATCTCCATTTTATCTAATTTCCTATATTATTAAGCAAATTGATTGCAGCCCAACAAGGAATATTAATCGTTTTCTTATCGTCGCCAAATAAAAAACCAGGATCATACCCCATTAGGTAAGCATTATCTTCTTTTTTAAAGAAAAGCTTGAGAAGCTTTTCGCCCATCTCTCCCCATGTCTTAAAATAAAGCTCTTGATCATCGGTGTATTTGTAGTCCGGTAATCTATATTTTTCTTTTTCCATTATTTGATATCTTTCTTTTCAATCTTCCAATAGATTTCTCCATCGGAGGCCATATACATATTGGAGAGAGCCTCTTGATCCGTGCCCGTCCATTCAATGGGGCTGGGCTTTAGAATATCTTCCAGACGCTTTCTCTCCGCATATTGCTTAGCATCTTCCAAAGATTCGAATAGCTCCATGGTTGATTGGGGAGCGGTTTCAGCTCCCCACCTGTGCCGATTTACAACATAACAAGACTTGGTTCTCATAAGATTAAGAATCGTCATAATAGATATAGTCACCACTAAAAATAGAGGTGTCCCAATGACTATAGCTATAAATATGAGTTTAAACATGGTGTTTTATTCATTACTCAATTCTTTTGTTTAAATCTTAGAAAGAAGATATGACACTCCAAAGAAAACAGAGAGAATCAAGCAAACTGTCATGGCCTCCGGAAAGTTCAACAGATACCCAGCCGCCGCGATGGCCAAAAACCCAATGATATGAGAAGTTTCCGACACCAATTGTTTTATTCTAGCTATCATAATCTTCTTCTCCTAGAATGCAAGAAATGTTACCACAGCTACAACCATAGCTAGGGCTAAATAACCAGCAATTTGAATTCTTTTCTTATGCTGAAGATAAAAGAAGTACGCAAAAAATTTCAACATGTTAACACACGAAGCAGGGAGCCGTGTCGCTTTGGGAAAGCACCTCTCCCGACGAGCAACGGCTCCCTGCCCCAATTCTTTCAGCCAGCTTTGCGCTTGGCTGCTGCCAGGCTGGCGGCTAGACTGGCCTTGGCACTCTTCTCCGGGTTGGCCTTGCCCTCCGCCTTGAAGCGGGCAACAAGGTCCAAGAAAGGATCCGTTCCCAGCAAACGATCATGCTTTTCGAGCGCCGCATTCTGAACATGCGGAGAACTATGCTTAGTAAACTTTTGAAGAACACCTTCGTCTGTGGTATTTGCAATAGCCTTCAGAGCTTGATTGCGAGTAAATGCCTTGGGATCGTTCTCCCGCTTCATTCGTCGAGACTCAGCACCAGTGAAATTTTGATTCGTTTGCATTTGGTTTTCCTATCCTGAATTATTAATTGATTATCTCAGTATCTGAAATTATTTGCTGTTTCTACGTATGAGGGATCCAAGATAAAAGTTGTAATTTGGAGATCGTAGTCAAGTACATCATGGCAGTCATACTCTCCGGTGCCAACAGATTCTTGACGCCAATATTTTTCATTGAAATTCAAACCATTTTCAATGAGATGCTTCTTGACGCCAAGTTCGATAGCTCTCTTGTTTGAAGAGAATACTCCCACAATTTCTTTAATGCCATTGCAAGAAGAGTACTTTTCAAGAACATAAGTCTTTACATGCTTAGCCATTATTTATTTCCTTTAATAAAGAATTAATAGAGAAAAGGTTTTCTGTCTTATTAGTAAAGACATGGGTTATCGCCGAGTCGAACCTTATTCTCCATTCAAACCATCCCGGTCTCTATAGGTTAACCAGGCCGAGCCTACCTGTCAAGCCCTAATCGCCCGACGAGGCCCACTCGATCATGAAGTCAACATAGTCCGGGAGGTAAATACTTCCAAGCTTGATCTCTGATGGAGTTGGAGGGTAAAAGCTAAAGCCACGCTCGGAAGCTATAAGCTCCAGGGCAGGAAGAACATCAAGATCCTTCTTATTAAGAAGCCACTTGGCCTCACACTTGCCTTCCATTGCCTGCTTTTTAATGCAAGGGATAATATTGTTTTCCCAAGCATACATTCCAGCATCAAGATTATCTTGGACTTTTACTAGAAGCTCCTCCCGGTGTTTTTCGACCAAGCTTCTAGCATCATACGATGAAAACGTATTACTTTGTTTTGTTTGTTTTTCCATTTTTTTCTCTATAGCTTTAAGCTGCCGGATGTAGCAGCTTCCAAGCCTTGTACCTGGCATCTTTGGCCTTCATGGCTCGAAGACGCTGGGCTCGGTCCGCAAGGTCCGCAGAGGTCAGCCTCAACACCCTGCGCCTAGCCTTGGCCCTGTTCTGCTGGGCCAGCTTCTCTAACTGCTCCGATGACCATGATGCCCGAGGGCCAACACGAAAGTACAGCTTCTTACGAAGATTATTCATCTTTGATTGTCCTTTTTGAAAGTTGCCAAAAGCGTACACGCATAACATATGTTAGTTAGTTTGCGCAGAAAAGTCAAGCACTTTAATCCCGCAGTGGCTTCCCGCTCTTTCGTTCAAAGCCCTGCCCGCAATCAAGACAGTAAGAATCTCCCATCTCATCCTGTTCTGTCTCTTTATGCTTGCATTCAAAAGCCCCGACAGGAGGAGGAATGTATTCCCTTCCGGTGGATTTTGCTGGCAAGGAGCTTAGATCCCTTACGCCTTGCCTGGTAAACTTATTCTTTCGCTTGCTCATTTCTAATTTCCCTTTAAATGTACTTGAATGGCCCGTCCTTCGGGCGTTTTTGTTCTTCTTTTACTTTTTCTTTTTGCATCCGAATAACCCACTCTTTCCAAGCAGGAAGCTCTTGAAGATTGGGGTCTCTTACAGTAATGGGGCTCTTATCATCACTAGCTTCGTAAGACCAGCAATCCTCATTCACAAACTCTACATCATCCTCAAGATAAAGATCATGTCCCGAAGGGATCCTGACCTTAATGTAATCCATAATAGGATGAACATAAGACTCAACAACGTTGACCAAAATAGTATCTACAATTGGGGCTTTGATTGTTGAGACCCGACGAATCATCCTATCTCCCTCTGCGTCAACATAAATTTCGACCCAAACAGCATCCCCCTCAATTACATCTTTCTTATTTTTCATCAAAGGTCTCCAGCTATCTCTAGGATAGCCATTAGACTATACAGAGTCAATGGCAAGCAATGTTTATACCATGTCATTATTTCCCGTACCATTCTCTGGTCAACCACTTCTTGATCCTCTGCCAAAAGGAGAATTGAGCGGCCACTACAAGATCGGGAACACAGGGTTTCTTTTTAGGAAGAGATACAAAAAGAGTAGAAGACTCGTATTTCTCTACAATGAATCCGTACTCAACAAGACGCTCACGATCAAATTCGGACAATTGAATAATACATGCTCTAAACTCCCCAGATCCCAATTCAGGCTTGTCTCGATAAGTCATTGAAGTCTCTTTCTCTGACATTATACTTCTCTTTCCGGAAGGTATCCAAGTCCAATGGTATCATCCGATATATTCAAAGCAGAAACTTTCTCAACAAAAATCCTGCTTCTTTTCTTTTCTGGTTTGCTCTTAAAAAAGAAATCAACAGCGTCCCAGGAAGAATCCCCGAACACAATCGAGAGTCTTTTCTTGTTGCGCCTATTATAGTATCTAATTTTAAAGAACATTAAGGCTAGTCTCGATAGAAAACATCACCATCATCGAAGTCATATCGCAAATCACCATCATCGAAATCATAAATGTCATGATCTCTCATCATTTTATTTTCTCTGTATTCATCTGTTCCCGAGTCTGGGCCCGGCTCCTCTTCCATAAGAGCCTTCTCAGCATCAACAACTTCATCCGAAGTAAGCTCGCCATCCCAGGGCATATCGTCAAGACAAATCTTGTCAATGTGTACCTCGGGAGGATCTGGCGGACACTCCCAGGAGCCCGCGCCCCCTGGTGTGAACTCCCCATAAATTTCCAGCTCTACGTCCTCATCGTCTCGAATGACAGAAAAATCAATCTTAACTTTCATCGGTCATTTTCTTTCTTTGGCTTTATTTAAAAGTCGCTAAAGTCCGCTTCGGTCAACGTGGATGTACCCAATTGTTATATTGCCAATTGGTAATCTGGTTGCTCTTGCATAGATCATCAGTCCAATTATTCCAAGCCTCCGCTCGTGCTGGAATATCTTTTTTGCCATCTTGTTCAAATTCGTCTTTTACAAGTGGCAGGATGGTCTCTTTAAATTCTTTCTCAGCTTCTTTTTTATTCATACTTTCTTTTCAGTTTTTTGTGGATCTGCCGGCTCATCTTTATCAGGAGACTTAGATTGCTCTATTGACCAGTCTCGTAAAACTCCCGCCAATGATTCAAGTCCTGCGAATACTGTGCTCAAAGCTAACCATTTTGCCTTCATAAATCTCCTATAAAAAAAGAATGCCCTTAATAAAAAGGAGATATTATGTGCTGTTAATCTTCTTCACGCAGCTTCCTTTACTTTCTTCTCATACTGGGCGATAATCTTTTGGTGATCCTGCCATGCTTGCCATGTTGGAATCTTCGAGAAGAATTTCTTACCAAAAAGAAAGTAAAAACTTTTACCGTTGCTTTGCTTGTCCTTGCCATTAATCATGCGAAATCCTTTCGGGCCCTATGGCCTAGTGACAAGATAATACCGATCCAATGGCTGTCAACCCCCACCGCGGGCGATTTGTCGGCAGCCATGGCCAGGGTCATAAAAATCATCCGAGGAATTACTTGGTTTAGCTAGCCTTCCATGTTCTGGAATGGGATCTAAATAAATAGCAGCCCGGACTATATTCATAAACTCTAGCACTTCCATCCCAGATTCTCTCTTAAAGACCCTGCTGGGATCATATCTTTCAAACCTTGAAGGTTCTTTTTTATCTTTATTCAAAGCAGGCCTAATTCTAGCTGATGCCATGGCATTGGAATTAATTCATATAAGCTCCAAATATTGGGGTGTTCTCTTAGATATTCAGCACTTGGATTTCTAGAATAATTATTACACTGCTTTGCAACATCAATAATATACTCAACATTCTTTTTATCATCCATAAGATTTTCGCTAAGAGAATAACCTTTTCTCTTCGCCGAGCGTCGGATGCGATCCCAAGAAGAACTCTCGCAAGAATGAATGAATATATTGCTAGACATTTCTTGAAAGTTCAAGAGCTATAAGCCTATTATAGCTGTTCTCTTGCTCCTTCATTGTGGGGACGTTATTCGCTTCCTCGCCTGAAACAATCCTCCACGTAATCTTTTCATCGACTCGCCCCATAGCCTGAAAAATCTTTAGACGCTTCTGATTAAATTCATCGGAGAGTGCCTCAGAATGTTTCTCAAAAAACTCTGCTAGACTATCTCCTCTGGCCTCGAAGCTCGACAGGCTCTTGTGCTCTAGGTGCCCGTTCTCTTCGTTCATGGTAAGCACCATGAACGCCTCGTAAACGCCCTTCTTGGGCTTGTTCCAGGCCCCTGGGCGCTTGGGATTGCTGGTCATGTGGCAGACCCTCGTGCCATGCCCCACTTTATTTTCAAGCCAAACTTTTCTCTGACAACGAAGACGCCGCCCATAGGGATAGTCGCCCTGAAAGAATGCGGTATCAGCGGAGTTGTGTCCTACTAGGGTTTTCATACCATCACCATAACCACGGTTGCCCTGGAGTCAAGCTTCATCTCGTCTCTTATTCTTATGATAGATGTAATTTGCAATCCAAAATACCGGCCAAAGAATAGATGAAAGAAACATCATTATTGGCAGCATGTAAGGAAATTCTTCGTAGTCCTCTTTTGTAACAATATATAATAAGAAGATTTGCTGAAGAACAGCAATGATACAATATACAACCAAAAATCCCATGCTTGCCTCTTTTTATTGCGTCATCGAATGTTTGTGTTTACTCGGGGGGCCATCCATAAGTTGAGGTCATACGCCCCCGCACATTATAATGATCACGAAGATAACGCCTGAAGTGTGCTGGAGTACGGAACGTTGGAGTCTGCCCGGTGCCCGTATGCTGGGCCCACGTCCCATCAGGCTTGCGACTGAAAATACCTCGGCGGGTCTCATTACAAGCCCACTCGTCATGAGTGATCAAGTTGGGGTAGTAGACATTATTGCGCCCGGTGATTGTGATCTTGTTCATTTGCCCATTGCCTTTTCTATGTTAGTGCTTTTTTTATTTTCAAATGCCGGAATCGTTCCCTGACCTTTGAGACAAATATCTGGGAATGTTTTGCTTACGAGAGCTTCCGCAAGTTCTTTAAGCTGGCCTTTTTCATAGGCCCGAATTGCTTCATTTACTTCACAAATAGCAAAAAATCTTTCTGTTACAGATGACCCCTTAGAAACAAGGCCTTTCTGTCTCCAATTCAATCTGAGTCGGACGTTCGTTGGAATAACAATATTTTTCATAATGCTCCGCAAACCGCATTTCCACCACAAGGAAAACTTTGCTTCCTGTATCCGGTGACAACCGAACAACAATCATTACCATATTTGCAGCCACATTTTTGACAGCAATGTTCCGTATGATAATCTTTTCTTGCTCTGTTTGCTTTCTCCCTTAAATCTGGGCAATCTTTGGGAGGTAGACCATAAAGAATCTTCGGGAGTAGCATAATTCCAGCAAATGACAAAAGATCTTTTAGGTCAGACTCTGAAAGTTTATTAGACAGATTATGAATCAGATACTTATATAGAATGTCCTCTTCTGTGTAGTACTTCGAATGAAGACCGTCTAGGAATGTCTTTGTAAGCTTTTTCTTTTCATTACTTTCCTTAATAAGTTTGTCAAGATCCGAAATGAGACGCAGTAGCCCATGCTGCTCGCCCTCGGCGACATGATCGATCTTAATAGCCTCAAGCTCCTTCTTGGCTTGCTGTATGGTTTCCAAGGTGCCCTTTCCAGAGCCTGCCAAAGAGTAACTCGGAGAATACTGGTCACCATGCCAGAGCATCAGGTGACCCCACGTATCAGAATCTAGATTGATCATATTCATACCTTCAATGTAATCACGCTCCTCGTCAGCGCAAGGGTTTATTCTGCCGTATCGACTCCTAGCTCAGAAAGTATCTTCCTAGCCTCTGGCCAATACTTAATTCTATTAGCTTTCTTTTGTAAAAGCTTAGCTAGAACAAAACGTCGAGGCAAGTCCCAGTCCCGATACGATCGAATGTTTGACGAATAAAAAAGGTTCCTGAACCTCAAGGAAATCCAGAATGCGTCTTTCCAATGGCAATTAATCCAAGCATTTTTAAAGTCTGTCGTATGCTTATACTTCTTTTGAGCTCTTTCACAAGCATTGATTTGTTTAAGAAACTTGCCGATCGTTTGTTTGTTACTCATAGCTGACCTGGAGACTCCTCGTTTGTTAAACATTTCCACACGAGATTTTTCATTCCTGCTGCGTAATCAAATCTTTGTACCGAATGATGTCCTTCTTTTCCATCGCTTCAGAGCGCCCAAGCTGAGCACGATTGTTTTCTCTAAGAAGATTTTTTAGATCCGATATGCAGTCCTCAAGCTTCCTGGCATCTTTAATATACTTTTCTTTTTCAGGAGGAGTCATACCCCCAATAAGAGGAACTGCTACTCTTTCAGCAAATTGATTGATTTGATTACCCAAGATCAACATTTCGCTTACCCGAGCCTCCTCTCGCGTCAGATGAAAGCCAATATCTGAATCAATATATCCTACTGCTCGTTTCATTTTATCTCCTAAACAAGAATGTTCCAAACAAGATTCCGACTGCAATAAATCCAATATACATCAATACAATTATCTCCATATTAATCCTCGTTAGGATAAATTGCGACAACATATGATGTTGCTGTGCTCTTGAGAAGGCCCTCCTCAAGTCTCCAACCAAAAATAACTGACTGACCAATGGAAATATTGGACATCTCCAAACAGTCCTTCCACTCTCCGTCTTCACCCTGACGAGGAGTAGGATCCTTCGCTCCGGTCAGCCTGCGAACCCTCATACCATCAACCTCATAAATAGATCCTGTAACAGTTTTAAACTTCATTGTTTTCTCCTAGTTTTGTTTCTTTATTTGATCCTCGAAACTTTTAGCAATCTTCTCCGCGCCATGCTTTGCAATCTCGTCAGTAATCTCTGCTTGAATCCAACGGGCCTCACCAAGCAAAAAAGCTACAGCAATATAACCAGCTCCACCGATCGCAACACCAGCCTTATAACCCTTCTCATTTAGAATCTTTCTAATTTCATATGCTACTTCGAATTTCATATTCTTTTCCCAGTCTTGCTAATCACATGTCGCATGAGCATTTGGCCCACACAAGCTTTCATCGCAAAACTCATCGAGAGTTTTTTGGTCAATGCAATCAGGAGTCTCCCAATCAGCAACACCCGCCATGATGGTGCTATCCTCCTCATGTGAAAGATTCA
>Ga0307379_10006281_pt1 | contig 16372 bp, 12 predicted proteins | sample UN2MG_FD_202237 | JGI IMG/M metagenome (GOLD analysis project Ga0307379, IMG submission 202237) | Soil microbial communities from Risofladan, Vaasa, Finland - UN-2 | ecosystem: Environmental > Terrestrial > Soil > Coastal area > Acid sulfate soil | place: Finland: Risofladan, Vaasa | collected... | reverse complement strand
TCGGAAAAAACCCCCCCCCCCCCCCCCCCCACATAAATGCGCAAATCTAGCCCAACCAACGACGGCAAGCATACAGTCAAAAATCAAACAAAGGAGTGTGATTAAATGAAAAATACTAGAAGACTAATCTTAATATTAATTATGATGGTCGGCTTGTGTTTCGGGATTGTAAGTTGTGAGGCATCTAAAGGAGAAGATGGAGACAATGGGCCTCCAGGTCCACAGGGGCCTGCAGGCACCGGAGGAGTTACAGATCATGGGGCGCTGACTGGTTTGGGAAATGATGATCATCCCCAATATCAAATGAATATTACCGGTTCATGCGTCGCTGGAAATGCTATAAGAGTCGTAAATGCGGATGGCACAGTTACATGCCAGGTGGTTGCCGGAGGCGGCGGAGGGGATATTACATCTGTTAATGCTGGTTCAGGACTTACAGGCGGAGGGTTAACTGGAGATGTTACATTGAGCGTTGCTAATCTAGGCATCACTGACACAATGCTTGCAGGAAGCATTAGTGCTTCAAAAATAACTGGAACGGCATGGACATCATCCAACGATGGAAGTGGAAGTGGCCTTGATGCCGATTTAGTAGACGGTGTTCAACCTTTGCTCTCCGAAACTGACACTCTGGATTCTGTCTTGCAAAGAGGATATCAATCTTCTGAAAGAATACGCCTTGATACTACCTCTTACACTAATCCTCTCTATGCTAGGACAAATAATTCAGGAGGTGTTTGCGTTAATTGCGGAACCGCTATTTTCAGATCCGGCTCTGGCCAGGCTCTGTATGCCATTAATGATGGTGGTGATTATTACAGCGCAACAATTAATTCTGCCTCAGCTACTTATGAAGCCCTCCGGGTAAGGTCAAATGGCGGAGCTTCTTCAAGTCCTGGGCTGAGAGTGGAAGGAACTGCGACTATCACAGGGAACATCAGCAAAGGAGGAGGATCATTTCTTATTGATCATCCACTCGACCCCCAAAATAAGATACTTCAACATAGTTTTGTTGAATCTCCTGATATGATGAATGTCTATAAAGGGAGAGCGCGGCTGGTTGATGGAATGACCGTGATTAATCTGCCCAATTATTTCGATGTATTGAACCACCCTGAAGGCAGAGAGATCATTCTAACACCAATCAACGGCTGGTCTCCTCTTTATCTTGATGGAGATATTACCGAGAATTATTTTGTGGTCAGGACGACCCCTGAAGGGAACCCCAGCCAGGAATTTAGTTGGGTTGTTCTGGCGGTCAGGAATGACCCTTATGCTCGAAATAATCGTATTATAGTAGAGGAAGAGAAGGGTATTGGAAACAACTTTGTTAAAGGAGAATGTATTCATCCAGAAGCCTGCGAAAATAATTAAGATTGGCATATCATCAGTATTAAATAATCAATCATATTTGCTATGGCAGAGCGTAAACCGCCATCATGGAGACAATAAGACTTTGAAATAGTCCTGTAAGCTATCGGATCAAACGGTCCAGGGGCTTTTTCTATTTGGAGGGAAGAAAATGAACGGAATATTAAATAAGGTGGCAGTGGGATTAATGATTCTACTTCCATTCTTTTTAACTACATGTGATAATCCAAATACCTATGATTCAAATAATGCAGGCGGTCAAGAATTGAAGGAAATCGCAGGCGGTCAAGGATCGGAGGCAGAGATCACCTCTGCTGCGACAACGACGAAGTTTCTTCCTTATAAGTCAGCTTATGTTACTGCATACGGTCCTGACACAAATTGGTGCACTCCTAGAGGCCAGCCAACTGAACTTTACGTAGGTTATAGTACCTCCGGTTCATATACTGGTCCGGACTATTCATATTTAGGAGACTTTGATATCGGTTCAATACCTTGTCCAGCTGTAATTGATAGTGCCACATTAACTATATATCACAATAGTGGCAACCCGGCATATGCTATTTATATTGATCAGATTGGGCTCAATGAAAATTGGAGTTGTGAAAGCACAACCTGGAATACAAAGCCAGCTACCCTAGGTCTTAATGTCGGCACAACCTCATGTTCCACTGGGTACCTTGCCCAGTGTAATTTTAATATTAAAAGCATTGTTCAAAACTATTGGAGGAATTCCTGCGTAGATGGAGATAATTACGCTATCAAGGGTTTGGCCTTAAAGACAAATATTACATCTCCATATTGGTGGTATAGTTTCTACACCATTCATCCTGACACTACATCAAATTTATTGCCTTATGTAACCATTACATGGCATACCTGTGATTGTTCATCCGGACCTTGCTGTACCGATGGTTGCAATTTCGATGAATACCATGAATGTTCAAGAATAGATGTCATTGGGTGTTACTGGGGGACTTTTTGTGGACAAGATGTAATGCAAGGACAAATTGTAAATTATTGCAGCGGGTCATCATCCTTATGTGATGGTCTTACAGCATATGCTAACTTCACACCTCTTGAAGATTGCAATGATACAGAAAAATGTTCTGATAGTGATTCGACCTGTCATTATGATGCATCATGCGTCACTCCCGAATGCACTCCTGGTTCAGGCCCATGTTGTGATTCTTCCGGTCATTATATAAATTCATCATTTACATGCTGGTCAACAACCGAATACGGATGTCCGTGGGGAGCCTCATGCGGCAATGATGTTGGACAGAGATTGAAAGTTCAAAATTGTTCTGGCTCATCATCGTCATGCAATGGGAGTATTGCATATGGACAATGGGAATTGGCAGCTGACTGCATTAGCACCGAAAAATGCATCGTTGGTATTGTAACCTGTAATTATGATGCATCATGCCCCACAACCTGCCCCGACAACGATGGCGACACCTATGAGGACGATTCCTGTGGCGGCAATGATTGCGATGACGGCAATGCCTCGGTCCATCCCGGGGCCACCGAGCATTGCGACAACAATGTTGATGATGACTGCGTGGGCGGCGATGCCACATGTCCTCCTGAACCTGATGGTGATGGAGGCGGAGGCGGCGGAGATGATGTGTGTGGCTGCATGGTTCAGGCGGGGGCGCCTTGGAGTCATTCGGCCCTTGCCGGGGGCTTTTATCTGGCGCCCTTGCTGGCGACTTTATGGCTCCGACGCAGGCTGATCCGGGGCCGGGCCAGGATTTGAGGCGGGGATTTTTCAGTAGTCGTCGAGATTCGGAATGATTTGTGGCGCGGGTTTGAAGCCCGCGCCACAACTATTTAGTGCCGGTAGCTAAGCCCTGATTTGGAGTGCGTCAAGCTTGCTTGCGCTTTCGATCCGGGAGCTTGCTCCCGGTTGGCTTCAAGAGCTTGTTCGCGAAAGAAGACCGGCAAGCAAGCTTGCCGAGCGAAAGCGGCAGCAAGCTGCTCGCACTCCAAAGCGCGGTCCGCGCATTTCGCTGCTCGTGCTATTTACTATCCTTTTCGCCCTTCCCGGCTATGCGATTCCTCATCGGTTGCGCCCCTCCCCGGTTTCCGCTTTAATATAACCTTCATGAAGAAAGTGGCATACCTGACGCTCGGCTGCGACAAGAACCGGGTGGACACGGAGCGGATGCTGGGAGGGCTGCGGGCCGCGGGCTATGCGGTGGCGGAGGAGATGGAGGGGGCGTGGGCGCTGGTGGTGAATACCTGCGGGTTCATTGACGCGGCCAAGGAGGAGAGCATTGAGGTCGTGATGGAGGCTGCGAAGGAGAAGGAGCGGGGGGCGTTCGAGGTGCTGGCGGTGGTGGGGTGTTTGGTGGAGAGGTTCCGGGAGGAGATGAGGAAGGAGATCCCGGAGGTTGATTTGTTCATGGGGCTGGAGCACGTGTCCGGGCTGGCGGCGGAGCTGAAGAGGATGGAGGAGGAATTGTGGTGCAGGCGTCCCGCCTGCAACCCATTGGCGCAGGCCGGAGGCCCGCACCACAACAAGATGCCGGCCGGAGGCCGGCGGTACGATGATGACGAGGAGACCACGCCGGTGCTCGACGGCGACATCTGCGCCTGGCCCTACCCGCGCTTTCTGACCACGCCCAGGCATTACGCCTTTCTGAAGATCGGAGAGGGCTGCAACGCGGTGTGCCGCTACTGCGCCATCCCCCGCATCCGCGGAAGACACCGCTCCGCGCCCGTGGTCGAGCTCGTGCGCGAGGCCCAGGCGCTGGAAGCGCACGGAGTCAAGGAGCTCTGCCTCGTGGCCCAGGACACCACCGCCTACGGCTCTGACCTCGACCCCCGCCTCGAGCTCGCCGACCTCCTCGAAAAGCTCCTCGCCGAGACCGGCATCCCCTGGATCCGCATCCTCTACACGCACCCTGCGCGCGTCACCGGCCGCCTCATCGCTCTCATCGCCTCCGAGCCGCGGCTGCTGTCCTACCTCGACCTGCCGCTGCAGCACATCTCCGACCGCGTGCTCGCCGCCATGGGCCGAAAGCCCGGCCGCGCCGAGATCGTCGCCCTGCTCGACAAGCTCGGCCTGGTGCCCGGCCTCGTGCTCCGCACCACCTTCATGACGGGGTATCCGGGCGAGAAGAATTCCGATTTCCGCGAGCTGATCGAGTTCATCGAGCAGGGCCGCTTCTTCTGGGGCTCCGGCTTCGTCTTCTCGGCGCAGGAGGGCACGGCGGCGGCCGGGCTCCCGGACCAGGTCCCGGCGGAGCTGGCGGAGGAGCGGCTGGCGCAGGTCTTCGAGACGCAGGCGGACGTCACCGCCGCGCGCCTGGCCGAATTCGTCGGCCGCGAGCTCACGCTGTTGGTGGACGGTCCGTGGTCGCCTTACCTGGAGGAAGAGGTGAAGAAGGGGAAGCCCGCGAAGGCGAGCACGGAGCAGGAATGGCAGGCCCGCTTCTCGGGCATGGCGGTGGAGGTGGACGGGGCGGTGAATTTGAAAGGAGAGACGAAGCCGGGAGAGTTCGTGAAGGCGATGATTACGGCGGCGCTTGATTATGATCTTGAAGCAAGGATTATTTTGCCGCGGATGAACGCAGATGAACGCAGATAATTTTAGGGGATCCGGGAAAATAGATGCGCTGCAGAAGCGTTGCAATTCACATTTTGATGAATTCCCTTATAATAATTTCTTATCCGCGTTCATCTGCGTTCATCTGCGGCTAAAATTCTTTATTTAGGAGGAAAGATGACCAGGGAGCCTGGACTCAAGACCAGGGTAACGGAAATTTTCGGGATCGAGTATCCCGTCATCCAGGGCGCCATGGCGTGGGTCAGCTTCGCGCCGCTGGTGGCGGCCGTGTCCAATGCCGGCGGGCTCGGCATCATCGGCAGCACCATCTTCAACCCCGACCAGATGCGGGCCGAGATCCACAAGGTCCGCGAATTGACCGACAAGCCGTTCGGCGTGAACATCATCAGCCTCCATCCCATGATCAAGGAAATCCTGCAGGTGCTGATCGCGGAGAAGGTCCTGGTCGCGACCTACGGCACCGGGAACCCCAGGAAGATCATCGAGGTCCTGAAGCCGGGCGGCGTGATGAGCTTCCCGGTGGTGCCCACCGTGGCCGCGGCGGTCCGGGCCGAGAGCGACGGCGCGGACGGCGTGATCGTGTCCGGCTGCGAGGGCGGGGGCCACGTGGGCAAGCTCAGTACGCAGATCCTGGTGCCGCAGGCGCGGGACAAGGTCAAGCTGCCGCTGGCGGCGGCCGGCGGCATCGCCGACGGAAGGGGCATGGCCGCGGCCTTCGCCATGGGCGCGGAGGCCGTGCAGATGGGCACGCGCTTCATCGTCACCCGCGAGTCGCCCGCCCACGAAAACACCAAGATAAAAATCTTGCAGGCGCAGGCCGAGGACACCGTGGTCACCGGCAACATCACGGGGCTGCCGGTGCGGGTGATCCGGAACAAGATGGCCGAGGAGTTCCAGAACATGGAGAGCACCGGCAAGAGCAAGGGCGAGATGGCGATGTTCGGCTCCGGCAAGATGCAGCTCGCGTTCGTGCGCGGCGACGCCGAGGAAGGATCGGTCATGTCCGGCCAGTGCTGCGGCATGATCGCCGACGAGCCCACCTGCGACGCCCTCATCCAGCGCGTCATGCGCGAGTTCCGCGAGACGGCGAGGGGGCTGGCGAAAATAGCGCAAGTTTAAAGCCGCAGATGAACGCGGATAAAGATGGTCCCTCATGCCGCGAGGCGGTCCCTGAAATTATGAAAACTTTTTTTTACAGGATTAACAGGATGTACAGGATTTTCCGGGACGAGCAGATGCTTATTTTATTTCATCCTGTTCATCCTGTTAATCCTGTCTAAAATTATTTCCTAAACAGGAAGGGGCAAGCAATATGATCGAACCCAGGCCCATGAATTTCAGGCATTACCAGCCCGGAGACGGCCACCCGGACTGGAAGGCTATTCACGAGCAGGCCGTGGAACAAGCGCGCGAGATCGAGCAGATCATCCACAAGGACGCGGACGATACGGCGGTGGACAAGATCGCGGACGCCACCCGCAAGGCCAAGAGCCTGGCCACCAGCGTGAACAACTACTTCGTGAACCGCTCGCGCTGGAAGCAAGGGAACCACGCGCTCCGGCCGATGTACTTCATCTGGACCATGCTCTACACCTGCAACTTCCGCTGCGCCTATTGCGACGACCACCGCGGCAAGCATTACTACGACCTCGACGACCACCCTTTAAGCTTCGCCGACCGCTCGCGCGTGCTCCGCACCATGCGCACCGGCACCAGCGCCATCTACTTCTGCGGCGGCGAGCCGACGCTGGTCAAGGAGCTGCCCCGCTTCACCGACATGGCCTACAACCTGGGCTATCATCCGCTCATGATCAACACCAACGGCTTCACCTTGTACGACAACCTTAAAAAGCCGGAGTGGTCGAAGTGGCTCCGCCAGATGGACATCATCATCGTCAGCCTCGACGGCCTCTCCATCCCCCGACTCCAGGAGATGTGGGGCGTGAAAAAGGTCGAGCAGGTGCTCACGAACCTGCTCATGCTCCGCGAGCTCCGGCAAGTCGTGGACTTCAAGCTCATCGTCAACGCCGTGATTGACCAGGACACCGTCGGCATGGCCTCCGACGTGCTCGACTTCGCCAACGACCTGGGCGACGTCTGGTTCGTGCCCGTGCCCGTCAACTACCACGGCAAGGACAAGGAGGGCTTCGCCTTCGAGCGCAACGTCATCACCCGCGACGATTACAAGGAGCTGGCCGCCCGCATCCTCTCCCGCAAGCGGGAGGGCAAGCTCATCGTCGGCTCCGAGCGCATCCTCGACATGCTCCTCTCCGTCAAGCCCTACACCTGCCTGCCCACGCTCCGGCCGCATGTGGACCCGGACGGACGCATCGCCTGGCCCTGCCGCGCGCCCAAGAACGTCGAGCCCGTGTACATCAACCTCCTCGATTACAACAACGTGGACGCGGCCTGGGAAGCGGCCCAGCGCCTCAAGTCCGCCACCGACTTCCACGGGCCCGGGCCCGAACAGTGCGGCGATACCTGCGCCTGGATGCAGAACTACACCACCGCCCGCTACCTCGAATTCCTCACCGACCCCCTCGCGGCGGGCGCCGTGTCCGAGATCAAGGAGTTCGCGTTCCGGACGAGGTAGTGAAGAGGGAAGAAAGAGAACCACCAAGACTCCAAGGGAATCAAGAACACCAAGAAAATGGGGAAATAATAAAATGCCGGAAAAGGACAAGCTGGCGGTGATCTGGGCGAGCGGGGACCGCGAGGTCGCGCTCAAGATGGTATTCATGTACACGCTCAACTCCCGGAAGAAAAAGTGGTGGGACACGGTGCGGCTGATCGTCTGGGGACCGTCCGCCAAACTGCTCACCGAGGACCAGGAATTGCAGGAATACGTCGGCCGCATCAAGGAGCAGGGCGTGGAGCTGCTGGCGTGCAAGGCCTGCGCCGACATGTACGGCGTGTCCGATAAACTCTCCGCGCTCGGCGTCAGCGTGATCTACATGGGCGAGCCAATGACCGAGATGCTAAAAGGAGGATGGGCGACGTTGTCGCTATGAGCCACATGCGCAACTCTGGTCGGGATCAAGAACCCGGCGTGGGAGCGCCCTTCCGGGCGCGATTCCGGCGGCGCCATGAAGAAGATTCGCGCCCGGAAGGGCGCTCCCACGCCGGGGTATGGTCCTTTGCAAGAAGCTCTTGTAATTGATCAGTGGTATTGCGTGGGGGCCGGCCCTTCGATGACCGCGTGGCCCCTGCGGTCCAGCTTCACGTTCCACAACCTCACTCTTTCCGCATCGCGGCCCTTGCCCTCCGGCACGTAGTAGCTGTCAATCCCGTAATCCAGAAGGGACATGCGCCCTTCCACGTTCACTATCTTTCCCTTGATAACCGCTTCATCCTCTTTAAGCACGGGCAGCAGGGCGCTGGCCCGGACCGGCGTCCAGGCCGGACCCGTGTCTTTAAGCGTGACGTAAACCTCGTCGCCCGGCTGGAATGTCGAGTCGCCGCCCGCGAGCAGAGTGAGATCGAGCCGGTTGATGGCGAAGCGGATGCGCACGAAGTCGCCGCGCATCAGGTCGCGCGGGTCAATGGGCACGCTCTGCAGCGTGACCGTCCGCCCCGTCGCAATCACCGAGTACTTGAACCCGATCATCCCGAGCAGCGACAGCACCTGCAGGGCCGCCACCGCGAAGAACATCAATTTCCTGTTCATGGCCTCTCCTCCCGCGCGCCCGCCACCAGGCGCCGCCGCTGCTTCTCCAGCATGATCCCGCCCCCCAACAACACCGCGCCGCCAAGAATGAAAAACAGCGAGCGCGGCATCAGGTCCCAGAACCAGTCCACGTAGCGCGTGCCCACCGTGAGCGCGAACATCGCAATCCCCGCGTTGATCAGCAGAGGCCGGGAGTGCCGGTACCCGTGCACGATCATGCCGATCACCAGCGCGAACAAGATGAGGTTGCAGACGATGCCGAGGGCGGACGCGCTCGTGTGCCGGTCCATGTCCTGGCCCATACCGGGCAGCACCGACAGCGCCAGGATCATGAAGAAGACGGCCAGCGCCGCGGCCGCGCCGATCTCGGTCCGCGACTCGGACCCTCCCCGCAGCCGGCCGGGCACGATGAAGAAGCCCGCCAGCATCAGCGCCAGCATCGCGGCCATGCTGATGGCCGAGAATGATATGCCGGCCGCCGCCTCGTGGTGGGAGCCCAGATGAGCGAGCGCTTCAGGGAACGTAAAAATATAGAGGAAGGACAGGATAATCAGGAGCCCGGGCGCCTGGTAGAGCATCGCGTATTTCTCCGCGCCGCGGATGCGCCGGTGCGCCTCACCCGCCGCCCACAGCAGGCAGCCGAACACCGGCAGGACCCCTGCCACGGCCGGAGAGTCGTTAGTCTTAAGCAACTCGTACCCCACGCCCTCGACCAGGAAATAAGCGAGCGCCGCGATCCCGAAGGCCACCGCGGCCCGGTGCTTGTAATAGTAAGCGAGCGGCAGGACAACGCCGATAATGACGATAAGCGGGAACGGCCCGAAGTTATGGAAGGCGAAGGTCTCGGTGCCCGACCACGCGCAGAACACGGCGGTGAACAGGCACAGGATGTAAGGGCTCTCCGCCACCAGCACCAGCGGTAAAATGCCGGCCGACCACAGCAACAGCCCGTTGGGGAAATGCTCCCGGATGTTGAACGCCTGCGCCACCAGGAAGATGGCGGCCCCGTAAAGGATGGCGCCCAGGAAGATCACCGACCCGCCGACCTTCGGATACCCCCGCTCATAACGCAGCAGCCACCCCGCAACGTACGTGCCCCCCATGATCGCGATGATCAGCGCGAGCTTACCCCAACGAGGGATCGCGTCCCAGTTCGCCGCGAAGAACATGATCACGCCAAGGCCCAACAGCGTCGCCGCCATCACCGACAGCACCGTGACCAGCCGCCCCCGCCAGTCCACCGGACCCACCTCCGGATACCGCGAGCGCAGCCTGGCCGCCGTCACCGCGTCAATCAGCCCTTCCGCCGTCCAGTGTTCGATCTCGACCAGCAGCCTGCGGATGAACGAGGCCCTGGGAACGGTCGGCTTCGTGCTCATGGCTTCCTCCCTGGTCAGAGATCAAGGGGTGAATTGCCCGGCCGGCCCGCGCCGGCCCGATAAGCCTCTTACCTGAAACTGACACCTGAGTCTAGTTCTTGGTTCCATGAAAATTCAACTTTTATTATGAGCGCAAAGCCGCAAAGAACGCAAAGGAAAAACCAAAGATTTTTATTGCCGGACGTTTTCCCTGCTTTTTTCTTTGCGCCCTTTGCGGCTTTGCGCTTAATAAAAAGCCTTCACTTCACCACTCGGATTTACGGAACCGGCGGGCCGCTGGCGCTACTTGGTCCAGGCGAGGAAGGCGAGCCAGGCGGTGATGGTGAAGAGGGAGAAGACGGTGGTTCCGATGACGACGGATGATGACAGGCGCTCGTCGCCTTTCATTTCCTTGGCCATGATGTGGCTGGCCACGGCGGCGGGGGCGGCCATGAGCAGAACGGTGGCCTCGAGATCAGGCCCGGTCTCGCCCAGGAAGCGGAGCACGGCGAAGATCACGGCCGGGTAGAGCACGAGCTTAATCAGCGACACCGCGAGCGATGGCCCGATCTCGTGCCTGAGCTGCTTCAGGTCCAGCGACGCTCCCACCACCACCAGCGCCAGCGGCGCCGCGATGTCGCCCACCATGTCCGCGGCCCGGCCCGCGGCCGCGGGCAGATGCAGGTCGAACGCGGAAAAGAGCAGGCCGGCGGCGGAGGACAGCATGAGCGGGTTCAGCGCCACGTCGCGTACCGTCTTCTTGAGGTCCAGCCCGCTCTCTCCGCCGTTGCCGTGCGGCAGCGCCAGCACCAGGACCGCGAGGAAATTGTAGAGCAGCACCGTGAACCCGATCAGCACCGCGGCCGGTCCCAGGACTTCCTTGCCCAGCGCGTTCTGGATCACCGGCAGCCCCACGAACACCATGTTGCTCCGAAACGACCCCTGCGCCACCACGCCCCGCCGCGAGGCTTTAAGCCGCGCGCCCGCCATATAAACGATCAGCGCCGTGGCCAGCGAGACCCCGAAAACCGTCCCGATCGTCTTCAGGTCCAGAGCCGCCGAGAGCGTGGTCCTGGCCGCGCCCTGGAACAAGAGCGCGGGCGCCGACACGTAAAAGACGAACCACGAAAATTTCCGGTTCATCTCCTCGTCAATCAGCTTCCCCGCGCCCAGCGCCCAGCCCAGCGCGATCACCAGGAAAACGGGGAGTACGGTGTTCAGGATCTGCATGACGATATCATCCGCCTAAACGTAATCAAGCATTATTTTAAAGCGCAAAGACGCAAAGTACGCAGAGAAAGAATTAATTACAAATCCCGAGTCGGCGCTGATTGATTAAATTTTTCTTCTTTGCGTTCTTTGCGCCTTAGCGCTTAATAATAAATTTACTTTGCCTCACGCCAGGTACTTTCTCTTGTTCTCCAGGATGTATTGTCCGGTGCGGGTGGACAGGGCCATGATGGTCTCCTGCGGGTTGACGCCCAATGAGGTGGGCACCACGCCGGCGTCGGCGATGAAGAGCTTCTCGACGTCCCAGCACTCTCCCCACGGGTTGACCACGGAGTTCCGGGGGTCCGCGCCCATGCGGGTGGTGGCCAGGGCATGGACCGTGAGCACCTCGATCTCCTCCGGCTTGATCTTGGCGTCGTAAATTTTCTTGATCTCGTCCGGTCCCCTGATCTCGTCGAGCGACGAGAACGGCAGGAGCACGCGGCGCGCGCCGGCGGTGAACAGGAGCTCGGACAAGAGCGCGGCCAGTCGGATCAGGCGCTCGTGCTCGACGTGGTCAATGTTGTACCAGGCCAGGGGCTCGCCCCACGGCGCGCGCGAGATGTGGCCGGTGGTGGTGTCGTCCACCAGTCCGCCGGCCACGAGCATGTGGTTCCACAGCTCCAGGAGCTCGATGCTGTCGCGTCCGATCTGGGGGAAAGAGAGCGCGGTCAGCCCCGGATGCACCACGCCGATGGCCATCAGGATGCCCTCGTCAATGAAGTGATGGATCTGGTGGCCCTGGTGCACGCCCCTCCAGTAATTGACCGGGTCGTCGAAGATGCCGACGCACTTGACATTGGGGTGGCAGTGGAAGTGCCGGCCCACGTTGCCCTGGCACTTGATCCCGGAGTTCATCAGCATCACCGGCGTCTGCAAGGCCCCGCCCGCCAGCACGATCACCTTGGCGTTGACCGTGAGCTGGTGCGGCTTCTTCTTCCCGGTCTTGCGGTCCACGAACCGGGCCTCCACGCTTCTCGCCACCCGGCCCTTGGTCTTGACCTTGAGCACCTTGACGTCGGTATAGAGACGCGCGCCCTTGTTCAGCGCCCGCGGGATGTAGGTGATGAGCACCGACTGCTTCTTGTCGGTGGGACAGCCGAACATGCATATGCCCTCGCCGGTGCAGCCCTTCTGATTGCGCTTGTTGGGATGGATGAGCCAGCCAAGCTTGTCCGCGGCCTGGCGGAAGAGCATGTCGCCGCGGCCGAGTGACTCCGGGCTTTGCGGCGCCGCGTTGATCCTCTCCTCCACCTTGGCCAGGTACGGCTCCATGTGCTTCGGTGTGAGCTCCTTCAAGCCCAGCTCCCAGCGCCAGCGCTGCAACACCTTCTCCGGCGTCCGCCAGCACATGCCGCCGTTGATCACGGTGGACCCGCCCACGCACTTGCCTTCGCTGAAGATGATGTTGGGCTTGCCCATGATCACGGAGCTGCCCGCGTCGCGGTAGAGCATGGGCACGGCCTTGGCCGGGTCCAGCGAGAATTCCTTGCTCTGGTAGTAGCCGCCTTCCTCCAGGATCACGACCTCGAGGCCGGCCTCACTAAGCTCCGCCGCCATCGAGCCGCCGCCCGCGCCCGAGCCCACCACGCAAACGTCACAGCTCTCGACCACGTCGCGGCTGATCTCGTTTCCGATCGTAATCATGAGCCCTCCTCCCTGATTTAATTCCCGCTCAGAATTTTTTGACAGGATTAACAGGATTAACAGGATTTTCTGAAACCATGATTGGTTATCCTCTTATCATCCTGTTCATCCTGTCAAAATATTTTTTCAACTCTTACCGCTCAAGCCTTCTCCCCCTCCGCCGGCGTGTCATGGCAGATCAGGTCAACGTGGTCGTATGCCGGATACGGGATTTTCGAGTTGCGGTCATAACCCATTTCCCGGAAGAAATCCGCGGCCTCCGCATCGCACGGCTCGCCCCGGTTCACGGCCGCCAAGTGGCCGGCCAGGTCGTAGCCGATGTGCGCCATCACGTCCGGGTGCGAATAAAACGCGGTGAGACATATGCCCTTCACGCCCTTGATCAGGTCGCGCCGGATCGAGATGCGCGAGTTGATCCAGCCCTTGACATAGACTACACGCTCGCCGGGCTCTAGCTTCGTGAACGGCTTGGACCAGGCATGGAAGATGAAAGTCCCGTACTCCATGAGGTACAGGCCGAGCGGAAAGCCGATCTTGAGGTGCAGCGGGAAGTTCGAGTAGAAGTCGTCGAGAAAATCGAGCATGTAGTCCTCGATCGGCAGGTCGAAACCCGGCTTTTTGGGCTTCACCACCTCGATCAGCGCCCGCGCCACCCGCCGCGCCCCCTCCGGAAGATGATGTTCCGCCATCCTGTTCACCTCCTCAGGCTAAGATTAACCGCCAAGACGCCAAGAGCGCCAAGTAAATATATTTTAATAATAATATAATTAATTAATTTTCTTAGCGCTCTTGGCGTCTTGGCGGTCTATCTTCCTTTCCACTGGACCCGGCCAAATACCGGCCATACTCCGCCATTTTGGCCATCATGCGGGCCGCGTCCTCCGGCTCGCCGATCATCATGAGGCCGGACTCCCAGTCCGGGGTCTCGCGCCAGCGGCCCACCGAGAGGATGGGCTTCGGCGAGTTGGTCAGGTAATCGCGCAACGCCTTGACGAACTCGTCTCCCTCCGTCTGGCTCTTCTCCTCGATGGCGCGGAGCTTGTCCGCGTCCATGGCGCCCTGGTCCCGGAGAGTTTCCAGCGTGGTATTGGTCTGCGCGTCAATGTTCGCGCCGAGCCCGATCACCGCGTCCACGTTCGGGTCCTTCACCACCAGGTCCAGGCAATCCAGATACGCCTGGTTGGAAAGCACGGCCACCATGTCCACCGGGTTGCCCCGGCTCCAGTACGCCGGCAGCAGCTTGTCGAGCTTTGCCATGGTATCGTCGGAAAGCCGCGGCACCTCGAGTCCGGCCTCGACGCAGGCGTCGGAGGTGATCACGCCCCATCCGCCGCCGCGCGTCAGGATGCCCACGCGCGGTCCCTTCGGCACCGGCGAGAGCTCCATGGCCCGGGCCAGCTCGACCACTTCCTTGTTCGACTCCGCCACAATCACGCCCGCCTGGCGCATGGCCGACCGGAAGACCGCGGCGTCCCCGGCCAGCGCGCCCGTGTGCGACGCCGCCGCGGATGCCCCCGCCGCCGTGCGCCCGCCCTTGTACAGGATCACCGGCTTCTTCTTGGTGACCTCCGGCGCGATCCTCATGAAGTCGCTGTCCGGGTCCAGTCCCTCCAAATAGCCCAGCACCGCGCTGGTCTCGTCGTCCTGGCCGAAGTACCACAGGTAGTCCTCCAACGACAGGTCGCCCTCGTTGCCCGAGCTCACGAACTTGCCGAAGCCCAGGCCCCGGAGCCGTCCCCGGAACAGCATGTGCGTGCCCACGTTCCCGCTCTGAGCGATGCACGCGGCCCGGCCCGCAAGCGGCGACACCGGCGCCATCAAACAATTCAGCCGCACCCCCGCGCTGTACGTCCCCATCGTGTTCGGCCCGACCAGCACCATCCCGGCCTTGCGCGCGAACTCCACCATCTCCCGCTCCACCGCCGCGCCCTCCGGCCCGGTCTCCGAAAAACCCGACGTGATCACGATCGCGGCGGGCACCTTTTTTTGAGCGAGCTCCCGGAGCACGCCCGGCACGGTGGCCGCCGGAGTCACCACCACCGCCACGTCAATCGCGCCGGGCACGTCGGCGATGCTCTTATACGCCTTCTTCCCCACCACGTACTCGTCGCGGGGGTTCACCGGGAAAATCTCGCCGGTGAATTGCTCGCCCAGCATCCGCGTGAAGATGATGAACCCCCACTTGGACATGGAGTTGGTGGCGCCCACCATGGCCACCCGCCGCGGGTGCCACAGCGTCTCCATCCTGGATAACATGAGCCGCCTGTCTTTCATCAACCGCCTCGTGTCCGATATTTCGCGATGCGCCCGCATGGAAGGCTCACGAGATACTGCCTCGGCGTGAGCATGATACCTGAGGTTACCGCATGGGGCCTTTCCCGGCATGCGCTTCCAGATTAAGAGGGTTAGACCGCGCTGTCAAGGACTCTGGAATACGACAGGACTCTGGAGTGCGCCATTGTGTCGGCGCATTTTTAAAAAGCGCCCCGGACGCCGGGGAAGGCGTCCGGGGCGGTCAGAGATGAGTGGGCGATTATGGACAGGGCGTCACGCCGTGGCAGTCGGGGTCAGCGCAGTCCGTGGCGCCGTCCAGGTCGTCGTCAATAAAGTCGCTGCAATTGATCTCGAAGCAGTAGTACTCGTTGCCGAAGCAGTCGGGGTCCATGCAGTCGGCGAGCAGGTCGTTGTCGTTGTCCAGCCCGTCGTTGCAGGAGAACTCGAAGCAGAACACGCTCCCGGCGCAGTCGAGGTCGGCGCAGTCAACAAAGGTGTCGTTGTCGTTGTCCACCTGGTCGGCGCATTTTTCCTCGAAGCAGGCCGGATCGTCAAAGCAGTTGGGATCGGCGCAGTCAATGAGCACATCGCCGTCATTATCGAGGCCGTCTCCGCAGAGTTGCTCGCCGCAGTTGGGGTCCCGGTCGCAATCGGGGTCCTGGCAGTCGGTGAGCAGGTCATTGTCGCTGTCCATGCCGTCTTGGCAGTTGTTCTCGAAGCAGAGCGGATCATCGGCGCAGTCAAGGTCCGAGCAGTCGGTGAAGCCGTCGTTGTCGTTGTCCATGGTGTCTTGGCACTGGGCCTCATGGCAGGCGGGCCAGAAGGCGCAGTCGGGGTCCTGGCAGTCGGTCAGGAAGTCGCCGTCGTTGTCCGCCCAGTCGTTGCACACGGTTTCCGCGCAATTGGGCGCGGTGGCGCAGTCCGGGTCCTGGCAGTCTATGAGCATGTCCATGTCATCGTCAGAGCTGTTGGTGCAGTCCTCCTGCCGGCACCAGGGGAAGGTGTAACAGTCCGGGTCCTCGCAGTCCATGAGACCGTCGTTATCCCCGTCGCCGCCGCCATTGCAGTTGGTCTCCTTGCACGGCTCGCGGTTTGCGCAGTCCGGGTCGCGGCAGTCGGTCAGCATGTCCATGTCGTCGTCGGAAGCGTTGTCACATACCTCCACCCCGCAGCGCGGGTCGCCCCAGCAGTCCGGATCCTCGCAGTCGC
>Ga0307379_10006280_pt1 | contig 16372 bp, 11 predicted proteins | sample UN2MG_FD_202237 | JGI IMG/M metagenome (GOLD analysis project Ga0307379, IMG submission 202237) | Soil microbial communities from Risofladan, Vaasa, Finland - UN-2 | ecosystem: Environmental > Terrestrial > Soil > Coastal area > Acid sulfate soil | place: Finland: Risofladan, Vaasa | collected... | reverse complement strand
TCCGTTTCGCTCCACGTTAGCGGCAGGTCGGTCGCGTCGCTGTGCCCGTCGCCGGCCGGGCCGCGGAACTGGGGCCAGTTTTCGCCCGCGGAGACCAAACCGATGGGGAACGTCAAGAGGACAATCAAGAGCGCGACTCGCATGATCGGTTCCTTAACTCCGGGAGTTGTTGCCAACGGCCGTTGTGGGAGCCATTGTACACGACCGGAGCGCCACAGCACAACAAACCGTCGTGGTCGTGGTGGACCGTTTAGCGGGCGGGCTTGCCCGCCGTTCCAGTGGCCGTAATGCCAGTTGCCGCGATGCCGGTGGTCGCGATGCCGGTGGTCGCGATGCCGGTGGCAGTCCACGGCGGGCAAGCCCGCCCGCTAAACGGCCTGACGCTGCGCCGATGCAGCGCCGCCGATCCATAAGAAAAGCGGCCTCGCCGATTGGGGGCGAGGCCGCTTTGTTCTTTCAATACGCAATTCGTCGTGCCGTAGCGATCAGGCGTCGAGGATTGCCTCGGCTTCTTCGCGATAGGCGTCCATCACGAACGGAATGCCGGTGACGTCGGCACATTCCCTGGTCAGGCTGAAGATCTCCTTGCGGGTGATCGAAGGGACGCTGAAGCAGCGTGCTCCGGCCATCAACTGCTGCAGGCCGATGGACATCTTCTCGGCGTAAGAGAAGATGCCGATGGCCCCCAGCGGGATGTTCTTCATCTCGTTTTTGCCCACGATCTCGGCCACCTGCTCGTAGCAGATGAAGATCTCTTCGACCTTGCTGCCGTACTGGGCCACGTTCTTGGGCAGTCCGCCGTTGTTCATCCAGTTGGTCACGTTCTTGCCGACCATGCCCGGGATCATCAACGCCCGGCCCATGCAGACGGCCTTCACGTACGGGGCTCCCAGGGCGAGGCACTTGAAGATGTGGTCCTCGGCGCTGAAGCCGCCGGCGAAGGCCATGTCGGGCACGCGCTCGCCCTTGGCGGCCAGCTTACCGGCGAACTGGGCGGCGGCCGCGTGCAGGTAGATGGCCGGCACGCCCCACTCTTCCATCATCCGCCAGGGGCTCATGCCGGTGCCGCCGGGCGCGCCGTCGATGGTCAACAGGTCGATCTTGGCCTTGCTTCCCCACTTGATGGCCATGGCCAGTTCACGCAGCGGATAGGCACCCGTCTTCAAGGTGATCCGCTCGAAGCCCAGGTTGCGCAGCCGGTCGCACTCGGCCATGAAACCTTCCTGGTCGACGAATCCCAGCCGGCTGTGGCGCTCGAATTCCTTGATGGCGCCTTCCTTGAACGCGGCCTGGATCACCGGATTGGACGGATCGGGCGTGACGATGTAGCCGCGCTTCTGCAGCTCCAGCGCCCGTTCCAGCGAACCCACCTTGATCTCGCCGCCGATGCACTTGGCGCCTTGGCCCCACTTCAGCTCGATGGTCTTCAAGCCGTGCTTCTTGCTGACGTACTCGGCCACTCCCAGCCGGGTGTCTTCGACGTTCATCTGGACGAGGATCTCGCCCAGCCCGCGGTGATAACGCCGGTACGTCTCGATCCGGCGGTCCATGTCGGGGGAGGAGGCGATCTTGCCCTTGGAGTCGAGTTCCAGTTGGGGGTCGATGCCGCAGACGTTCTCGCCGCAGACCAGCGTCACGCCGGCGATCGCCGCACCGACGGCGAAGTGCTCCCAGTTCTTTCGGGCGATCTCGGTGGAACCCAGCGCGCCGGTAAAGACCGGGGCGGCCATCTTGACCTTCTGATCCCAGCCGTACTCGGTCCCGATGTTGACGCTGGGGAAGGTGCACGTATCCGGGTTGGCTGTCTGGCCGTCGGGCAGCCCCGCTCCGCCCAAGGCGTAACCTTGGATGTTCAAGTGGGAATAGTCGACCGGGTAGTCCTTGTCGGCGCCGGCGGTTACCTCGCCGTAGGGGCCGGGATAGAGCAACTCGCGGCCACGGAAGGTGGCGCGAAACACCTCGCAGTTGCCGGTGCAACCGTCCACGCAACGGGAACAGAGTCCCGACTGGGGAACTACCGAACGCGAGCGGTTCGATGACAGGGTTGCATCATTGGCATTAGGTCGCTGAAGATTCACGACAATTTCTCCTTGGCACGGTTTCTCCTTGGCACGGTCCTGACGACTGTTTTCGATCCGTAGCGGATCACGAAGTTATTTTGGAGCGTTTCGCCGACATCGACTGGCGGCGGATTCTGCCCCACTCTACGGATGGGTGTCTCCGGCGATGCATACCTGCCCCAGCCACTTCGACCTCCCACACGTTGAATGATATCGACTGAAGAAGCCGGCGTCAACAAACGAAGCGGTAACATAAGCAACTCTAATAGCAAGTATTAGCGCCTGGCTGCCTCGCACACGAAAACCAGGCGACCGTCGCGGACTTGACAGAGCCGCCACCAGACCCGGCTGCCGAGTTAAGGGGAGCCTGGGATTCTGTGCGCGTTTTGACGGATGTGCTCCGACGAATTTCGCCCGTTCCGAATTCCGGCCGTCACGCCCGGTGGAGTTGGGCTTCCCGCTGGTAGAATGGAGGAAGCGGCCTTTCCCAAAAAAGCCCCTGGGGCAGGAGGCGATCATGTGGGTCTATGTCGTCTATTGCGGCATCAACTTGTTGATCGGCTTCATCTTCATCGCCATCGGTTATCGCCTTTACTACCACGCCGCTTTCAAGAACACGAAGCAGACCCGCACGCAGGTGATCAAGATCTTGCCGGGCACGTGTTTTTCCGCGTTCGGGATGGTGGCGATCGGCGTGGGACTCTGGACGTTCTTCCCCAAGGTCCTGCCGCCCCCGGAGAGTCCCGAACTGGAAAAGCCCGCGGCGGCCGTGGGACAAACGCAAGCGTCCCCACCGAAACCGCAGGAGGTGGTGTTGACGTTGGCCGGTCCGTTGGTGGTGCGGCAGGAGCCCTGCCCGGAGACCTATGCGCCGGTCGACCGCACGGCATCGATCGGTCATTCGCCGATCGTGACCCTGAAGCCACCCGAGCCGACCTTCGCCCCCAGCGGACTGTCGCCGATTCCCGGGCGGGAACGGTAGGGAAGAAGAGCAGAGGAACCGTATTGCGGCAAACTCCGGGGTGGCACGCCCTGAGGAACGAAGGGCGTGTTTTCCCGACATGCCACGCCCTTCGTTCCTCAGGGCGTGCCACCCATCAGACCAAGCTTCATCTCGCGGAGCGAGATGGCTACTATGGGATCATTTCCCTGCCTCGCTCAGCGCGTCTTGACGAGTTTCGGCAACCGTCCCGCCAGACCGATGCGGTCGCTTTGGACGATCAACACGCCGTCGACGCCCTCGATGGCGGCGATGCGTTCCAGGGCCGAGTCCACTTCGCCGACCGTTCTGACCAGGTTGGCAGCTTGGGTGGCGGCGGCGTCGGCCAACGCGGCGTCTCGGGCGACGACCGTGGCCAGATCGCAGTCTCCCAGACTCATCGAGTGGCCCATCTTGCCCGAGGACGAGCAGATCGCGATGGGCGTGTCGCCGGCCGCCAGCGAAAAGGCCAGCCGATCGGACAGCTCGGGCGTGCCCGTGTGCAGGCCGATGATCACCGGCCGCGCGGCCTTCAGATAGACGTCGCCGCCGTTTTCCACGATCGCCTCGGGGGCTCCGGCCGCCAGACCGGCCTCGGCGGCACATTGGGCCATCGCGCCGGCGACCGCGGCCATGGGCCCGACGCCCACCGGTCGGGCAGCCCGGGCCATGCGCCGGGCAACCTCCGGGGCCTCGGGCAGCAACTCGATCGGTTCCAGCGAGTCGCGAAAGGCCGGATGGCGAGCGATATACTGCTCCAGGATCCGCCGCTGGCGGAGAATCTCCTCGCAAACGGCGTCGAACTGCTCGCAACAGACGCGGAACACCGCCTCTTTGTGAGTGAACGTGCGGTAGGTTCGTTTGTGGGTCACCGCGGTGATTCGGGGGCGTGAGAACAGCAGAGCCGCAATTAAAGTAGCCGTCTCGCTCCGCGAGACGAAGCTTCATCTCGTAAAGCTTCATCTCGCGGAGCGAGATGGCTACAAACCTGGAGACCCTAAAACGTCGACGCGCACGCGGCGTACCCGCAGACGCGAATGCACGCCAGGCACTCGATGCAGTCGGCTTCGTTGTAGCCCACCTCGCGCGTGGCTCTGTTGGCGATGTACAGTGCTCCGGTGGGACAATGGGCGACGCAGTGGCCGCAGTGCGTGCAGCGATTGGTGTCCCGGTTGACGCCCTTGCCGGTATCGTTGATCGTGACGTCGAACGTCCTGACGAAGTCCATCCCCCGTTGGATATCCGCCTCGGTGCCGGTCACGTCCAGCACCAGGTAGCCTTCCTCCTCGGGCGTGACCTTGGCGCGAAACACGCTGACCACGAGGTTGTGATCCTTGACCAGGTGGTAGATGATCGGCTTTTCGCTGTCGCACTTGGGGAAGAACAGCATCCATTTCTTCTTGGTTACGGTTTCGCTCATTACGGTTTCTCCCTTGCCACCAGGGGTTTCATGACGGTGTCTTTCGGCAGAGGGGCGATGGGTTCGGCAAGGTGGAAATCGCCGCGCCGGATCTCGTCGGCCAGCAGGTTGGCGACCTCCAGCGCCTTGTAGTAGGAGGAAAGCGAGCCGACGATCACTTTCTCGCCTTCCACCTCGATCTCGCCGCTCCGCAGTTGCTCGTAACTGACGTGGCAGATGACCTTGCCCGTGTTCTGCGGGTATTCGTTGCTGTAGTCGACCACCGGCGCGAGGATGTCGCGGTCGCGGACGCAGGTTCGCCGGAGGATCTCTTCGTTCAAGATGGGAATCGGAACGCCCACGCCCAGGCCCACCGAAATGCCGTACCCGCGGAAACTCACGCCGCGGACGAATTCCGGACGCATCCGCTTCATGTCGCCGGTCAGCGCCAAGGTGCCGGCTCCGCCCATGGGTACGCCGCCGGGCGTTCTCGGGCCGCCGCCGGCGTGCTGGGTGCCTTCGGCGTAGACGTGTCCCTGGGCCCCGGCCAACCAGACCTTCGTGCCCACGCCGATCGTTTCATAATAGGGATCGTTCAACAGCGGCGACAGTTGGCCCGCGGAACAGTAGTTGGCGTTCTTCCGTTTGGCTTCCAGCGTGCCCATGTAGGTGTAGATCGGTTTCTCCGAATCGTTGATGGCCACGTTGTAGTTCTGGTAGCAGTTTCGGGGGTTGACCATGATGGCCTGATTGAGGTCGTGGATCGTGAAGTAGGTCCGCATTTCGCGCAGCGGATAACAATCGGTCCCATACGAAAGTGCGAAGAGCTGGAGTGTCTTGCCCGCCACCAGATCCTCGATCACGTGTCCGCCGCCGTAACGGAACTCGCCGGGGTAGTACATGTTGCACGGGTCGCCGTGACGGGTCTCGGTCGCCCCGAGGTAGATATCGACGGCCGCCACGCCCGTGTACACCAGCACGTCCTCCACCCAGGCCTCCGACATGCGGATCTTCGGCTTGGAATGTCCGAAGTTGAGGAAGCAACCGGAGGAGCACATCGGTCCGAAGGTGGCCGTGGTGACGACGTCTACCTCTTGGGCAGCCGCCTCGACCCCCTTCTCGTCGACGTAATCCATAATCTCGTCGGCGGTCAGCACGACGGCCTTGCCCGAGGAGATGCGATCGTTGATCTGCTGGTAGGTTTTCATGGCTGGTTCCCTTCGCCGCAATCCGAACGAATCCGGTGAACATTCTCCCGTGCCGCGCGGGCTTGACCCGGTCTGCGCACGCCAAGCCAAGCATTGTACATTACCGTACCCCTTGCCGTCAATGAGCCGTGGGTGTGGCCGGTTTCGCAGGCAGTGCGTACAATTCAAGTCAACGCCGGAAGCACCGTTCGGTACGGCAATCGCCTCGGCGTCGCGTTGGCGCTTTTCCACGACCTCGCGGCGGTTTCTCTTGCATCTTCCTCACGTGTCGCGAAGAGGCAACCATCGGGGCCCATTTCACGAGCGTAAGGGCCGGCCAGGACGCCGGCGTCTTGCCGGAAGTGATTCCGGCGGGACCAAAGCCCCAACTGTCCACCAAGCCGTTTCAAGCCGAGAAAGATTTTGCAGCCATGAGTTCACGCGGCATCGCCGACGCCAACAATCACAGCCGGAGAAGCTGGTTCCGCAGCATCCGCACGCGGCTGGCCTTATGGTTCAGCCTTGCCTTCGTGGCGGTCATCGTGCTCGTCCAGTTGGCAGATATTTTGGGAATACCCTTTACCTCACACGAAGGGAGATGGGGAGAACGCAAAGCGGAGATGTTTCGAAGCCTGAGCCTGATCGCCGACCTGAAGCAAGAGCGAATCGCTCACCGGCTGAAGGAATTCCGCGACGACGTTCGGCTATCCGCCACCAGCGACGTCATGGAGAAGACCGTGCTTGCGCTTACCAGGACCGCCGACCGCATTGCGGCAACGGCCTGCGGCGACGAAGAATTCCGGTCGCTTCTGTGCAAGGAAGAAGCGTTCGGAAAGCTGAAGCGATACCTGGACTTCATCAAGCAGATTTACGGAGCATACGCCGATATTCACGTCATCGACGCGGCGACTGGAAGGGTGCTTGTTTCGACGGATGAAACGGCGGTCGCCGACGATCTTTCCGAACAATCCTACTTCCTCTCTGCGTTACGGTCGGATGAGCCGTACATCAGCCCGATCACTTTGGCGGCCGGGAACCCCAGACCGATCTTCTACCTCAGTTACGCCATCCATGAGCACGAATCCGATCCGCAGACGCTCGAAGACGGGGCGGGCCGGCCTGTCGCCGTCTTGACGTTGGAAGTGGACACCGACGACATTATGAAGCCGACGCTCCACATGGGAGACGGCCTGGGCGAGAGCGGAGAGGCCCTGTTGGTGAACAGGGAGGGAAAGATCCTCACGTCGTTGAAGCATCCGCTGCCCGACGGGACCGTTCCCAAGCCGCTGGAACACGAGATCACGGCCGAGCCCGCGACCTATGCCGCCGGCGGGGAAGAGGGAATCATGGATTCCCGCGACTATGGGGGTAAAGCGGTGCTGGCGGCATACCGGTACATTCCCGTCACGCCCGATCGGGGATGGGGACTGGTGGTCAAGATCGACAAGGCGGAACTGTTCGCGCCGTTGCGAGCCGATCTGATGCGCACGTTCGCGCTGGGTCTGATCGGCGTTCTGGTCTTCGTCGGCCTGGCCGCGGTCCTGGCCGGGAACCTCACGCGCCCGCTGCGCGCGCTCAGCGGAACGGCCGAGAGGGTCGCGGCCGGCGACTTCTCGGCCCGCAGCCCCGTGACGACCTCGGACGAAGTAGGGCTGCTGGCAAGGATGCTCAACGCCATGATCGAGCACGTCGAGAATTGGCACACCGAACTCAGCGATCAGGTTCAGCAGCACACCGCCGATCTGTGCCGGACCAACAAACAACTGGTCGCCGAAATCGCCGATCGCAAACGGGCCGAGCAGGAGCGGGAAGGACTTATCAGGGAGTTGGAGTCCAAGAACGCGGAACTGGAACGATTCACCTATACCGTCTCCCACGACTTGAAGAGCCCGTTGATCACGATCAAGGGATACCTCAGCCTGTTGAAGAAGGACATCCCCGGCGGTGACGCCCGCACCGTCGACGAAGATCTGACCATCATGACCCATGCGGCCGACCGGATGGCGCAGTTGCTCGCCGATCTGCTCGACTTGTCGCGGATCGGGCGCCTGATCAACCCGCCCGAAGAGGTGCCGTTGGGCGACCTGGCCCGTGCGGCCGTGGACCTGGTCGGCGGCCAGATCGAGCAGCGAGGGGTCGAGGTCGACATTTCCTCCGATCTTCCGGTCGTCTTCGGCGACCGCCCCCGGCTGTTGGAAGTGATGCAGAACCTGGTCGACAACGCCGTGAAACACATGGGCGATCAACCCGAACCGCGGATCGAAATCGGGGCCCGGTCCGTCAACGGCGAAATGATCTGCTATGTCCGCGACAACGGCATGGGCATCGAGCCGCGATATCACGAAAAGATCTTCGGGCTGTTCGAGAAGCTCGACAACAGCGTGGAAGGCTCGGGCGTCGGGTTGGCGCTGATCAAGCGGATCGTCGAGCTGCACGGCGGGCGGATCTGGGTGGAATCGGAAGGCATGGAAAAAGGCTCCACCTTCTGCTTCACGATCCCGCCGGAAAGGAAAGGCCCTCGCGGGGAACCGGAACCGCGTCGGGTTCACGTGAACACGAAATAGTGGAAATCGAATGTGGCAATGATGATGTTGCTGCAGATCGTGATCCGGTCTTCCTTCCGGCAGGTAACCTCATACGCCGTCTTCGGAGTGCGGGTCGCGCGGTCGAATCTCTCTTCCCGATCGAGCCCGGCGATCGGCGTCCCGTTGCAGCAGACGGGTATCTTTCGCGGCACCAGAATTCGCATCCGTGCCTCCGCGCCGGGAATCTCGACGAGCCTGCCCGCCTGCGGCTCCGCCGGCTCGGCTCGCCGGCCCGGGCCGCCGGTGGGCGAACCCTTGACGCACAATTCGCTGCGGCAGATGGAAACGTGACGCGGCGCCTCGAAACCCAGACGCACGGTCGCTCCGAAAAGGCGTTGGCCGTCGCCACCGCGGATCTCCTCCACCGTCAACGTGACTTCGTCCCCGAGAATCACGCTTTCACGTTGCTTTCGGCGAAGCACGAGCATCGGTAGACCTTTCCACGTCGCGGAATCGACGCCTCAATCCTTCAATTGGAACAACCGCGACAGCGCGTCCAACAGCACGTGCGGGATCCCGTGACGCGATTCGTCGCGCAACGATTCCAGCGGCGGGTGCAACAGCTTGTTCAACAGGCGGTCGAACGAGCGGCGGATTTCCTCGCGGCCCTTTTCGTCCAGGTCGGGCAGCTTGTTCAAGAGCCGATTCAACTCGTCCTCTTTCGGCTTCTGCCAGCCCTCGCGGAGCCGGCGGATGATCGGGCCGGTGGCGCGGTGGTGCAACTCGGCCATGAACCGGCCCGTCTCCTGCTCGATGATCCTCATCGCCGCAGGCAACTCCTTGTCGCGTTGGCGGCGGTTGCGCTCGCAGGCCGCCTCCAGGTCGTCGATCGAGTAGAGGTACACGTCCGGCCGGTCGCCGATGTCCGGATCGAAGTCTCGCGGCACGGCCAAATCGAGCACGAACAACGGCCGCTCGCGGCGCGCCCGCTCGATCCGGCGGTATTGCTCCAGCGTCATGATCGGTTCGTCCGCGCCGGTCGTGCCGATCACCAGATCGGCGTCGGCCACGGCCTCGCCGAGCTTCTCCCACGGCAACGCCCGGCCGTCCCACTTGCCCGCCAGTTCGACGGCCCGATCGAAGCTGCGGTTGATGACCGTGATCTGCCGGGCCCCGTCGTCCCGCAGGTACTGGAGCGTCTCTTCGGCCATCTCGCCGGCGCCGACGACCACAATGTGCTTGTCGTCGAATCGTTCGAAGATCCGTTGGGCGAAATCGGCCACCGCCACGCTGGGAATGCTCACGCGCCGCTGATGGATAGCCGTTTCGCCGGCCACCCGTCGGGCCACCCTCAGCGCCGCCTGAAACACGGCGTGCATCAGCGGTCCGGTGTTGTCCTGCCGGTCGGCCGTCTGGTAGGCCTGTTTGACCTGTGCGAGGATCTGCGGCTCGCCGACCACCATGCTGTCCAGGCTGCACGCCACGGTGAACAGGTGCCGAACGGCCTCTTCTCCGGTGTGGTGGAAGAGATGGCCGGTCACCTCGGCCGGATCGAGATCGTGGAATCGGGCGACGAACCCGGCCACCTGCTCGATCGAAGGCGTCGAGCCGTTCTCGGTGGCCGCGTACAACTCCGTCCGGTTGCAGGTGGAAAGCAGCACCGCCTCGATCTTGGGAAACACGCGCCGCCAGTGGTCCAGTGCTTCGCAGGTTTGGTCGGGAGTGAACGCCAGCCGCTCGCGGATCGCGATCACCGTATCGTGATGAGAGCAGCCGACGACCTGGACCTTCATGCCGCACCTCCGGGCAGAGTAGGGGCGAGGGGTGAGGGGCGAGGGGCGAGGGACGAGGGGCGAGGGGCGAGGGACGAGGGGCGAGGGGCGAGGGACGAGGGGCTAAGCGGGACGGCGTATAGCTTGCACAGTTGCTGGGTGCCACTGGCGTCTCGCCAGTGCACGGGCAAGATGCCCGTGGCACCCTGTTCTCCGCCGTGCTGCGTCTTTCCGAACAGCATGACTCCCAAGGCGAGCAGCAGGAAAACCATGCTCACCAGGGTCAGGTAGGCGACCTTTCGCCCCTGTCGGGCCGGCCTGTAAAAGGCGCCCACGACCGTGGCGACCAGCAGCCAGGTGAACGTCAGATGGGTGAACAGCACCAGCGGATCGAGCCAGAGGAGCCGGTCGCTTCGATCGGGCTTGCTCAGATTCAGGATCGCTCCCGACGCGACCCCCACGCCCAGCATCAGCACCGAGATCACCAGCGACCGACTGTTGGTCCGCTGCAGCCATTCCAGGCTGGGCAGTCGCAGTCCGCGTATCGGGGGCCGTTTGTGTTTCAGCCGTCGGGCCTGACCGAGGTACATCAGCCCGGCCGCGAATCCGATCGACACCGCCACCGTACCCAGCAGGATTGAAGTACCATGCACGATTCCCCACAGGTAGCTGGACGGCAACCTGGAAAACGGGTGGTCCGGATCGGTGAAAAACGCGGCCGACGCCACCAAACCCAACACCAGCGGGAAAATGAACAGCCCGAAGTTGGCCTTCGGGTGGTAGTATACCAGGTAAAGGTAGGCAACCACGAGCGCCCAGGCAGCCACCAGGCACCAGTCATGGGTGCTGGAGAGCGGCGAACCGGGCGTTTCCAGGGCCCGAGCCACGAGATAGGCAGAATGGGCCACCAGTCCTGCCCCGGCGAATCCCAACATAACGGCTCCGCGAACGCCGCTGCGAAAGACCAGCCGTGAGATCTCCAGGGCCAGCGCCACCAAATAACTGGCGCCGAAACAGAGAATCCCGATGCCGCCCTCTTCGGCAGCCGTCGCGGCAACCTGCGCTGCGCCAACAGCGAAACAGAACGTCTCGATCCCCGACAGCATCATGTCCGCGCAGCCCCCAAGTTCCCCCGTGTCTCGTTCGCGCCTGTCTCGGGATTATACAGGAAATCGCCGGTTGGGGGCAGGTCGATTGGGAAACCCGGCTCCGCAGGCCAACCGACTCCCACGAGGCTTTTCATCGACGTTTGGCCCGGTTATCCTGATTTGGGCCGGCGTGCCCCGTTCTGCTCCAGCAAGAGAAGGACCACCGATGAAAACACGAACTTCCCGCAGACGATTCCTCGGCGTCGGCCTGGCCGGATTGGCGGCAGGCTGGACGACTCGGAAGGCTCGAGCGGCCGAGGTCCCCGAGCGTGCCGAGACGGAGAAGACCCTCCGCGCCGGCGCCGCGATGGTCGACGTTACGCCGCAGAAGTTCCCCGTGATCGTCAACGGGGGCGTGGCCGAGCGGACGGCCGATCGCGCGATCGACCCGCTCAACGTGCGATGCCTGGTGCTCGACGACGGAACCGGGCCGATCGCCATCGCCACGGTCGACAACTGCATGGTCCCCCGGGCGTTGTTGGATCAGGCCAAGGAACTCGCACGCCAGGCGACCGGCATCGCCACCGAGCGGATGTCGATCTCGGCCACCCATACGCATTCGGCCCCGTCGGTCGTCGGCTGTTTGGGCAGCGACTGCGACGAAGACTACGCCGCACTGCTGCCCGGGCGGATTGCCGCGGCGATCGAGGCGGCACAGAAGAACCTCGCGCCGGCGCGGATCGGCTGGGCCATGGGCGAAGACCCTACGAACGTCTTCTGCCGCCGTTTCCTGATGAAGCCGGGCACGGCGCTGACGAACCGCTTCAGCGACAAGCGGGACGACCGGGCCCAGATGAACCCCGGCTATCTCAACCCCAACGCCGTCCAGCCGACCGGCCGGCCCGATCCGCAGGTGGCCGTGCTATCGGTGCAAACGCCCGAGGGACGCCCGATCGCCTTGCTGTCGAACTACTCGACCCATTACGTGGGCAGCCCGGCCGTTTCGGCCGACTACTTCGCGGTCTTCGCCACGAGGATCGGGCAGCTCCTCGGGGCCGGGGACGGTTCGCCGCCGTTCGTCGGCATGATGTCCAACGGCACCAGCGGCGACGCGAACTGCTGCAACTTCCCCGAAGCGCCCCGCCGGTTCGACCGCTTCACCGTGGCCGAGGACGTCGCCCAAGCCGCGCTGAAGGCCTACAAGACCATCCGGCATCACGACCGGGTGCCGATCGCGATGCGGCAGAAGCTGCTCGAATTGAACGTGCGAATGCCTACCGAGAAAGAGGTCGCCGAAGCCAAGGAGTTCATGAAGACCTTCGCCGGCCGCAAGCCGCGGAACTGGATCGAGGTCTACGCCCGGGAGACGGTGCTGTTGGACGCCATGCCGCCGACCCGCGAGCTGAAGCTCCAGGCGATCCGCATCGGCTCCCTGGGCATCACGGCGATTCCCAACGAGGTTTTCAGCGCGACGGGCCTGGCGATCAAGGCCGCGAGCCCCTTGAAGCCCACGTTCAACATCAGCCTGGCCAACGGCGGCGAAGGTTACCTCGCCCCGCCGGACCAGCACGAACTCGGCGGCTACACCACCTGGCGGGCGAGAACCAGTTGTCTGGAGGTCGACGCCGAGCCGAAGATCCGCGCGGCCGTGTTGGGGTTGTTGGAGAGTGTCGCGGATCATGACTCGATATCCCGGAGCGCCGTCAGGCCGGGTGCATCGAGGCCCTGACGATCGGTGAGGTTCCATGCCGCGAGCGACTCGGCGGGATGCTGCGGTACGATCGGCGCGAGCTTGTGCCCGGTCCGCTCGGTTTTTCACCGAACGGGATCGTGCTGCCCCTCGTCGCCCAGGCAATAGAAGTCGCCCAGCGTCCTCAGGTAAATCCGGCCGCCGCAGATCACGGGGGTCGCGAAGGCGCCGTCGGGCAGCGGGTTTTCCGCCAGGAGTTCGAAGCGGCGGCCTGCCTTGATGATGTAGCCCTTTCCTTCTCGGTCGAAGACGTAAATCCTCTCGCCGACCAGCACCGGCGACGAGTAGAACGGGGCGCCGAGGCTCTGCTCCCAAACGACCTCGCCCGAGGCGGCGTCGTAGCAGCGCATCAAGCCGAGGTCGCTGACGGCGTAGAGCAACCCGTCGTGCAGCAGCGGCGAGGGGACGTAGCCGGCCTTCCGGTCGCTTTTCCAGACGAGGTGCGTTTCGGTCACGTCTCGGGAACCGTCTGCCCGGATGCCCAGCAGCGCCTTGCCGGGATAGCCGCCGGTGGCGTAGATCATGTCGTTGCCGAAGGCGACCGTGGCCGCGTTGTACTCGGTGGGCCCGTCGCACTCCCAGAGCAGCTCGCCGTTGTTCGGGTCGTAGGCACGGGTCATGTCCGGACCGACGATGAAGAGCTGATCCCGCCCGGCGACGTGCGCGACCAGCGGCGAGGCGTACGATTCGCGTTTGTCGGGCCGCGGAACCTGCCACACGACCCGGCCCGTCTTGCGGTGCAGCGCCGTGAGTGCGTGCGGCGTATCCGCGGCGCTATCGGTCGGCACGATCACGGCCGACTTGAACAGGGCCGGCGAGGCCGAATAGCCTTGCACGGAGGTATAGCTTGCGACCGTCTCGTTCCAGACGATGTTGCCGTCGAGGTCCAAGGCGGCCATCCGCACTTCCGTGTCGGTCTGGTAGGGAAAGTAGACCCGCTGGGCGTCACAGGCGGGCGTGGCCGAAGCGTGGGAATTGTTCTCGTGGACCTTCGGCAGTGCGCCGTGCCATACTTCCGTCCGCCAAAGCTGATCGCCGGAGTCGCGGTCGAAGCAGAGCATCCAGATGGTCCCTTGTTCTTCGTCGCCTGAGGGGTCGCCCGAGGGCAGGAAGATGCGGTCGCCCGAGACGCACGGGCTTCCGTGTCCCCGGCCGGGCACTTCCGTCCGCCAGAGGACGTTCTGGGTTTCGCTCCATTGCAGGGGCGGCTCTTGGCCCGCCGCGGCGATGTTGTTGACAGTCGGTCCCCGCCACCAGGGCCAATCGTCCTCGGCGGCGATGGCGGGCGGGAGATCGTCGACCTTTGCCCGGGGAGTAACGCCGGCGCCGTCCTCATCGGTCTTCTCGCTTTGGCAGCCGGACACCGGCGGCAGCAGAACCATGAGACATCCGCAAACGAACCATAACCGCGTTGCCATCCGGGCACTCTTCGTCATCAATCCATCTCCCTCCTGCAAATCCGTGGTCGATCCGAATCCGTGGGGAGCATGCGGGAAGTAGGTAGGTCAGGGCTTGCCCTGACAGGTTCATGCTCGGTTTCGATTTCGTCAGGGCAAGCCCTGACCTACGGGGCTTTCTCCAAATTCCTGACGACGATCCTGAACCCCACATTGTACACTTTCTGAAACTCCCGGTATCCCCAGCGGACCTCGGCGGCGGCCCACTTGGGGCGATCCGACCACGAACCGCCGCGGACTACCCGCTTGGTGGCCGCGGAGTTCGGGCCGTCCCGGTAGACCGAGGCCGTCCACTCGGCCACGTTGCCGTGCATGTCGCAGAGCCCCCATGGATTCGGCCGGTAAGACCCGACCGGCGCCGACACGCGATACCCATCGTCCTGATCCAGGACTGCCGGCCGCCATTGGAAGGTCTTGGAGTGGCTGGCGGAATTGAATTGCAGGTCGGCCAGGTTGGCGTAGGGGGCGAACTCGCAGTCCCAGCCGCCGTACCAGAACGGATCCTCCGACCCGGCCCGGCATGCCCATTCCCATTCCTCTTCGGTCGGCAGATCAACCTCCAGGCCGGTCGCTTTCGAGAGCCAGCCGCAGTACTCCACCGCCCGCTGCCACGACACCTTGGCCACCGGCTGATCGGGGCCGTTCAGGGGAGTTCCCCTCTTGATCGGATCGAAATGGAGAAAGTCCGTCGGCTCCAGCCGGCTGTCGTGCTGCGGATCGAACAGGGCGTACTGCCGGTTGCTGATCTCATCTTTGGCCATCCAGAAGGGTTTTGCGATCTTGACCCGCGAGGTTCCCGAGAGAAACTCGCCGGCCGGGATCCGCACCAGATCCAATGGGCTTCCATCCCCCGGATCGATGCTCCGAACGGCCCGAGTCGCGTCCTTCGACGAGATCTTGATGATCTTCACCTCCGGTGATTTCCCCGCCGCCGCCGTTTCAGTGGCCGCGGGGACTTCGATGCTTTCGACCGAAACCTGCTGGATCAGTTCGTCCGGGTCTTCATCCATCCCGTCGATCCCGGCGTATCGCTGCATCAGGTCGCGTCTCCGCTGGACCGTGTCCGCCATTCTGGCCCTGCCCACGTTTTCGGTCCACGTCCCGTGGCGGGGCGTGTTCAGATCGATCCAGGTAATCACCCTGTCCCACGCCTCGGCATCGAGTTCCACGCCGTAGTGGCCGGTGCGCAGCATCCTCACCAGTTCGGTGGTGTCGGCGTGGTACTCGTACGGCTCGCAGACATGGATATCCGACTCCATGGTCGGCGTGCGAACCATGCGTCGCAGGAACATGTAGGCGTCGGCGATCGGCGGTGCGGTCTCCTCCGACGTCGGCGGTTTGCCGGCCGTTTCACCAGTTTGCCCGTTATGGCAGCCCGCGCAATACTTGTTGACGACCGGTTCGACCTCGCGCTGGAACGAGAATCCGCGCACCGGCCCGTACCAGGGAGCGATTTTCGACGGGGTGCGGCCGACGGCGATCGTGGTTTTGGACGGGGGGCCCGTGTTCTGCGGCGCGTGACACCCCACGCACGAGACGTTCTCGCCCGGCATGGCCGTGCTCCAGCTTCGCATCAGTTGAATCGCCTTGCCCTCTTCGTCCAACGGCTGGAAGGAGATGGGCAGATTGGCCGGCACGTAGAACAGGGCCGATCCGTCGGGCTCGACCGGCACGGTGCCCAGCACGCACTTGATGTCCCACGGCCCGTCCAAGCCGAGCTTGTCCTGCTGGCCCCCCATCCCGCGATAAGAGAAATGGTAGGTGAACAGCCGGAGTTGCTTGACGGTGCCGCGGGGAACGCCCTTGAGCCCGTTTCCTGCATAGACGTCTTCCAGATAGACGCTGGCATGTTTCTGCTCGGGCTTTACGCGGCTGGGGACTACCGGAGGAATCGGCCGCGACTGCCAGGGCACCGGCTCGAGCAGATCATAGCCTTTCTCCTCCCGCAGGAGCAGCATGTTGTCGAACACGTCGACCAGATAGATCGCCCAGGTCGATCCGGCGCGAAGGCTCACCGAAACGAGGAAGTACTTGGAACTCAACGGATAGGGATGAAGGAACTTCGGCCAGCTTGCATCCACGAGTTGATCCAGAATCACCGGCTCGACCGGCTTGCCGTAGCCCGGGATGCGCTGCACCGAGCCGTCGGTCTCTT
>Ga0307379_10006277_pt1 | contig 16374 bp, 18 predicted proteins | sample UN2MG_FD_202237 | JGI IMG/M metagenome (GOLD analysis project Ga0307379, IMG submission 202237) | Soil microbial communities from Risofladan, Vaasa, Finland - UN-2 | ecosystem: Environmental > Terrestrial > Soil > Coastal area > Acid sulfate soil | place: Finland: Risofladan, Vaasa | collected... | reverse complement strand
AGTGCCCTTCCAAACCCTAACCCACTAACGCTCGACCACGAGCTTACTGTCTCTCCCACAGACCTCGCCCCAACACGCCTTCCGCACCTTCCCCCCGCTATGCCTTACCAGTTACCGCTGCTCCCCCTGCACTTGCAGCGGCCGCCCCGGGGTGGTATAATCCAACCTGTTGTGCCATAGGTGCGGGCCCCCGGGCCCGTCTCGACTGGCCTTCCTGCTCCCATCCGGGGAGCCGCACAAGACCATAGGAAGGAGGACCCCTCCTATTCGCGACTACGAGATCATGTTCATTGTCGATCCGGCGCTCTCCGACAGCGAGATCGAGAACATCCAGGAGCGTCTGCGTGAGCTGGCTGTCACCCGCGGCGCCGAGGTGAAGAAGATCGCCGTATGGGAGCGACGCCGGCTCGCCTACCCGATCAAGGGAAGCCGGGATGGGATCTACATCCTCGCTGAACTGAGCACCGAGCCATCCGTCGTCAAGGATCTGGACCAACAGCTTTCCGTTACCGAGAATGTGCTGCGACATATGGTCGTGCGACCAGACCAGGACTAGATACTCAGCCTCAGGTCCCGGCGGTAACCTATCCGGAGCGTGACCCAACACCCCATGCACGAGCGGAGTTGGGACAACACCGAAAGGAAAGCCTGATGCTCAACCGAGTGGTCCTCATAGGCCGTCTCGTGGCGGACCCGGAGCTCCGCTATACGCCCAGCGGCGTGCCAGTGGCGAACTTCCGGATTGCGGTGGACCGGTCGTTCACCAATGCCGCGGGCGAGCGCGAGACCGATTTCATCAACATCGTCGCCTGGCGCCAGCGGGCCGAATTCGCGGCCAACTACCTCGGCAAAGGACGCCTCGTCGCCATCGACGGGCGCCTTCAGATCCGCCAGTGGACGACGCAGGAGGGGCAGCGCCGGTCGACCGCCGAGGTCGTGGCCGACGAAGTCCAGGGACTCGACCGGCCGCGCGAGGCCCCGGCCACCCCGCCTGAGGGAGAGGCCGACCTCTCCTCCGAGCCCAGCGAGGTGGGCGAGGACGATGGGGCCGGCCCCTGGGATGACCAATGAGTGCCGGTCACGCAATAATCAGATAGGCGTGATCGAAGTCGGCGAAAGGTAGAAGGCGAATATGTCTGAGACGAGAGACAGAGATCAACCAAGGGACGACTCCGGCGCGAACAAGCAAGAGGGCTCTTCCGCACGCAGAGAAGGGGAAGAGCGGCCGCGCCGAGAGGCCGACCGCAGCGCGGCCGGGCCCGGTGGGCGACCCGGCGGCCGCGGCAGATACGGCCGCGATCGGGACAGCGGCGGCCGGCGCGGCGGCCGCTTCCGCCGGCAGCGGCGCAAGGTGTGCGCCTTCTGCGTAGACAAAGTCAAGCACATCGACTACAAGGATCATCAGCGGCTGCGGAACTTCGTCTCCGAGCGCGGCAAGATCCTCAAGAGTCGCATGACGGGAACCTGTGTGAAGCACCAGCGCAAACTCGCGCTCGCCGTCAAGCGCGCCAGGCAGGTGGCGCTGCTCCCGTTTGTCGCGGAGTAACACCTCTGGCAGGGGGCAAGTGAATGTCGAGCAGGACGGCGCCCGGAGCCGTGCATCGCGTTGAGATGGACGACCCCGCTTCTTACGCCAACCTCGACCCGGCGGGAATGCTGGACTTCGCGGTGGGCTTTCCAACCCAGGTGAAGGAGGCGGCGCGCATCGGACGGGATTTCGCGCCCCCTACAACCTTCCGCAACCCGAGACAGATCGTGCTGTCGGGCATGGGGGGCTCGGCCATCGCGGGCGATTTCCTCGCCCGGCTGTGTGAGGATCGGGTGGCCGCACCCTTCGTCGTAAACCGCACCTACCGGATTCCCTCATTCGTCGGGCGGGACACTCTCTTTATCGCTTCCAGCCATTCCGGGAACACGGAGGAGACTCTCGCCACCGTGCAGGCGGCGCTTCGGCAGGAAGCGCGGATCATCTGCATCACGACGAATGGAAAGCTCGAGGACTTCGCCCTACGCCACAAGGGCCCGAGGGTCGCCCTACTCCGGATCCCGCAGACCGACCCGCCGATGCCGCCCCGGGCAGCCCTGGGATACTCGCTCATCCCGCTGGTTCGCGCCTTGGAGACGCTCGGGCTCTTCCCCGGTGCCGGGCGGCATATCGGCGAGGCCATCACCCTCCTGGAGCTGCTGCGCGATCGCGTCCGTCCCGATGTCCCCACCGAGCTCAACCGGGCCAAGCAGCTCGCCGGAGACCTTCGCGGCCGCATTCCCTGGATTCACGGCACGGCCGGAATCATGGGCGCGGCCGCCTATCGCTGGCGGACCCAGTTCAATGAGAACAGCAAGATGCTGGCCTATTCCAGCGAGTACCCGGAGCTCGATCACAATGAGGTGATCGGGTGGGAGCAGGCGGACTGGCTCCGGGACACGCTCTCGGTCGTGATTCTGCAGAGCCCCAGCGACCACTGGCGAGTGCGGGCCCGGGTAGACATCACCAATAAGAAGCTGTTGGCCCCAAAGGCCCCCGTCCACGTGATCCAGGCCGAAGGCCGGTCATCCCTCGCGCAGCTCCTGTGGACGGTCTACCTCGGAGACTGGGTCAGCCTCTACCTGGCGGCGCTCAACCGCGTCGATCCCGGCTCAATCGAATCCATCAATACCCTGAAGCGCGATCTCGAGAAACTGCAGCGGCCGCAGAAATAGCCTCGCCGGCCGTTTTGTGGTATTGTGACACTGGCGGGACGTCGGTCATCGTTTTCAGGCTTCCTGGACTTTGGAGCGAGGCAAATGGCTCGGAGAAGAGGAAAGGGTTCCTCGCGACCGCGGGGGCGGGACATCTACGAGGGGCTGCCGTCCGATGCGACCTACAAGCAGACCGCGCATAAGCGGGCCCTCCGAAACAGCATCAGGGCGTGGGTGGTCCGACTGCTGGTGGTGGCGGCGATTGCCTTCGCGTGGCATCTCTGGGGCGATGATGTGAGGAGCATGATGCGCGTGCAGGCCCACGAGACGACCGAGGAGTTCGAGGAGGGGGCGGACCAGATCAAGGAAGGCCGCGACCGACGCGCGGGCGTCGGGTGGGTCGAGGGCGAGTAACCACGCGGCCGCCCGTCGCCTCCGCTCCGTGACAGCCACCCCATCGGCCGGACTCCGCGCGGTCTCCGTTCTCGGAGACGCCGCGGCCGTGCCGGCCACCCGTGCTTCCCTCACGATAGGCGTCGTTGAATCCCCTCCCCGGCGCAGGTCGACGAGGGGGTGGAGTGCCTCGTATCGAATCCCTCAGTGATACACGCCCAAAGGATGCCCCATGGCCAAGATTCAGGTGGGCCCGACGGACTACCTGCCCGAGACCATACAAGCCCTTGCCAGCCCAGGGCTGCTGCTCCTATCTCTCGACACGCGAGGCCGCCCCAATCCGATGACGATCGGATGGGGTTCGGTCGGCACCTACTGGGGCAAACCCATCTTCGTGGTGCCGGTGAGAGAATCCCGCTATACCTACGGCTGCATCAACCGGACCGGCGACTTCACCGTGAACGTGCTGCCCCGCAAGCTGGCGGACCTGGCCGCCTTCTGCGGCACGGTGTCGGGCCGGGATCACGACAAGCTCGCCGAGGCGAACCTGACGGCGACACCGAGCCTGAGCGTCACCTCACCTATCATCGAGGAGTGCGTCCTCAGCTACGAGTGCGAGGTCGTGCATGTGAACGACGTGGTGCCCAAAGCCCTGGCGCGAGAGCTCGCGGGGGCCTGCTATCCGAGGGGCGACTACCACCGCCTCTTCTTCGGGCAAATCCTGAACGTGAGGGCGGAGAGCAACCTGCGGCGGCGGCTCTAGAGACCATGGGACAGGAGCCCCCAACCCCCGCGCGGTTTCGGGCGCTCATATCCGGCACCGTCCAAATGGTCGGATTTCGCGCCTTCGCGGAGATGCGAGCGCCTTCATACGGCCTCACGGGATATGTTCGCAACGTGCACACCGGGGAGGTAGAGGTGGTGGCGGAGGGCGACCGGAAGCTGTTGGAGGCGTTCCTGTCGGATCTGCGCAGAGGGCCGAGCGGCGCCAGGGTGCGGAACGTCATCGTGAGCTGGGAGAGCGCGCGGGGGGAGTTCGAGGACTTCTCGGTACGCTATGGTGACTGGTGAGCCGCCGGGAGAGAGGAGGAGGACGTGGAGATCGTTGCCATCTGCGGCAGCCCCAGGCCGAAGGGAAACACGGCGACTCTGATGGAGGCCCTTCTGGAGGGGGCGCGGGAGGCGGGCGCAAAGACGACTCGCTTCGACCCGGCGCGAATGCGCATCCAAGACTGCAACGCGGGCGACGAGTGCCTCGTCAGCCCGGAGGCGCCCTGCAAGCTCGATGACGATATGGCGGAGATCTATGCCGCACTGCGGCGAGCCGACGCCTGGGTCTTCGGGACGCCTGTCTACCACGCTCATGTGACGGGGACGCTGAAGCGCGTCATCGATCGCATGTATGCCTTCTACACGACCGAAAGCGGAGAGTGGCAGCTCGGCCTCGAGGGGAGACGCTGCGGGGCCGTGATCGTCGTTCAGGCCGACGCGGAACAGGAGACACCGCGGCGCGTCGCCGAGTACCTCGAACAGATCCTTCGCGCCTACAACGTCGATGTGGTGGGACGGATCGCTGAATCGAGCCTGACGGGACCGACCGACGCGGCCGGGCGTCCGGACCTCCTCGCCCGCGCCAAGGAGCTGGGTCGAGAGCTCGCCAGCGAAGCGAAGGCCGTGACGTGAGCAGCAAGATGAGAAGATCCGCGAAATCGCCGACAGAGGAAGCGTCTCTGGATCGCCTGGCGGCCAAGGCCAGGCGGAACCTGTCGGCGCGCAGGTCGCCCCGCGCCGGATTCACACAGACGCAGGCCGCGGCCTTGGCGAACCGCTACTCCAGCTTCGAAGACCAACGAGACGAGGACGGCTTTCTGACGAGCAGTTGCTTGAGCATCCATCGCCTGGACACACCCCGGCCCTGGCTCCACTTGATGGGCAGCGCCCACGACGAACCCTACGCCGTCATGGGCTCCTTCTGGGACCCCACCGGCCTCGGCTTCCTGTGCTACGAGAGCGTGCTCGCGGGCCCGGTCACCTCCCATCGGGACACCAGCTACGTGCCCACCGCCCCCCGCAGCACCGATGTGCGCGAGTTCTATCTGAGGGAAGAACGGGACGGGCGCCCGGCGGTGTGGCACATGCTCCCCCAAATCGGTCGCGAGGCGAGCCAGTATTCGAGCTACTCCTGCCGACAGCACCCCGGCTGGATCGAGATCCGGAGCGCCCGGAACGGAATAGCGTCCCGGCTGCGCGTCTTCGTCCCCGTCGATGATCCCTGCGAGGCATGGACTATTACCCTTACCAACCAGGGCGACCGCCCCCGTGCGCTGAAGCTGTTCGCCCGCGTGAACTGGGGCCTGCAGACCCACCCCTCCTACTACTTCGACCCGCGCGTCACCTCCGCGGGCGACTACCTGAAAGACCTCCGGGCGATCGTCGCGCTCAACGGTGACAAGTCGAACGCGCTGCCCCGCACCGGCTTCATGATGTCGAGCGCGGCCTTTCGCGGATTCGACCTGAGCGGCGAGCATTTCACGGGCGGCGGGCATTTCCGCCGCTTCCCGCGGGCCGTCGAAGAGGGGCACTGCCGCAACTCCCCCGGCCTTCAGCCCTATCTTGGCCTGGTCGGGGCCCTTCACTATGATCTCAAACTCCCGCCCGGGCGCTCGCGGACGATCCACCTCCTCGTGGGTCGGACCGAGCGGGAGGCGGCCGCCTACCGGGGGCACCTCACGCGACTGCGCCGGAAATTCTTCCTCGACCGCGGCGTCGAGACCCAGTTCCAGCGGCTCCAGGACACGTGGCGGCGCAAGCTCGGCCGCGTGCAGCTCCGCAGCCCCGATGAAGAGATCGATCGCACCTACAACGTGTGGCTCAAGTACCAGCAGCACAACACCGCGCGCTTCACCCGGGCTCTCGACCAGATTGGCTACCGGGATGTCCTCCAGGACATGCTCGGGCTGTGCACCTTCGACCCCGAGTATGTGCGGAGCTTCCTCCCGATCGCGCTCAACTATCAGCTTCGAGACGGCCGGGCGATCCGGCAGTTCTTCAAGTACCCGGACACGAACGCGCCCAACGACGAGCGGATGTACGGTGACAGCCCTGCCTGGATCCCCGACACGCTGGTGACCTACCTCGAGGAGACCGGCGACTTCGACCTCCTCAGGCGCAAGGTCGGCTTCTACGATCTGGAGCATCACCGGCAGGACAACCGCGTGCGGAGGTCCGTGTACGAGCACGCTCTCCTGGCGCTCGAAGGGCTCTTCGAAAGTCGCGGTCAGAAGGGGCTCTGCTTGATCGGGCACGGCGACTGGAACGATGCGCTGGACGGTCTCTCCAAGCGCGGGAAGGGAGTGAGCACCTGGCTCTCCATCGCCCTCGTCCACGCCGCGCGGCGCATGTCGAAGCTCGCCCGGCATCTGGGGGACGGGCCCACCGCCGACCGGATGGACCGGATCATCGCCACCATGACGAAAGCGGTGAACGAGAGCGCCTGGGATCGAGACCGCTATGTCTTCGGGTTCAACGACGACGGAGTCGCGCTCGGGGCGAACAGCTCCCTCGAGGGGCGCCTCCACGCGCCGGTCAATGTCTGGGCCCTGCTCAGCGGAGTGGCGGCCGCCGCCGGCCGCGAGGAGCAGCTTCTGAAGACCTTGCAGACGCTCTCGACGCCGCTGGGTCTCGCCCTGCTCGACCCACCCTACACCCAGAAGAGCCGGGAAGAGGCCGGGCGCATCGCCGATATCACCCCCGGTCAATTCGAGAACGGCGCCATCTACACCCACATCCATGCCTTCTACGTCTACGCCCTGGCCCGCGCCGGACGGGGCGCGCAGGCTTATCGCGAGCTCAAGCTCGCCCTGCCGGATAACACCTTCCCCGATATCTCGACCGGCCCGCCCCACCAGCAGTCCAATTTCGCCGTCGGCCCCTCCCATCCCAACTTCGGGACGAACCTCTACAGTAACTTCACCGGCTCGACCGCCTGGTATCTGAGGGCGATCGACCGGATGGTCGGCGTGCTCGCCGACTTCGATGGCCTCCGAATCGCCCCCGCGGCCCCCAAGGAGTGGCGGGAGTATGAGCTGCGCAAGCACTTCCGCGGCGGCGAGTATCACTTCCGGTTCCGCCACGAGAGCGGGCGCAGCCGAATCAGCGCGGTGGCGGTGAACGGCAAGCCGCTCGAACCCGTAGACGGAGAGTTCGAGGTCCCCCTGCCCCGCCGCCGGCCGCGGACCCCGATCGAAGTGGAGGTGGTCATGTGAGCGCCCTCGCGTCGGAGCTGCTCGAATCCTTGGTGGCAAAGCATCCCGCCCTGATGGCGTGCAAGGCTGACATCGCCGCCGCGCGGGACACGCTCATACAGGCCTACGAGGCCCACCACAAGCTGCTCCTCTGTGGCAACGGAGGGAGCGCCGCCGATTGCGAGCATATCGCGGGCGAGCTGCTCAAGGGCTTCGAGCGGAAGCGGCCGCTCTCCGAAGACCTCCGCGGCCGGCTGGCCGCCCAGGGGCGCGAGGGCGCGTCACTTGCCGAGAAGCTTCAGCAGGCCCTCCCCGCGATCTCTCTCTGCGGACACCCGAGCCTCGCCACCGCCTTCGCCAACGACGTGGATCCGGCCCTGGTCTTCGCCCAGCTCGTCTGCGCTCTCGGAAGCCGCGGCGACGTCCTGCTGGCGATCAGCACCTCCGGGACGGCGAGGAACGTGATCCTCGCCCTCCGGGCCGCACGCGCGCTGGGATTGAGCACCATCGGTCTGTCCGGGCAGGGCGGCGGCGACCTGGCCCCTCTGTGCGATGTGCTCATCGATGTTCCGGGAGAGAGCACGGCCGACACCCAGGAGCTCCATCTCCCCGTCTATCACTACCTCTGCCGCGCCCTCGAAGCGCACTTCTTCGCCGCGGACTAGCGTCCGTCCGCGAACGGCGATTCGAGCCCAAAGGAGACCGCAAGCCATGCCCAGACAGCGGGCGCCGCAAGACCCGAAGCAGGCGCGCCCCCGAGCGCCCCGCCGCCCGTACATGCTGCGAGAGATCTCCGAGTCGCCGGAGCGCGTCGCCTCTCTCATCGCAAGAGAAACGGAGCCGCTCGAAAAAGCCCTTGCCCCCTTCCGAGACAGCCTGCCGCCGCTCATCTTCGTGGCGGGACGCGGCACCTCCGACAATGCCGCCACCTTCGGCCGCTATCTCTTCGAGCACTTCCTCGGCATACCCGTCTCCGGCGCGGCGCTCTCGCTGTTCACGCTCTACCCGGCCCCGATCCACCTCAGGGGCGCGCTCGCCATCGGAATCTCCCAGTCGGGCGAGAGCCCCGATGTTGTGAAGACGCTCCGCACCGCCCGCCGCATGGGCGCCTACACCATCGCCGTCACGAACGCCGCCGCCTCTTCGCTGAGCGGAGTCGCGCATCACACGATTCGACTCCACGCCAGAAAAGAGCGCTCCGTCGCGGCCACGAAGACCTACACGGCCACCCTCGTGGCGATGGCCATGATCTGCCGCGCCCTCGGCGGCGATCTCACGGAACGGGCGATCGAAGAGCTGCCCGCAGCGATCCGGACGGCCATCGCCTGCGAAGAGACGATCGCACAAGTCGCCCGATATTATCGCTACGCGCCGCGGTTCCTCTGCCTCTCCCGGGGATTCAACTACGCGACCGTTCGCGAGATCGCCCTCAAGCTCATGGAAACGTGTTACGTCGGCTCCGCGGGAATGTCCGCCGCCGACTTCCTACACGGCCCCATCGCCTTCGTCGAGGAAGACACCCCCGTCATGACCTTCGTCCCCCGCGGGCCCACCTATCGTTTCATGCTCGGGTTGACCAAGAGACTGGCTGCGCAGGGCGTGGACGTCCTCGCCTTCACAAACGCCGGGGATATCCTCAAGTACTGCGCCCTGGGCGTCGACTGCCCCCTCGATACCCCCGAGTGCCTCACCCCCATTCCCTTCGCCGCCCTCGGCCAGCTCTTCGCCGGCCACCTCGCGCTGATCAAAGGCCTCAACCCGGATGCCCCGCGCCGCCTGACGAAAGTAACTCGGACGCTCTAGAGGATCCCTGAGACGATCCTCCGGCAGCGCTCGAAGAAGGAGACAACCGCAATGCGTTTCATGCTCGCTCTTGCCGCTATCGCCGTCCTGCTGGCGTGCGGAGGCACGCTGCAGAGTTCACCCGGAGAGAAGACAGTGCCGCAGAAGCCACCGGCGCTCCGAGCGCCCACCCAGCAGGAAATAGCCGCCGCCAAGAAGGCCGGCAAGGTCCGCCTCACCCTCGACACCGAGAAGGGCGCCATCACGCTCGAGCTGGACGGCGCCGCCGCGCCGGTCGCCGTCGCCAACTTCCTCAACCTCGTCAAAGGCCGGTTCTACGATGGAATGCCATTCCACCGGGTGGAGCCGGGATTCGTCATCCAGGCGGGCGATCCAAAGCTCGTCGCCCGCACCTCCGCCGGCTACACCATCCCCGACGAGAGATCGCCCATCAAGCACACCCGCGGCGCCATCGCCATGGCGCGGCTCTTCGGCGCGGATGGGATGATTCCCAACTCCGCCAGCACCCAGTTCTACATCTGCCTCGGCGACGCGCCGCACTTGGACACAATGGGCTTCACCGCCTTCGGCAAGGTGGTCAAGGGAATCGAGGTCATAGACCGCATCGCCGTCGGCGACAAGATTCGCTCGGCCAAGGTCGCTCAGCCGCGCTGAGAGCCGCTATCAGGACCGCCCGCACCTGCCTCTGATCACACCTGGGCGGCTCCGATTGCCGAACGCACACGGCCTTCATAGGCGCGCTGAGGGAGCCCCACGCAAGCTTCCCCGGGCGTTCACGGTTTCTTCACTGTCTGCGGGTAGCATCATATTGTGGAAACCCTGTGGAGGCTCGCGTGGTGAAGCGTCTCGCAGTCGCCGTGCTAGCTGCGGCGGTGGTGCTCTCAGGCTGGGTTGGCGGCATTCCTGCTCTCGCGGCAGGCCGGCAAGCCCCCCCGATGTCGCTCACTCCCGACGAGGCGCTCGTCCTGCGGCTCATCAACAATGAACGTCGCGAACGAGGCCTGGCCCTCGTCGAGTTGGACCCGGTGCTCGTCAAGGTCGCTCGCGAGCACAGCCTGGACATGGCCCGGCGCGGCTACTTCGGCCACCTCGCTCCACTGCCCGCTCCGACCACCCCTCTGGATCGCTACGCGCGCGCGCTCGGGCAGCGCCCCGAAGCCGTTGTGGGAGAGAACATCGGCCGCGCGGCCGAGCCGTTGATGGGCCCGATTCACTCCTGCATGATGCGGAGCCCTGACCACAAGGCCAACATCCTCGACGCGGACTACGTCCGAGTCGGCCTGGGAATCTACGCGCTCGATGATGGGCGGGTCTGGCTGACCGAGATGTTCCGCGGCCCCCTCCCCTCAGACGCGCCGACGAGCGGAAGCTAGCTTCCGCTCGTCAGACACTCTCACTTCCTCGCGTCCAGTCCTCCTACCGCGCGCACACCGTCGACCGAGGCTCGCTGCGCCACCCACCGACAGCGACGGTGTTCGAGTTGTCGTTGTGCTTCCTCCAGCAGGCCTGGGCGCACTGATTCACCCGCATGCTGCTGCCCATCTTGTCCATCCACAGCGACTTCATCTCCGCCGCGGACCCCGTCTCGCTTTCCCCCATGCGCGACGAGCACGTCTCCCAACATTGCTTGTCGCCTTCGCGCGCCTTCATGGCCGCGAACTGCTTGTTGTAGTGGTCGATGAGCATCGAGCAGGTCATCGTGCAGCGGTCGACCTCGCCCATCTTCCCCTTCGCCTGCTCCGCATAGAGCGTTCCCGCGGCCATCACCGCGAAGAGCACGACGATGATGAGACCGAGTACACGCTTCGACACAGTCCCACCCTCCTTTCTGTTCGAAAGTCTCGTCAGGCGAACCTATCACAGGCCGCCGTGCAGGTCTGTCTCGATGTCGCCACAATTGCCGCCCCAGGGTGCAAGAGCAGAGGCAATGTGTGATTCTCCGCCCACACTGCACCCGATCGGATCACCTCTACGGATTCTCTTGCATTACGGTCACGACCGTCATGCAAGAGAATCTGCTGTGTGAGCCTGACGCCGTGGGCGGTAGAGTTTCTTGCATTATGGGTGCTCCTAACCATAATGCAAGAAACTCTATAACGATTCTTCGGGAGCAATCGCCCCGGACTTGAACGCCGACGGACGGGAGCAGTACCGTCCGTCGGCGTTTCCTCGATTTCGGGTCGATCCCGTGAGCCGCCGGACCACCTCCGCCCCTGCGAGCGGGACCGGAGGGATTCCGAAGACCTCGGGCGATTGTGTCCTCTGCCCTACCGAACCAGAATGTCCGCCCGTTTCAGCGTGAGCCCCCCGGAGGACACCTCCACCATCGGGAACCCCGGAGAGGCGGAGATGATCTCGGGGCCGTCCGCCGTGGCGATGATGGTGTCCTCCGACTTCGTCCCCGTGATCGATGGGTTCCAGGCGAAGGCCTGGTTCACAAGCACCTCCTCCTCGATGTCCCCGGTGGCGCGATACTCCCGCGCCAGATACCCCGTGGGACCCCCCTGGTGATGCAGCCGCCACTCGTCCGCGTAGCCCTGGGCGGCGTAGGCGTCGAGGCCGGCCCTGAAGATATCGCCGATCCGGGCGCCGGGCCGCGTCCCCGCGATGAAGGCCGCGTCCACCTGCGCCGCGGCCTCGTGCCTCTTCCTCAGCTCCTCGGAGACGGAGCCGAAACTCACCATTCGCGTGGCGGAGACGACCAGGCCGTGCCGCCGGCCGCAGACGACGAGCATGACCGTGTGCTTGATCTCGTTCCCCGTCGGGATGGGGTGGCGATACTTGAGCAGGCGCTCGTCCGCTGCAACGAGCACGACGATGGGCGCGAGGCCGCGCCGGAAGTGCCGCTCGGCGAGTGCCGCCGCCGCCTCGTGCTCGCTCATCCCCGGCTCCAGGTCCATGCAGGCCTCCCCCAGGGCCGCCCCTACCTCCGCCCCAAGCGCGCGGTAGCGCTCCACCTCCTCCGGCGTCAGCGACCAACGGAGCCGCGCGATCTCGTCCGGGCAGGCCGTGACTCCGGGAAGGGGGATATCCGCCGCGATCTTCTCCCCGGGGGCCAATCTCGCCAGAGCCGGCGCCAGGGCATCTTCCGCCCACGGGCTCGCATCGTCCTCGAAGCCCTGCCCGCTCAGCTCCTCCTCCAGCAGCCGCCCCCGTTCCACGGTGTTCGTGACCAGCGTCTTCCGATCCCGGTGCACCAGGAGGGCGCCGACGCCCGTCTCTTGGGCCAGATTCACGTGGCAATCCGCGCCACAGGCGAACCAGGCGAAGTTCTCCACGCGGCCCAGCAGCAGGGCCTCGTACTCGCCCCGATCCAGGAATTCGTCCACCCGACGCTGCTTCTCAGCACTCTCCGAATCGTGTGACATCACAGATCTCCGCTGCTAGGTGAGACGCTTTGCTTCGAGGCGGATACTCCGACGGGTCCTCTCGGTCACTTTGAAGCCTTCGCTGACCCGATACCCGACGACCCACACGATCTCGTTGCCGGAGAGGATGAGGGGCACGCGGTCCCGCTGCGCCCGGGGGACCTTCGCGTTCACAAAGAAGTCCTGAAGCTTCACGGTCCCCCTCATTCCGATGGGCCGCAACCGATCGCCCCGTCTCCTCGTTCGCACCAAAAGCGGTCCCTCGATCTTCGCCGCGTTCAAGAGGGCGGCCATCGGGCTCGGCGGAGGCCGCTTCGCCCGCGAGCGACTGGCGGTGATCTCGAGGCCGAGCTCGCGCAGCACCACCTGCCCGGGGACGGGAAGCGTCCATTCCCGCGTGCTGACGGCCTTCTCACTGGGCGCAGGAGCGATCACGACCTCACCATAGGTGCGCTCCGCCCGCAGCCCGCCCGGCAGCTCCACCAGCGCCCCGGTTCGACCTCCCAGCGCCAGCTGAAGGAGCGCCTCCACCCGCTCCAGCTCGATATCGAGTTCGTCCCCCTTCACCTTGGCAATGGCCGCCCGGATCACTCGTCGCTGCAGCGCCGGCGCAAGCGCGCCGAAGAGGCTCAGGAGGATGCCGACCTCTCCAGGCCGCTGCGAGGCGACGCCGCGCAGCGCGTTGTTGGCCTGCTCCGACATGAGATCGTCCTCCGCCCGCATGATCTCTGCAAGCCGCGACAGGTTCGAGACGAGCGCTGGCTGGATCCGCTCGAGCACCGGCAGCACCTCGTGCCGGATGCGATTCCGGGTGAAGGCCACATCGCGGTTGGACTCATCGATGCGATAGGAGAGCTGCTGGCTCTCGCAGTACTGCTCCACCGCCTCCCTCGTGACTCCTATCATCGGTCGAATGATCCTGCCGCGGATCGGCGGGATCCCGGCCAGACCCCGCGGGCCCGTCCCCCGCAGCAGATTCAGAAGCACCGTCTCCGCCTGATCGTTCACCGTATGTGCCGTCGCGATGCGGTTGGCGCCGAACCGATTCGCCACCGACTCCAGCAGCCGATACCTGACCTCCCGCCCCGCCGCCTCCACAGACAGGCGACGGGAATCCGCGTACCGGGGGACATCGGCCCGATACTGGCTGAACGGAACGCCCACCTTCCGAGCCATCGCCGCCGCCGCCTTGGCGTCGGCGTCGGCCTCGGCCCCCCGGATTCCGTGGTGCACGTGTGCGGCGCGGAGCCGGCATCGCAGCTTCCCCCGAAGCTGAGCCAGCGCGTGCAGCAGCGCCGTCGAGTCGGGCCCGCCCGACAGCGCAGCCACCACCAGATCGCCCGCCGCGATCATGCGGTGTCTCTCGATCGTCTCCCTCACCTGCTCCACGAAGGCAGCTATCTTATCCTTCGAAGACGAGGTCGGCGAGGCGCCATCCTTCTTCGAGAAAGCGCCCGGTGCTGGCGGCATTGTGCTCATCGAAAGCCTCAGCCTTGTCGCGGCGTAAGCCCAGTATAGCGAATGGAACCGGCTCGCCCGCGTGTGTCTTGGTCGCTATCTTCGTGTAGTGATCCGACACTATCATTATCCGTCCGTCAGGAACTGCCTGCAAACGCTCCAGAAGGGGCCCGACCACCTCTCGGTCGATTTGCTCCAGCGCCCACACCTTCCGCTCGGGGCTCCCCTGGTGGCTTGCCTCGTCCGGCGCCTCGACATGAACCACGACCAAATCGAACTGCTCCAGCGCTTCCAGCGCGGCCCGCCCCTTCGCCGCGAAGTCCGTCTCCAGGTTCCCCGTGGCCCCCGGCACCTCTGGCGCGGCCAAGCCCGCGCACTTCCCCACTCCCCGCACCAGGTCCACCGCCGCAATCACCACCCCCGGCGTCCCCCACCTCAGGGCAAACGAAGGAAGCTCGCACTTCTTCCCCTGGCCCCACAGCCAGATCATGTTCCCCGGATTCCTCCCCTCGTCTCGTCGCCGCTTGTTGATGGCGTGAGAGTCGAGGACCTCGAGCGAGTCGAACATCAACCTCCTGAGCATCTCCTCCCCGTCCCCCTCGGGAAGATATCCCGCGACGGCCTGGCCGATGATGTCATGGGGCGGCGTGCTCTTCACCTCGTGCGACCCCTCCCGCCAGACCATGACGTGGCGATAGCTCACCCCCGCGTAGAACTGGATGCGCCGGCTGCTCAGCTTCTCATTGACCGCGCCGATGAGAACCCGCGCCTCCGCCGTCGGGATCTCGCCCGCGGAGTAATCGATCAAGGTCGTCCCGTCGCAGGTCACGAGATTGCAGCGGAAGGCAACGTCCGCGGACTCGAGCGGAACATCCAAGCTCGCCGCCTCCAGCGGCCCCCGGCCCGTATGATACCGCCTCGGATCGTAGCCCAAAATGGACAGCGTGGCGATGTCGCTGCCCGGCTCCATATCCTCTGGTATGGTCTGCGCGAGCCCACAGATGCCCTCCCGCGCGATGGAGTCCGAGTGGGGCAGCCGAGCCGCTTGAAGCGGCGTGCGACCGCCGAGGTCCGGCTGGGGCTCGTCGGCGGCGCCGTCCATGATCACGATCACGCGCTTGCGCAGCTGCATCGCGGAAGGGCCGTGCATGGCCTGAGGAGTATATCAAAGCAAGCGAGGATAGGTCAAACCGGCCCCGCCGACGGGTGTCACCGCACCTCCTGCCTCCCCAAAAGCGACCTTCCCCTCGCCATAACCTCGCCACAGCGAAGCGCCTCCCACGACCGGCGGAGATCGAGGACACCCGGAGAAGGCGGTCCCACCTCCTCCGACCGGCGCCGCCTCGACCGCGGCCCCCCAGGGGATGGAATGGCGCGGTGCAATTGCACTACGGATTCTCCTGCATTGCGGTTACGACCGCAATGCAAGAGAGTCTGCTGTGTGAGCCTCACGCCGTGCTCGGTGGCGTTTCCTGCATTATGGGTGCTGCTAACCATAACGCAAGAAACTCTATAGGTGTGCGGAATAACATCCTCGTAGGCGGGCGCGGTCCGACGCGCCGGCGCCGCCCCCTTTGGGAATCGTACGCATTGTGTGAAATGGGGTATCGTTCAGTACGGAAGGGAAGTGGCATGGGACAGACGATACTGGTCGTAGACGACCATAAGCCGACCGTCGACCTCATCAGGGACGCGCTCACACCACAGGGATTCGAGGTCGTCTCTGCCGCGAACGGCGCAGAGTGCGTTCTCGCCGTGGAGGAGCAGCAGCCCGACCTGCTCATACTCGACGTGCACATGCCCGTGCTCAGTGGATTGGACGCACTTCATCTCCTCCGGCAGAGACCCCGCGACCACAACCTGCCGGTCATCGTCCTCAGCGGCCAAGGGGATTTCGCCAACATCCGCAGAGCCTGGAAGCGCGGTGCCGACATATACCTGACGAAACCGGTGAGGATCGGAGCCGTCGTCGCAGCCGTCAAATGGCTGCTTCGCAGCGACGGCGAATCGGCGCCTCCAGAACAGCAGCCCGATTCAAAGCATATCCTCAGCGGCGTCGTGGCGAGCGACGTGTAGACACCCCCGTGCCGCCTGGACGAAGCGCCTGACCGGAGCCGCACCTGACGGGGTGCGGCGTCCGAACATGATATTTCGCTGATACTATCAACGCAAGAAACATCATGATGCAGTGGGGGGCTCCCACCTGAGACTCGCACCGTGCCTCCGATGGGCCGACCTACGACCGGCCGCCTGCACGAGGGGAGGCTCGCGCATGAGCAAGAAAGTGCTCGTTGTTGAGGACAATCCCGCGATGGTGACCCTGCTGGCCGACGCCCTGATCGACGCGGGATTCATCGTGCTTTCCGCCGCGAACGGAAAGGAAGGGCTCGCCGCAGTCGAGAGAGACAAACCCGACCTCATCATTCTCG
>Ga0307379_10006274_pt1 | contig 16378 bp, 13 predicted proteins | sample UN2MG_FD_202237 | JGI IMG/M metagenome (GOLD analysis project Ga0307379, IMG submission 202237) | Soil microbial communities from Risofladan, Vaasa, Finland - UN-2 | ecosystem: Environmental > Terrestrial > Soil > Coastal area > Acid sulfate soil | place: Finland: Risofladan, Vaasa | collected... | reverse complement strand
GATGGAATGCGGGCGATACCAGCACCGTAGATGGTCAGGCGCCTGTATAGTTGATCAAATTTTAGAACCTTTACCAACATCATAATACTAGACATAGTTGTCTAACCCTGTGCCGATAGCCGCTTCGAGAAAACCAGTTTTCTAAATGGACTTGGTTTCTAGATACGTGCTAACAGGGGAATGGATTTGGAGACAGCATTGGAGGAAGAAGTGAACAAAGCGAAACTTATTACGATCCTGGCAATCCTGGCATTGGTGATCGTCGCCTGTGGCGGTGATGAGCCAGAGCCAACAAACACACCGTCCGCGGAACCGGTTGAACAAGCCACGGCAGCGCCGGCTCCGGCATCCCCGCTCGAGAGCATGGAGTTTGTGGTCGATCCCGATCTGATAGACGTCTCCTGGATGTGGGAGCAGCGGACATCCAATCTTGGCGAAGAGGTGCTGATCACGGTTCCCGATCCGGAGAATTACACTCTCACCTTCAACGCCGATGCCACATTCAATGCCAGGCTAGACTGCAATAATGGCAGTGGTGCCTATGCAACCGATGGAACTGGCAGCATCTTCATGGAGTTGGGTCCGATGACCCGGGCAGCATGCCCTGAGGATTCGTTGTCCAATGACATGATTAACATGTTTGGCCCGGCTCAGAGCTACGTCTATGAAGACAGTGGGGACGTGCTGATATTTAAGTGGGTGGCGGCTGGACCCTGGGATTATTACAGGAAAGTCGGTACGTTACCGGCTCCTGAGGTCGATGAATCATTGACCGGTGTGATATGGGCCTTAGATGAACTTAACGGAGAATCCCTGGTGCCGACTACGTCCATATCGGCCGAGTTTGACCTGGATGGCCGGGTCGGCGGTTCGGCCGGGTGCAATAGCTACAACGCCGCCTACAAAGCAGACGGCACGAATATCGAGATCGGTATGGCCGCCACGACCATGATGTTATGCCCCGATCCGATCATGGCCCAAGAATCTGCCTATATGGAAGCCCTTTCTGCCGCTGCAACATACGAAGTCACCGCTGAATCCCTCACCCTCTTCAATTCGGCCGGAGAAGCTGCGGCCATCTTCGGCGTAGAAAGCCAGGGACTTGCCGGAACGTTGTGGGAAGTAATCAGCTACAACACTGGTAACCAGGCGGTGAGGAGCGTGATCATCGGCAGCGAATTAACGGCCAACTTCGGCGAAGATGGCCAGCTGACCGGCAGCGCCGGATGCAACGACTTCTTCGCGGCCTACGAGACCGAGGACGACAACATCTCCATCGGGCCAGCCGGGATCACTCAGATGTTCTGCGCCGATCCCGATGGAATCATGGAACAAGAGAGCCAGTACCTGGCAGCCCTGGAGACCGCAGCCACTTACCGGATCGAGGGCGTCAATATGAACATGCGCACCGCCGAGGGATCCACGGCTCTTAACCTTCGACGTGTCGTTTCCCAGGCCCAGCGGCCTGAACTCTCCGAACCGGGGACCGAAATAGTCAGCCAGACCTGGTATTGGCGAGCTTTCCAGGACACAGCCGATATCAACGACTTCATCGTCGGCGAACCGGCTAACTATTCACTTACACTCCAGCCCGATGGCACAGCCGCCATAAAAGCTGACTGCAACAACGTTAGCTGGAACTACACCCTGGAAGGAAGCAGCCTGTCCTTCAACAGCATGGGGCCAAGCACGCTGGCCTTTTGCGGTGAAGATTCGTTAGACCAACAATACCTGTCCATGCTGAGCAACGTGGCTACCTACGTCACCGAGGACGGTCTGCTTTACCTGAACCTGTTCGCCGACGCCGGCAGCATGGTCTTTTCCACGGAAACCATGAGCAGCATTGACCTCGCGACCAATCAGATCAGCCTGGATACCCAGGGTCTGCCCTATTCCTGGCAAGCAGTAGTCGTTCCCGAACAGCCTTACGACGAAAGTATGCCTCCTGGACCTAAAGGATTACCGACGCACATTGAGATACTCTTTGGATCTGAAAACCCGGCTGATGTGCATCCCGGCGATCCCATCATGTACATCATTCCTGTCAACACATACCGCAAGCTGTGGAACGATGCCGGCAATCCGTCTGTGAGCCAAACCATGGCCGAAATCCAGCGCTTGAATCTCATCCTGACATCTCCTGCTCCTACGTCAGGCTACCCGGCGCTGCCTTATGAGCAGACCGCTGGAATAAACGATTTGGCGGTGCAGGTCGGTAAGGCGGTATCACAGGGCGAGTTGAACACAACCAGCGCAACCCAGGATGGCTACCGTTTCGTCGGCCGATGGGCCCAGGATGCCAATCCGGTCACCAACCAGAATCTGCGCTACGTTTACCAAGGATTTACCAATGACGGCGTCTACTTGGTCTCCTTCTGGTGGCCCGAGTCGACTTCAGCCCTAACGACCGATCCTGGCGCGTTTACCGAAGAACAATGGAGTGAATTCTACGCCGATCCAACGGCCGCCATTAATGCCTCGGCCGAAACCCTGAACGGTCTCTCGTCTGACCAGTGGGATCCTGACCTGTACGTCCTGGATGCCTTGGTGGCTTCACTTGAGATCACGGGCATGACCCCTGCCGGCTTGGTTGACAAAACTTGGCAGTGGGTGGAAGGTCCGGTCCAGCCCGGAAGCTCCGAGATAGTCCGAATTCCAGATCCCTCGAAATACCAGGTCATATACGGTTCCGACGGGACCATAAATTATGATGCCGACTGCAACAGCGGCAGTATGAGCTATGAACTAAGAAATGCTGGTATGAATGGCGGCATGTTGGCCCAACCAGGACCGACAACTCTGGCTGAATGCGGGCCGGACTCGCTCTATCAGGGATTCATCTTCAGTTTGGAAGCGGCCCAGGACTACCGCGTGTGGGCAGGTGGATATGAGATGGAGCTTGTATTGCCGGCTGGTGGTGGCGTATTACTCTTCCGAGCTGCCGGCGCCCCGACACCCCAGGCTGCCACTGTCTCGGGCAATATAACCAACCAGGATGGCGTCTCCATTCCAGAAGGCGCGACGGTAACTGTGCAGATTCAAGACACGTCCCTGGCTGATGCCCCGGCCAAAGTCATCGGCGAGCAGATCATCAGCGGCGCCACCCAGTTTCCTATTTTCTACTATGTCACCTACGATCCAAGGGAGATCGTCGATAATCACAGCTACACCATGTCAACCCGGATCACCGCGGCCGACGGCAGCCTGTTGTTTATCAACGACACCAGCATCCCCGTCATCACCAGGGGAAATCCCACCGAACAAGTGGAGATCCCCGTCATTCAGGTAGGCGGATAATCAAAGAGCAGACTGGGATTCGTGGCGAGCACGGCTCGCCTTCGAGCACGGCTCGCCTTCGAGCACGGCTCGCCACGAATCCCAGTATCTTTCCATCCATTGATCATTTCTAGTACCAGATCGTTGGCAGCGTGGTCATCAATGTCACCCTGCCAAGCACAGCATTCCTGTTCGCTGAACCCGATAACGGTATATAGAAAGAGGAGCTTTCAGTGGAGAAGCTGGACCTAAAAAAGAAGTACAAACACCTATACCTGCCTTCGGCAAAGATGGTCGAGGTTGTCGATGTTCCGCCTTTCAATTTCGTCATGGTGGATGGCCAGATAGAAAAGGGAGCAAGTCCTGAAACATCCGAGTCCTATATGGACGCCATAGGGGCTCTCTACGGCCTGGCCTACACCCTGAAATTCACATCCAAGCTTCGGGCGACCAATCCCATTGATTTCACCGTCATGGCTCTCGAAGGATTGTGGTGGAGCGCATCCGGCGAATTCGATAGCGAGAAGAAAGGCGACTGGAAATGGACGATGATGATCATGCAGCCGGATCACATCACCGTCGAGATGTTCCGGCAAGCCCGCGAAGATTTCCGCAAGAAAAAAGGGGATAGCCAGGCCCTATCAGCAGCCCGATTTGAGCGATTTCACGAGGGATCATCGGTCCAAATCATGCATATTGGTCCGTACTCTGAGGAGCCTGCAACCATCGAAAAGATGCACGCTTTCGCACAGGAAAACGGCTATGAGCTGCGCGGCAAACATCACGAGATCTATATCGGGGATCCCCGGCGATCAAAGCCAGAAAATCTCAAAACGGTGCTAAGACACCCGGTTGTTTGAACTCGACTCCCGTCCCCAGATCTCTTATCTTTATCAGCGAAAATCAGCGTCCGCAGATTCTTATCTACGACATCCGCGTCATCTGCGAGCTACCCCCCCAGTTCAAAGTCAGCTATCAGACAGCTACCCCTATCTCTGCCAGAACATCCTCAGGCTGCCAGCGGTTCTCACCGTTGAGCACGACAGCCTTGGGATTATCGAGCAGCCATTCGTCGTGCAGTTCCTCGAGCTGAAGTAAGTATTCCAGAGGAATGCCGCTTTCTTCCTCGCGGCCGCGCGATTTGATCCGCTCCATACACACTTCCGCCGGCGTCCGTAAATACAGGATCAGGTCCGGCTCATCGCAGTATTTGTCCACCACGAAATCCCACATTCCCCGGTACAGCTGGTGCTCGGCCAACGTAATCAAGCCCGACCGGTAGCAGTTCTCGGCGAAAACGTAGCGATCGCAGAAGATTGAGCGTTCGAGAATGACTTGGTTCCGGTCCGTGCGCTGCCATACCTCGTGCCAGGTCTTGGCCCGGGTGACAAAGGCGCAAATCTGGAACGTAAATGCCCATCGGTTCGAGTCGCTGTAGAAGAGCTCCAGCATATTCGAGGCAAAGCCCTCTCGCCAAAGGGTTGTCGGTTCCTCAATAAAACCGAAGTGTCCAGATCGAGCGATATTCCTTCCGACCGTCGTCTTGCCGGCGCCAATATTGCCTTCGAGGAGCACCATCATTCTACCATTCGGGTTTTCGCGATAATCCACTTAATCCTCCAATAAGACTCGACCAACAGCAACACAAATGATCAGATGTGTTTCTTGATAAACGCTTTTAGGTTCTCGAGCTTCTAGCGACACAATCTACAATCAATCGGTTAATTTGTATTACCTGTCCTGCGTGCGCAACAGCGGCAGTCATATCTCGCATCTGGCTCGACGAACTGATAATATCCCCGTAATCGAGGTGACCCTATATCGTGGACAACAGCAAGACCAAGCTTAGTCCTCTCAGCGGGGCACGAAGAGGTTTCTGAGAATCGTAGATGAGTCTCCAACAGCGAAGAACACTAAGCCATTGCGTTTGCTTACACTCAATCGATACGAGCTTGATTTTACCTCATCGATCGCCGCTTGGAAGGACTAATTGCCGATCTGGTCAATATTTTAAGGTACTTGCACAGCAACCATTAGCACAGGAGAAAATATGGCCGCGAACGTTGAGATAAAGGCCAGGATAACGAATCTCGTACTATTGAGGCAGCAAGTCGAACGCATCAGCGACTCAGCGGCCGAACTGATCATGCAGGAGGATGTCTTCTTCCTTGGTTCACGAGGTCGATTGAAGCTGCGGATATTTTCGGACGATCGCGGGGAGCTTATCTACTACGAACGCTCTGACCAGACAGGACCCAAGCGATCCCAGTATTTCATCTCAAGAACAGGCGAACCCAGGCAGCTGCTTATTGTCCTTGAGTCAGCTTTCGGAATCCGGGGAATAGTCCGAAAAAAGCGCTGGCTCTACATGGTGGATAACACCCGCATCCACCTGGACGAGGTTGATGACCTTGGAACATTTCTGGAGCTTGAAGTTGTACTCTCCCCAGGTCAGAGGACAGAGGAAGGCCAAGCGATTGCCGCTGAGCTAATGGCAAATTTAGGGATTGTTGAAAGAGACCTGGTGTCGGGAGCTTACATTGATCTTCTAGAAGAGGAGGGAGGACCAGGCTAGCAATACGGTTGACGCGAAATCAGGTTCCATCAAGTGGGAAAGTCAGCCGAATTAACCTACTTTCTCCTCTCGGCTCCCTATCACCGCACAATTCTCAACTGGCAGCAGTTCAGAACATCGGCCCTATTGTACGGCAACGATGGTGAAACACAGCTCCCCAACCGGAGCGACGACCACCACCTCATCACCAACCTTGTGAGTTAATAGGGCTTCTCCCAGGGGAGATTCATTGGATATCAACCCCGCACTTGGGTTAGCCTCGGCTGCGCCAACGATTCGGTAGGTTTCCAACTCGCCGTCGCAATCCTGAATCACCACGGTGTCTCCGATGTTGACGACGCTGAGATCTGGATCAGCCTCGATAAGCTGGGCATCAGCGATCATGTCTGACAATTCCTGGATCCGGTGATCGACGAAGGCAAGTTCATCCTCGAACATCATCTGCTCGGTGTTTTCCATCCAATCACCACCGCTTTTAACCTCGGTGAGGCTATCGATGATCCGCTGGCGCTCGGTGGTGCGCAGACGCTCCAGCTCCTTCTCCAGGTCCGCTTTTCCCTTCTCGGTGACGTATACCGGTTTGTTCAGCATGGTCGCACGCTCCTTCTACGGCGATGTTGGTGGGCCTTGAACCAGCGCAGGTACTTAGCTCAACGGGAGTTGAGTATCGACCCCTGCGAGGGTTGTAACGAAGTATACGGCAGGTGCAATGGTATGTTCTTTCCTATTGTTCATACATTTCGACCATTGACGATTCACATCGCAACTGCACTGCAAATAACGGTACGGGGTAAATGCTGAGGCGGCTGAAGCCTGTATCGCTGTCTTGATATGCTAATAATACTCTTTAACAGCCCTCAATATCAAGTAGAAACTTGCCAGGCTCCTGTTAACTGTACTACGGCTGGCCTCTGTTTACCATATGTCAAAAGTCATACTCGGGGTAGATGAAGATCACACGATGGCCAGAATTTGAGATAAGCAATTGCTTAGCCCGCCTGTTTTACAGGCAAACTACCTGTGCTGGGTCCTGGGATCCCTGGGGTCCAACCGTTTATTGTCCAATTTTTGCATAGCACATGCCCTATAGTATGTTAAGATGAAAGTGCCAGAAGTTATCTGGCACTTTTATCAGATGTCAGCACCAGATGTGATCTGGCATTGTCATCATTGCTCGGATAATTGAGATGGCATACTTCGCCGGTATAGCATTGATCTCCGCGGCCACGATTTTGCTTGAGCTGGCCCTCCTCAGGCTTTTTGCCGTACAGCAGTTCTACCATTTCGCCTTTATGGCCATCAGCCTTGCCTTGCTTGGCGCTGGGGCCAGTGGATCCATATTGAGCGTTTGGCGTCGCCGTCTTTCCCCAACTCTGTTGTGCCTAATTTTCAGCATCACGACCGTTGCCGCCTACCTGGTTCTCAATTACCTGCCCTTTGATTCATTTAGTATCGCCTGGGACCGGCGTCAGTTGGGCTATTTAGCTGTCTACTTCCTGGTAGCAGCCATTCCTTTTATATTCGCCGGGTTGGTCGTAGGTGGGGAACTGATGCATCCTGGCGATCTCAGATCCGGTGCAGCTGATCAAGAAAACGATCCACCAAAGACCGGCTCTCACCAGGTATATGGCGCTAACCTTATCGGATCAGCCCTGGGAGCGTTAATCACACTGCCGCTGCTGGCGATTTTCGCCGGGGTGGGGGTGGTTGTTCTGGCAGCGGTCACAGGCGCCGTCGCCGCTTTGTTGTTTGGTATCCTGGAGCTAAGACTATCTGCTCGGACCTGGCAAAATTGGGTTGGCATTGTGCTGGCGGTGGGATTTATCATCGCCGGCCTGGCAGCCGTCGCCCGGCCGCTGGATATCCTTACCCAGCAGCTATCCCCATACAAAACCCTGTCCATCCTTCTGCAGACGCTCGATGCCCGCCATACAAAGACAGATTGGGATGCCTCGGCCAGGCTCGATGTCGTTGAAAGCAGCACCATACACATCATGCCGGGTTTGAGTCTCCTCTCACCAGAAAGACCCCCACCACAAGCGGGACTGATGCTGGATGGAGATAGCTTGATGCCCATCACGGACCTCGATCCCGATTCCGAGCAGGCCCAGGTCCTGGCTAGCTACACACCCAACAACCTGGCTTATCAACTGCGCCCAAACGCGCCAACGCTGGTGATAGAAGCGGGAACGGGCATGGATGTTCTCCTGGCCCTGGCCGCTGGTGCGGAGCAGGTGACCGCCCTTGAAGAAAATAAACTAATCTTGGAGACAGTCAAGGAGGATTACGGGGAATTCACCCACAATCTTTATAGCGATCCGCGGGTAGCGGTCGTCAACCAATCAGGCCGGGTGTTCGCGAAGCAGCAGGCTGGCTCCAACGAGGCCGGTGATTTTGGCGTCGTCACCATATCCTTGACCGATCCGCACCGGCCGGTGACATCAGGGGCTTTCAGTCTAACCGAAAATTACATCTACACCGTGGATGCCTTTCGGGATTACCTGCAACTGTTGAGTGAGGATGGCCTGCTGGTCGTCACCCGTTGGCTGCAGGCGCCTCCCAGCGAGAGTGGTCGAACTTTCGGCATCCTGGTCGATGCATTGACCCAAACCGGCCTCGATCCGGCCGAGCACATCGTCGCCTTTCGCACCTTGAGGACGATTACCTTTGTAACCAGCCTCCAACCGTATACAAAGGAAGAGCTGTCCATCGTTCGTGACTTCCTGGAAGGACGTAACTATGACCCGGTCTATATGCCTGGGATCAAAACGGAGGAACTGAACCGGTACAACATCCTGGAAGAACCCATGTACCACCAGCTGTTGGTTGAAATTCTAGCCGACGGAGAAGGCGTTTACGATAACTATCGTTTTGATATTGAACCGCCAACCGACGACCGGCCGTTCTTCTACCACTACTTCAAGTGGCGGCAGACCCCCGAGATATTAGCTGGGCTTGGGTATAACTGGCAGCCTTTTGGAGGCAGCGGATACTTCGTCTTGGTCGCCCTGTTGATCGTAGTCGTTCTGGCCTCGGCCGTCCTGATCATCGGCCCTCTCATGATAGGGAGGGGAAGCACCTTGATTGTCCAGGACGTTCAGATCCCGCATTGGCGCCTGCGAGTGCTTATTTACTTCGCCTGCCTGGGCCTGGCCTTCCTCTTTGTGGAGATTCCTCTGGCCCAACGCTTCATTCTGATCCTGGACCAGCCCGTCACAGCGCTGGCAGTGGTGCTTTTTTCGATATTGCTCTTTTCAGGGGTGGGCAGTTTAACCGCCCGTCGATGGCCGCTGGCTTGGGCGATGGTCGCCCTCATTATCCTAATCGTCCTCTTTCCCATCCTGTTAAATCCGGTCAGCTCTTTTGTCCTGCGCCTGCCCGAATGGGGCCGGATCACCTTCGCTATCCTGGCCATAGCCCCCCTGGGATTCCTGATGGGCCTTCCCTTTGCCGGCGGATTGTCAGTGGTAGAACGTCACGATTCGAGCCTGATACCCTGGGCTTGGGCCATCAACGGTACTTTCTCCGTTATCAGCTCAGTCCTGGCCGTGATGATCGCCTTATCCTTGGGCTTTCCGGCCGTGTTCTGGCTGGGCGCTGTCGCCTACTCCGTGGCCTTTCTCAGTTTTCGCACACTATTGTTTAAGGATTCGCGTCCTAGGGGGAGAGCGGGGGATGCGGGGTTGATGGATGGCTCGGCCAAATGACGGAGAACATGACTGTCACCTAGGAGGTGACAGTCACGAGGTGGTTCGTATCGGCAAAAACGGGCATCGTTTCTCTTAGGGCGTTTAGTCATCCGATAAAATGTCCACCGTTAACTGATAGAATAACGTCAAAAGTAGAGCTCCAGGGATCGTCAACGATCCAGCCAAGCAACAAACCAGGCGAAATCGTCGTTTATGGCACTCTCCGCCCCCATTACAGAAAGAAAAGAAAGAACCCGTCCAACTCGAATGAATCGGACGGGCCCTCCAGAGGTCTCTCGAGCACCTCTATTAATCTAATAGAATCAAGAATTAGATTTATCTAATTGTTGATTACATAAATTCCCATTCATCGTCGGCGACGCGATTGTACGTCTCGACCTCGAAGGACCGGTTGGCGACAATCTGGAAGTAAATCCCGGTTCCGGCAACCAGTACAAAGAAGATGAACCACAGCCAGGAATTATCAACGGCCAAAGCCACTGGATTGTCGATGAGTTTGACAACGCTTGCCCCATAGAAAGTGGCTAACAGGGTATAGATGATAGCCCCTGTGCCACCAAAGGCGGTGATGATGATAATCGCGTACTTCTGAAAGTTGAACCGTATTACGGCCAAAGCCACAATGACGCCAACGACTACGGCCAGGATCCAAACCAGGAACCCTGAATCCTCAAAGTTGAAGATCCACTGCAGCAAGGCCACCGTCCCCGCATATCCAGCGGAGAACGATATCACGGCCACAGCTACAACGTAGAACATGTACGATAGGACGGCGAAGATCATTCCGATGACGAACCCGACCACCCATCCTGTAATAGTACCCAGAAATGCATCTCCAATTAGGAAATGTATCGCCTGGGCCCCAACAAGGAATCCGGCAAAGAAGCCCCAAACGGGCAGCAATACCAGAAACAAACGATAACCGCCAAAGACCACCATTAGCCCAAATACCAGAGCTATCAGTGCCATACACAATAATGTAAATGTCATGGTTTTAACCCTCCATCCCAATAAGCAACAACAAAGATACAGAAAATCCGCCCTGGACAGGTAATAAATCGTTATTCTCACATCTGCTTTGCAAGCATCGCGGCAGGCAAAGCTTCATGGTTTCACAACGACGACTGCGTAACCGTCCCAATTAACACGGCGGCGCGCGACTGAACGCTAATATTTTAATCAATTTCAGCCCTGTGGACAATAGGAATCGGTGATCCAAGAGTGTAATCCTCAACCATTTTTGCAATGTTGGAATCGAGCCCCTACTTCTCCAGTTGTCCAAGGGTTAGAACTGTCCTACAGTTAGAACACCAACTGCTGCCAAAAGCAACGCTTTTTATCTAACGAGCATCTCGTGTCAGGGGCACAAACGTCACGCCACCCAGATCGTTCGTCCGGACCTCATCCTCACTCACTCGCGTAACAAGCCATAATCTCTGAAAACCGCCGACCGGTCCCACTGGAATGATCATCCGGCCCCCAATCTTGAGCTGCTGCACGAGCGGTATTGGCACGTGATCCGGGGCTGCGGTTACGATGATCGCATCGAATGGTGCCTCTTCCTCCCAGCCGAAATAGCCATCAGCATGGCGGGAAGTGATGTTGTCATAGCCCGCACGCTCGTGGGACTGCCTGGCGATCTCAAGTAGATCGCCAATGATCTCCACGGTATATACATGGTCCACGACCTCAGCCAATACGGCCGCCTGGTAGCCTGAACCGGTGCCGATCTCCAACACCTTGTCCCCGGGCTCGACATCGATTGCCTCGGTCATCTTGGCCACGATATAGGGCTGGGAGATGGTTTGTCCAAAGCCGATGGGCAGGGGGTGATTCTCGTAGGCCTGTGCTTGGTACTCCTCCGGGACAAATTCGTGCCTGGGTACGGCTAACATCGCCGCAATAACCGTCTCATCTTCCACTCCCCAATCGATGATCCCAGTTTGAACCATCTCCGCCCTGATCGCGGCGAAGGGATCGCCAGCTTCAGGGGTTGGCGAGGGTGGGCGAACGATCTCGTCGACAGGCGCAGCCGATGGACTCTCATCGTCGGGTACTGACTCCTCGGGCACGGGCGGCTTGGATGTTGCGGTTGGCTTGTCTTCCTCGCTGCAGGCGACCAGCATTGCCGCAAGCAATACCAATGCCAAGAACAGAGATAGCAGGGACAGGCGTCGCACAGATTACATTGTAATCGATTTTGCTAAATCAGAAACCGGTTTCTCTAGGAAAAATTGTCAACTCTCTTTCACGGCCAATTCTAGAACCCTGGCAACGAATTCTGACTTCGCTTCACGATCGAGTTGATGAGTTTGAGCGTATCGTTCAGCTATATGTTTCTTTAGATCGACATACTCGGCAGCGCTCTCATCATGTGCCCGGAGGTAATCGCGGAAGGCGAGTTGGTCAATCCAGAACCCCGATCCTAGGGCAGTTAGATTTAGGTGGTGAGTCCTGTACTCTGGAGAGCGTTCCTTCGCAAAGTACACGCGCTCCGGGATCGTATCATGAGGTTTGTACTCATATCCAAGCGATCCCACCACAGGAATCAGCTCCGCGGCTACAGCAAGAGAAACAACCGCTACCATGATATCGATGATAGGTTTTGCCACCATGCCAGGGATTGCCGTACTTCCAATATGCTCAATGCGCAGGGCTTTCCCCCCCAAGGTTGAATGTAAGAGATCAGCCTCTCGTCTATAAAGATCTTTCCAGCCGTATTGATAAGGAACGACGGTAAAATCCCTTTTGTGCTGGCCAAGCATTAAATTCTCCACAGATAATTCCTGCTAACTCCAGGCGATCAGTTTCTAAACAAGACAATTGAACTCTGTCATCTGATTATTCGACAGCATTCTGCATTGGTGTGTCAAAAACTGGATCTATTGACGAGGTATATTTCACGGGTGAATCACTAACTAAGAGATCGAGCTTCTCAATACAATGTTCGCTAATCAATATCCAGGTTCATGTTGTTTCTAACTCAGTCCGTAGACCGGAATTGAAGCGCCGTGGATGTCACGAGCCGCATCAGAGTTTAGAAATAGAACAACGTCCGCCAATGATTCAAGCCGGACCCACCGCCTGAATTCAGCATCTGGAGCAGCTACTCGATTCTGCGGTGTGTCCAGGGTGCCTGGCAAGACGCAGTTGACATTGATGCCTTCGGATTTCAACTCTTCGGACATACTTTCCGTCAGGCGGATGACGGCCGCTTTCGAGGCGCTGTAAGCGGCTTGATTGGCGCTGCCCTTGAGCCCCGGTCGAGCTGCGAAATGGATGATGCTTCCAGAACCTTGGTCCAACATATAGGGAATGACGCACTGGCTGGTGATGTAAGCTGTGCGGGCGTTTAAGTCGAGCATAAAGTCAAAGGTTTCCAGGGGTGTTTCGTGTAGCGGCGTGCCAGCGCGGTAGCCGCCCACGGTATTCACGAAGGCGTCGATGCGGCCGAAACGCTCTATCGCCGCTGATACCACGCCGCTCACTTCCTTAATATCCGTCAAGTCCGCGCAGCCGCTCATAAAGCAATTGGGTGAATTCACCAGGTCCGGATACATCTTCTCCAGATCCCCTTTCGTCCGCTCGATGATGGCCAGTTTAGCGCCCGCGTCGTGAAATGCCCGGGTCACAGCGGTACCCAGATTGCCTGATGCGCCGGTGATCATGACTACTTTTCCTGTGAAATCGAACATAGATTCTCCTCTTCTTTTCGTGGTTTACTCTGCTTGCTTGACCGCATGGCCGCCGAATTGATTTCGCATAGCGGCCAAAACCTTGGCTGCGTAGCTTTCTTCCTGCCGGCTTATGAATCGCATCTGCAGCGCCAGCGTAATAACCGGCGCAGGTACATCCAGGTCGATGCTGTCGAAAACGGTCCAGCGACCTTCGCCGCTGTCGGCCACCCAGCCTTTGATATCGCTAAGCTCGGGATCGTCCGCTAGCGCATTGGCGGTTAGGTCCAGCAGCCAGGATCGGACCACGCTGCCAAAACGCCATACCTCGGCGATCTGGTGTAAATCCAGTCCAAACTCGGACTTGGCCCGCATGATCTCAAATCCTTCAGCATAGGCCTGCATCAAGCCATATTCGATGCCATTATGGACCATCTTAACGAAATGGCCCGAGCCGTTGGGACCCATGTGGCCCCAGCCTATATCAGCTCCCGGAGCCAGGGTTTCCAGGGCAGGGCGGATCTGCTCTACCGCTTCGACCTCGCCGCCAACCATCATACTGTAACCCTCGGTCAATCCCCAGACACCGCCGCTGGTGCCGACGTCTACGAATTGGATCCCTATTTCCTTCAATTCGCTAGCCCGGCGGATGGATTCTTTGTAATTGCTGTTGCCGCCGTCGATGATGATATCACCTGGTTCTAGATGTTCGGTTAAAGTGGAAATCACCGATTCCGTCGGGGCGCCAGCCGGCACCATCACCCATACCGCCCGGGGGGCTGCTAGCTTCTCGGCCAGGTCCTCCAGTGATGTCGCACAGTAAGCGCCCGCATCCTCAGCCGCCTGTATCGATACCGGATTGCGAGCATAGGCCGAGACCTGATGCCCACCTTTCAAGAGGCGCTTGACCATATTGCCGCCCATTTTGCCCAATCCAACCATTCCAATTTCCATCATCTAACTCCTTCTGTTTTGCTGGTGTTGCTCTAGATAATAGGCCTGATCGCCTGAATCGTAAAACATGAAATCCAATGTGCTATCGTATGGCATGCATCAATTGGCGACCATGTAATGGACGCCGCTAGCTGGCTGCCATCATGGGTCCTGCTCCCCTCGATGCCGGTCGACGATCCGGGCAACTGCCGTGGTTACCTGCTGGGGATCATCCACGAAAACGGCCCTGTATTTGTTATCTGAAAAGGTACTAGATTCTCTAAGACTCTGTTCTGTAAACGGTGTCGGGACGGCGACGACATGCATGCCGGCTGATAAGGCTGCCTGGACGCCACTTAAAGAATCTTCGACGACCAGGCAATCGGCCGGATCGACGGATAGTACGCCAGCTACTAGGAGATATATTTCGGGATCCGGCTTTCCTCGTTCGACGTCATCGCGGGTCGCAACAAAGTCGAAAGCATCTTGCAGGGACAGGATATCCAAAATTCGCGTTGCTTGGGGGCAATGAGACATCGTCGCCAGGCCAATCTGGCACTGCGCCCGGCGCGCCTCCTGGAGCAAGGCCACATTATACGGCCACTGGTTTCGCCTAATTACCTCAGGATCGGCCAATAGATCCTCGTAGATTGCCAGCCGCACCTGGACGTACGCCTGCCAGGCAGTTTTGACGCCGAACTCATCCATGCGAGACTGGGCCTTTTCGACCAGGTCAAAGCGCTCCACCAGGAACTTGCCTACTTCCCGGCGAGACTGGCCGACAACGTCCTTGAAAGCCTCGACGACCTCCTGTTCCCCCAGATTGTAAGGGCAGAGTTCAACGGCCGCCTTGGCATAGGATAGAGCTTTCAATTTTTCCGTCTGGACCAGCGTTCCGTCCAGGTCAAAGATCATGGCTCTAATCATCTACCTCTCCACTCGTGTAGATCACCGATTCCCTCCCCAGGTGTATACACCCAGGCTTGGGGAGGGCCAGGGTGGGGTCTCCCACGCGCTCCACGTTGCATATCATCCTGCCCGTCCACCGCCATGCCAGCTTTTTTCTGCAATTCCCGCTGTCTTATTCGTCATTTCCGTTGTTTTGTTGGTCATTCCCGCGCACGCGGGAATCCATAAGACCGAAGCCATTGCCCCGTCATTCCTGCCCCGTCGTTTCCAAAATCAAATTGGCAACCAAGGCTGTCCAGCCAGTCTGGTGGCTGGCTCCCAGACCCAGCCCGCTTTCTCCATGAAAATACTCGTAAAAGAGAATGAGATTCTTCCAGTTCGGGTCTTCCTGAAACCTCTCAGTGGATCCATAGACCGGCCGTTTACCCTCGCCATCAGGAAGGAAAAGACGCTGCAGTCTCTGGGAAAGTTGATCCGCTACCTCGGCTAAATTCATCGAATTCCCTGATCCGCTTGGATACTCGACTGTCAACCCGTCGCCGTAATAGCGATGGAATTTACGCAGCGATTCGATGATTAAATAATTGACCGGCATCCATACCGGACCCCGCCAATTCGAGTTGCCGCCAAACAGCCAGGTATCCGATTCAGCCGGCTGGTATTCGATCTGGTATCTTCCTTCGCCAATGCGAAAGGTGAATGGATGCTCCCGGTATTGTTTGGAAAGCGAGCGCACGCCATAAGGCGATAAAAATTCCTCGTCATCCAACATCCTCTGTAGGACACGAACCAGTCGCTCGCGGGTCAGGATGGCCAGGAGACGTCTTTGCCCCACGCCCGGTAGATCGACACTGGCCATGTTGCCAGTTAGATGGGGCCGATTATCGACAAACCATTTAAGTCGCCGCTGGAAATCTTTCATTTCCTCCAGGGTGTCCGGTTCTAAAACATACACAGCAAAAAGAGGCAGTAAGCCTACCAAGGATCGCACCTTGATGGGGTAGATCTGGTCATCGGAAGTGTGAAGGGCATCGTAAAAGAAACCATCTTTCTCATCCCACAAGCTGTAACCCCGCCCGATGCCGTTGCTCATGGCGTTGGCAACTCGGAGAAAGTGTTCAAAGAATTTGGTAGCTATATCCTGATAGATCGGGTTCTCTTTGGCCAACTCCAGGGCGATCTGCAGCATAATCAGGCAATAGAAACCCATCCAGGCCGTGCCATCGGCCTGATCGATATGGCCCTGCACCGGCAGGTCGGCGCTCCGATCGAAGACCCCAATATTGTCCAGCCCCAAAAAA
>Ga0307379_10006271_pt1 | contig 16382 bp, 15 predicted proteins | sample UN2MG_FD_202237 | JGI IMG/M metagenome (GOLD analysis project Ga0307379, IMG submission 202237) | Soil microbial communities from Risofladan, Vaasa, Finland - UN-2 | ecosystem: Environmental > Terrestrial > Soil > Coastal area > Acid sulfate soil | place: Finland: Risofladan, Vaasa | collected... | reverse complement strand
TAAACATTTCTGGTGACATTACCATACCCTTTTGAGTTCCGACATCATCACCTGTTCGTAGTCCATCTACAATACCCATCTTTACAATTCTCTTTGACATTTCTATATTAAACTCAGTAATTCCATCCAGTAAATAATTAATCTCTTTTTCTCTATAATACATATCTGTTAATACATTTTCGTATCCCCTAATACACCAACATCTCTCAAAAAGAGTAAAATCCTGCAAGGATAAAAGAAAATAATAATTTCTTTCTTTTTGACCTCTTTTTTTTATTATTGATAACAATTCATCTGTTGGTTCAGGAAATTTATACTTTGTAATATCATCAGACTCTAATAATGGATGGTGTCTTATATGAAATCCTTCGGTAAGTATATGGTCCCAGCCTATCCCCCAAATATCATATTTGATACCATTTTCTTTATCTATTTTCACTATATCATTTAATGGTAAATATTTAATATGATTATCCAATCTCTCATCAACTTCATTATCTTTAATATTCAAAAGTTTTTTGATTTTATCTTTCATTTCTGGGGTATAATCTATTTGTGTTGGTAGAACATCCTGGCTAATTCTATTAATTGCATTTAGTACTTTTTTCTTTTTCGTATTTCCATCCATTATGTCTATACCCACCTAAAAAAATTAACTTATTTGAACTCCTACAAATTCATCCATCTAGTTTTTATATAACCTTCAATTACCCAGATGTAAAGTGCTTGCGCAAGCGCTTAGCTATATTTTAAAAAACAACCTAATTATTAGAAATAAATAATATTTTATTGAACCGGAGTTGATAATAACCCCGGCTCAATCTTCACAGAAGAACTTCTATCAACTCTACTAATTTCCTCCTTTGATAGAGGTAACTTTTATTCTCTAAAATAAGCATCCACGTTATCTTTTGTAACCGCTATTACACCTGTATCAATAATATTAGGTAGTGGGATTACTCCTTGGGCCACTCCAACCATATTGTTCATATTACCGTGATTATAATCATACAACAATTTAACAGCCAGATATGTGAACAAATAAGTTCTCTGAGCAATAGTAGCATCAAGTGTTCCATCTTTTACACCATTAAGAATAGGTTCTGTTACATCAAATACCACTGCATGAACTTCTCCAACTTTTCCTGTTTGTTTAATAGCAGCAGCCACCCCAGCACCTGTAGCATTCATACTAGTAACTAGATTTATCTCAGGATGTGACTGAATCATAGCAACCGTAGCATCCATTGCTACAGAATCATCTGATTTGTTGTCGGCAGTTGCTACTACTTTTATATTAGTGTTTTCTGCCAAATAATCCTCAAGACCTCTTATCCTTTCCTCCAAATTAAACTGGCCTGGCTGGGTGGAAATACCTATACTTCCTTCTCCACCTAATATACTTTCAACTAGTTTACCCATAAATATTCCTGCATTGTAGTTATTAGTACCAATATAAGTTAATCTTTTACTTGTAGGAGCATCTGTATCTACAGTAAATACAGGTATTCCTTTATCGATAGCTTTATTTATTACTGGAACCATTGCATCAGGATTATGGCCAGTTGTGATTAACCCAGCAGGATTTGTAGCCATAACCTGCTCAAATGTTGCAGCCTGAGCAGCAAAATCAAGCTCTGCAGGTCCTGTGTACTCAAAAGTTACACCAAGTTGTTCTGCTGCATCTCTTCCACCTTCCTGGGCATCTATCCAAAATGGATGAGCAGACACTATACTAATAAAAACATATCTCTCAGCAGGTGCTTCTTCTGCTACAACTTCTTCTGCGACTTCTTCGGCAGGAGCCTCCTCAACAGCTTCTTCTTCTGCTTTACAGCCAAAACCAATAATTGAAATTGAAACTATAAGTGCAACTATTAAAAACAATACTAAGCCTTTTCTCATTTTATTCTCCTATCTTTCATATTTACTTTTTACGAATCTTGGAATAAAATCCCTTTGAGATTTGTTCTGGAAAGGCAAGCAAAGTCAACCTTTTATCTAAACAAATCTCACCCCATTCTATTCACATATACCACCTCCCTGACTTCAAATTATTCATACTAGATATTTTAAATTAAAATCAATAATATCTATAAGCACCACCTCCTCGAATTAAAAAATAAATACGATGAATCAAGATTTATCATTTTAAACCCCCTTTTTTAGTTAAAACATCTATTGTAACTGCTAAGATTAGTATTAGACCACTAACGATCCCTTGCCAATATATAGAAACATTATTTAATACTAAACCATTATTAACTAAAGCTAAAATAATAACACCTAATAATGACCCAAAAACTGTACCTTCACCTCCAGCCAAACTAGATCCCCCAATAACACAGGCCGAAATAACACGCAATTCCGATCCTATACCAGCCTGGGGAAATGCAGCTGCAAGACGTGAAGTTGAAATAAGACCTGATACTACAGCTAAAACTGAAGTTAAAATAAATGTAAACATCTTTACAAGAGTTATATTAATACCTGCCAATTTTGCTGCATTTTCATTACCTCCAATATAGTAAATCTGCCTAAGAAACACTGATTTTCGCAGCATTGTATCTCCAATTAGTGCAATTAGAATCATAATAATTACAGCCACTGGTATGCCTAAAAAATCACGTTGCCCAAAAACTGTAAATCCTACAGGAATTTTTGCTAAAGGAAACCCCTGTGCAGCTACAAGTGTAGCACTTCTTACAATACTCATCATTCCTAATGTAACAATCAAAGGATTAACTCCTATTTTTGCAACAATAAAGCCATTAATTCCTCCAATTAATAAACCTACTGCAAGTGCTATTAATATAGCAATCCACATATTAACACCTTTTCCCATAAAGAGAGCCGCTATAGTACCTCCAAAAGCAAGGACTGAACCAACTGAAAGGTCAAAACCACCACTTATTAATAGCATAGTCATTCCTACCGCCATAATCGCATCAGTAGATAAACTGATAGCTAAGGATCTCAAATTGTCCCCAGTTAAAAAATAAGGTGATAATATTCTCATGATTATGCAAGCAGCTATAACTATTATCAATACTGTAACTTCTCTAATACGAAATACTTTCTGTATCAAATTACCACTATAAGATTTAAGTGCCATAATTAGATTCTAACCTCCTATTCTCATCTTGATATGCACGCATTAATAATTTCTCTTATGTAGCTTTATCTCCATCAAATTCACCTTTTATTTCTCGCTCATGTATAACTACAATCCTATCACTCATTTCTATAATTTCAGGTAGTTCAGAAGAAATCATAATTACTCTAACACCTTGCTCAACTTCATCTTTCGTTCTAATTCTGGGCAGTATAAATCTTTCAGTACCAACATCAAGGTATTTAGAAAAAGAAGCATAGCTATAATATCCATTTTTTACTATGGGAACTATTCCTGAAAGACGAAAAACAGTGATCATATCAACAACTGTTTCCAGATTATACAAGTCATGTTCACATTCTATTAGTAGGAATTTAAAACCACAATTGGCAAATAATTTCCCTGTCTGTCTGTTTCTATCTTCGGTTACATAGTTTCCAATTATAACTTTCCTATTATCTAAAGCTTTTTTCATTTCTTCAATATTCATATTGTTTAGTCCTTCAATAATAAAAAATTATTCTATGAATTATTATTCTAATACAGCATTAAAAAAATATATTTACAAAATATTTCTAAACTAAGAAGCTACTAACTCAACTCCGGTTATCAGTTTTACAATATCGTTGTGAAGCTCTTCAGATTTACCTTTGTAAAACTTAAAATCAATACTACCCACTCTACAACCGTTTCTAAGCACTATAACTCTATCTACAATTTTTATGATTTGCTCAATATTATGAGTTATAACTATCATTCCATCTAAATTATTTCTTATCTCATTTACCATATTTAAAACTTTTTTTGATTCTTCAACTCCAAGAGCAGCTGTTGGCTCATCCATTATAATTATTCTTCTACCCCAAAATATCGCTCTTGTAATTGCGACTGATTGCCTCTGACCACCGGATAAAGTTTCTGTTTTCTGGGATAATTTAGGTAGATTAATCGATATATTCTTTATTTTATTCATTGCTTCTACTCTCATTCTTCTATCATCAGCAAATCTAAGTATTTTCCCAATACCTTTAGTTACATATTCTCTTCCTGCAAAAATATTCCGTGTAAAATTTAAATTATCAAATAATGCCAGATCCTGATATATAGTCTCGATACCCAAATTAAATGCATCTCTGGGGTTGTTTATTTTAACTTCTTTCCCATAGACTTTAATTGACCCATTATTAGGTGTTATAGATCCTGACAATATTTTTATAAGAGTAGATTTTCCCGCAGCATTATCTCCAACCAATCCTAGCACTTCACCTTTTCTGAGCTCAAAATCTACATTCTCTAATGCAGTTACAGATCCAAAATATTTTGATAAACCTTTCGCCTCTATTACATAATTGTTATCTGTCAATTTGACTCTCCTTTATATCCACTTTTTTAATTAATATAATTCCACTTCTATTTATTTCTAAATCTACATTATCCAACACCTTAACACCTAGAAATTGCTTAGATATTCCTAAATGCTTTAAAATAGGTTTCATATAATTTACCTTTCTTTTTTGAAGTTCTTTTTCTCCTTTTGCATAAATATTTTATAATTTTTTAATACCAATCTTCAATCCTTTAAAAAGTTCAATAATTATCATATTATCAGTACGATTAAATCCTTAAAATTCTGATCTTCATTAATCTATTTGTATGACCATTTCTCTAATTTTTTTAGTAATTTATTAGCTTCATCTTCAGAATCCACGTTGGTGCATATAAATAAACCTTTGGGTGATAATTCATTGAGTAAAGGCTCTATTTCATAAGGTTTGGCAAGTAAATAAAGTTTTTTCTTCATTTTTTGAATCTTCTTATAAGCCGGTATATATTCTGGAGTTAGTGTTGGAGGCATACCCACACCAGGAGTCCACTCAATATTATCAAGCTCTTCTATTTCCAAAAGTGTTTCTAAATGAGTTTTCATAGCAGATGGACCATCTAAGTGATAAGTTGCATATTCACACCAATTACCTTCTTTTTTTATTTCAGGTACAAAGAATTCTTTAAACATTACTGGTGATATTAAAGGTGAATAATCACAGGCAAGTTGGTCATGTCTACCTGGAGCCCACAAACTCATCCACGCTAAAACATCGCCATTATCATTAATATCCTTAGTCCTTTTGTAAATTTCTTCATGAAGTTCAATCCAAGTATCTGCAATAATATCTATTGCCTTCTTAACTTCTAGTGGATGCTCAATAAAATCAATTGCAAGTTTTTCCGACCCCCTCATTAATGATAATAAATCCCCTGCTGTTCCAAATTCTGGTGTGCCAACAAAATATTCTTCATTACTCCTCTCAATGAATAAATTCATAATAGATTTTATTTGTTGCCAATATTTATTTGTCCCTGGATCAAAATTCCATTCCCAATTTTCCCAATTCTCAATTACTGGGAGATACCATACTGTATTTTTATCAAAGATAGGTTCACTTCCATAAAATGAAGCCATTGCCATAGCTCCCCAATTTATGTATGTTGCAGGTACAGCTTCGCCACCAAAATATGTATTTTCAAACCAAAATTTCATACGTTTATAATTTTCCTCAGGATCATTCCACCATTTTATTATGGAATCTTGATCACTGTCAGAGAATTTTTCTAATTCATCCAGCCAAGGACCATTCTGAAGTTCTGGAAAAGATGGAAATTTTGAAGTTTTTCTTGGAGCAAATACCGCAACACAGCAACGATCTATTGTTTCATTATTCCAAAAAGCAATCATTCTCTCTTTAGCTTTATCCCAATCAGTTTTATAGTACATAATAACATTGCCCTTTCTTAGAAAAAATAAAAAATACTTATTCGTTTTATCAAAAATATTCCTTATGCTAAAGTTTATTGTTCTATTTTTAAACTGGGAGAACGGTTATATCCGTGAATGCAGCCCAGTTTCCAACAGCCCTTAAGCCTATCTGACCTGATAGAATGGGCGCTTCGTTATCTATATAGTCAATAACGGGATTGCATGGGTTATTAAGGTAGATTCTTATTTTATTATTCTTAGCGCATACTTTTATGGAATTCCTTACATTTAACTGAATACCACTAATACTAATGCTCTTCAATTCTATTATTTTACCATTTATAATTTTATGTAAATAAATTTCCCCTGTTGTAAAGCCGCAATAATAACCGTTAATACCATCACTGCCACTAGCTGCAGCCCTAAAAACAATTCCTGCCCCCTGCTCCTTGCTGTGTGCTAAAATAATAATCGACTGTACACAATAATCTGTCCAGGCATTACCGCCAGCAGTAATAATCTTGTCACCCTTACCGGCTTCGGCAACAAGCTGCCTCGTATTCCCAAATGTAGCTATATACCACAATCCTTCCTTGACAGTCCAGCAGTCAATTTTACCGTCCTGGAAGTCGCAGTAAAATAAGCTTCTGACTTCCTCTTTCGTGTAACTCCTAATGGCCTCGGCCTCTGCAAGAGACACAGGATTCCCGTCGGCGTAGAACAAGGCCACACCATGGCACAGGAGGTTCAGCATCGCCTTCCTTGGAAGACCAATGCCACCTGCAGTTACTGTTTCCCACCATCAATTCCCACGTAAGGAAAACACCTGGCCTTGGCTTGTTTTGCTCTTTCAGTTCCTTTAACCAGTGTATTATCTCTATGGGATTTCCATAGGAATCCAATTCTATCCCCCAAGATCTCGCACCGGCTTCAGTAACTAGGGTGCCCTGTTTCTCATCAACCATAACCCTTATACTTGCCTTACCGTAATCATCCAGCCTGCTGTAATTGTGCTGGTCATCTACATCGCTGTACTTATTTCCATCCCAACAGCTGATAACCGGCTGTTTTGGGTACATTTCCCTTGCCCAGCTGAACCCGTTGACCATCAAATCCTGAGTGAAATCCTTATCAACAGGTTGGTTCTCCGTGCCGCAGTTTTTCGGCTCATTCCATATCCCCCAGGCAAGAATCCTGCCATCATCTTTGTATTGTCCAATAATCTCCTGTATGTAAGCCCTGAATCTGGGATAATTATCAACGATTCTATCCTTTGTAAGAGGGCATTTAGCCCATCTGCCATTATGTCTGCCTCTAATGGGCTCAAAGGTAAAGACCCTATCATCACCATACCAACAGTCGTCAAAAAAACGAATATTGTTCTGATTCCATGCTTGTCAGCAATGTTTAGATACCTTTCAAGATTATCCAAAAATGCAATTTTGTTATTTTCAAAAGGATACATGTGCAAAAACACTCTCATTGCATTTAAACCGACATCCTCTGCGTATCCAAACTCCCTGTCTACTTCCTCGCTTCTAAACTCCATATATCTGCTGCATTTACACCGCCTATTTCGGATAGTTTAGGGCTTTGTTTTGTATAGCAAACTCACCCAATAGGCATATGCCTTATATGCAGTTTCTGTTCATCAGACCAGAGCTTTGCCTTACGACTTCCTTTGGATTCCCCCTTACGGTGGACACCCTTGTCTTTAGCTAACGGTTGGCACTATCAACCCCCGTATCGGATTTTCACCGACTAGCAAGCGCCCATGCTGGGCACACTATTTTATTGAACCGGAGTTGATAATAACCCCGGCTCAATCTTCACAGAAGAACTTCTATCAACTCTACTAATTTCCTCCTTTGATAGAGGTAACTTTTATTCTCTAAAATAAGCATCCACGTTATCTTTTGTAACCGCTATTACACCTGTATCAATAATATTAGGTAGTGGGATTACTCCTTGGGCCACTCCAACCATATTGTTCATATTACCGTGATTATAATCATACAACAATTTAACAGCCAGATATGTGAACAAATAAGTTCTCTGAGCAATAGTAGCATCAAGTGTTCCATCTTTTACACCATTAAGAATAGGTTCTGTTACATCAAATACCACTGCATGAACTTCTCCAACTTTTCCTGTTTGTTTAATAGCAGCAGCCACCCCAGCACCTGTAGCATTCATACTAGTAACTAGATTTATCTCAGGATGTGACTGAATCATAGCAACCGTAGCATCCATTGCTACAGAATCATCTGATTTGTTGTCGGCAGTTGCTACTACTTTTATATTAGTGTTTTCTGCCAAATAATCCTCAAGACCTCTTATCCTTTCCTCCAAATTAAACTGGCCTGGCTGGGTGGAAATACCTATACTTCCTTCTCCACCTAATATACTTTCAACTAGTTTACCCATAAATATTCCTGCATTGTAGTTATTAGTACCAATATAAGTTAATCTTTTACTTGTAGGAGCATCTGTATCTACAGTAAATACAGGTATTCCTTTATCGATAGCTTTATTTATTACTGGAACCATTGCATCAGGATTATGGCCAGTTGTGATTAACCCAGCAGGATTTGTAGCCATAACCTGCTCAAATGTTGCAGCCTGAGCAGCAAAATCAAGCTCTGCAGGTCCTGTGTACTCAAAAGTTACACCAAGTTGTTCTGCTGCATCTCTTCCACCTTCCTGGGCATCTATCCAAAATGGATGAGCAGACACTATACTAATAAAAACATATCTCTCAGCAGGTGCTTCTTCTGCTACAACTTCTTCTGCGACTTCTTCGGCAGGAGCCTCCTCAACAGCTTCTTCTTCTGCGGGAGCTACTGCTTCTTTTTCTGCAGCTGCTGCCTTTGCTTTACAGCCAGCAAATGAAAAAGCTGCAACCATTGATATACTTAATACCAACACTACTATCCATAATAATGATTTTTTCATTTTCAAATCCTTTCTTTACAAAACTCTTAATTATAAAAAATACATATAATTGTTTCTATAGATCACCTCCTCTAATGCTTTACTTTTTACATTATCTCTGATAAATTTCTTCCGAGATTTGTTTTGGTTACAGCTCTAATATAAGATTATATTAGTCCTCCTGAACAAATCTCATTCTATTTTATACTTATCACCCCCCTTTAAAGTATTTTTTTCCATTGTATCTTTATTTCATTACTATTATTTTTAATTTCTTGCTAAAAAATTTTTAAACTAACTATCCATAAATACTTAACTTATTTACTTCCCCATCCTTGCATTAAAATCATTAAGATCTTAATGCAAGGATACCAAAATGAAGAAAATACCAAGCGCTTGCGCAAGTGCTTTATTATAATATAAAAAAAAATTGTTTATGTCAAGTTCTTTAAGTTCTCTATTCCTTAAATTTTTAAAACCTCTTGCCTTTCATTCTCACCATAATAACTAACCTAAATAAAAATCATTAACATTAGCAATTATTTTTATAAATCTACTCAAATAATAATCGGATATTTCCCATACTTCTCTACAGCATTCCAGAAAGCAAAAAAATTACTTATGGATGTGTCTATCTGTACATGATGGGTTGGACTGATTATGAACCCACCCCCAGGGCCCATATTTTTAATTCTGTCCTTTACTTCATTCTCTATTTGTTCAGGCGTTCCAAAAGGAAGGGTTTCTTGAATATCAATGGTACCCCAGAAACTTAAGTTTTTTCCATAACGTTTCTTTAGATAGTGTGGATCCATACACTTTGGTTGAACCGGATTTAGAATATCAAGTCCTATTTCTGCCAGATCATCTATTATAGGATAAATATTTCCGTCTGAATGATAAGCGATTTTAAGGTCTGGATTTATAGATTTTAATTCAGAATATAGTTTTTCCATCCTGGGTTTTAAATACTTACGCCACATCTCAGGAGAAATTAACATTCCTTTCTGTCCCCCTACATCATCACCCGTCCATATAATATCTACTCCCAGGCTTGCAAGTTTTTTACCTGCATAAAGGTGGTATTTAAAAGGAATATCTAAAATCTTATCTGCAAGCTCCTCATTTGTAATAAGATCCATCATAAGTTTATCCAGCCCTCTTAGAGCCCAGGCTGTCTCAAATATAGTAGTAACAATTACACCCATAATAGGATATTCTTTCCCATACTCCTCTATTAGCCTTTTTGACGGTTCATAGCGGGATTCAATAGCAGGGTCAGGTGAGATGTAGCTTTCTATAGATTTATCGTCTTGTAAGGGACTGCCTGATATTTCAGTATACTTCCCAGTCCCATTTTTTGTTTTATATTCAACAATTTTCCAGTGGACCCCCCACTCATCAGTATAATCCCTGTCAAGTCTCTGGTAATAAGAATTGGCAAATCCCTGAGCAGTAAGTAGAATATCGTTTCCTAATTTAAGCTCAAGTTCGTGATTAGTGCCACCATGAGGGTTAAACAGTTCATCTTTTATTTTAAAATGTTTACGCAATCTACCAGCAAATTCTGGAGTAAAACTTGCCAGTCTGGGTACCCTATCAGGTTCCCTGTGATTTAACGCTTCCAGTACTCTCTCTTTTGGACTCATCATTGCTTCTGCCTTTTTTATTTCTTTCAACCTTATCCAATTAATACTTTCTAAATTCTTCAAATGTCTCAAACATTGCCATAATATTTTCAGGTGCGACTCCATCCTGAATATTATGAATAGCACTAAAAATAAATCCCCCGCCTTCAGCAAGATCGTTTATTCTTTTTTTAACTTCATCTCTAACCTCCTCTGGGGTTCCAAATTGGAGAACATACTGGGTATCACATCCTCCACCCCAGAAAGATATATCATTTCCAAATTCTTTCTTTAATCTTGCCGTATTCATACCAGTGGCTGAAACCTGAACAGGATTTAAAATGTCAACCCCAATTTCAATAAAATCAGGAATAAATTCTCCTGCTGCTCCACAACAATGGTAGAAGAATTTAGCATCGGTTCTGGACTTTACCATCTCTATTATTCTCTTATCTTTAGGCTTTATTAAACGTCTATAAGTATCCGGTGATATTAAAGGTGCTATCTGCCCGGCTATATCGTTCCAGTAGACAAATACCTGAATATATTTACCGATTTCATTAAGATAATGTTCACAATTCTCAATATACAGTTCAGTAATCTTCTCCATTGCCATATTTGCAAATTTTTCATTAAGCGCAATACTGGTAAGAAAGCGTTCCATACTCATTATTCGCGCAGGCTGCTCAAACACTCCTCCGCCAAATATTGCAGTTCCTGTTAAAGCATATTCGGTATTTTCATAAAAATATTTTGCCTTCTCTTTAAGTTCAGAAATGGACTTACTACTATCCAATTCCGGCCATACATATTTATTTAATGCTTCTATACTTATATCATTTATCGGAAATTTCACCCAGTCAAAATAATGGCCGTTTTTTCTCGGCATGCAAAGCTTCGCTCCCCACCTGTCATAAAAGTAGCAGTAATCTCCTTCTTCAAAATACTGCGGCTCAGCATCACTATTATAATCAGCGCTGATCATACGAATATCAACATTCAGCTTCTGCAGTAATCCTTCATCAATATAAGGAAGTTGCTGCACATGGTCTAAGATTTTAACTTTTTCAATTTCCAGGCCTAAATATTTCTTCAAACTAATATAAGCATTTTTGGTAATAGAAGAAATAATTGTCCCACCTAAATCAAAGGGGATGTAATCAGGTTCCTTATGATTTAAAGTAGCAATTACACGTTCCCTGCAATTCACAGGCACCGCTTTCCTTAAAAAGACGCATTAAAAGATTAAAAGATCAGTTTCTATCCTATTTTTCCACTCTCCCAAATAGCAATTTTATAGCTCTTATTAATCTTCTACCCAGATTTAGCCTTTTATTCATATAAGCATAACTGGTAAGAGATAAAACTATAACCAAACCAAAGACAAACTGGGTCCAAAACCCCGAAATTCCTCCTGAAACAATTCCAGCTTCCAGGGACCCCATAATAATAGCTCCAACAAAAGTTCCGAAAATAGTTCCCATTCCGCCAAAAACTGAAGTCCCTCCTATGAAAACGGAGGCTAGTGACTTCATAAGATAGCCTTCTCCTGTTGATGGCCATAAATACAGTACTTCCAGAGTGACAAGCACGCCCACAAATGCAGCACAGACTCCTACCTGCATAAAGACAATTGTTTTTACCTTCGCTACATTTACACCCATCATTTTTGCACTTACCGCATCGTCACCAGTATAAAGTATATGGGCACCAAATCTGTGACGATTTAAAATCAGTGCGAAAACTATAGCAATAACAATAGCCCATATTGCCTGGGCAGGAACTAAGCCTCCTATCCTTCCAACCAGTGCTTTGTATAAAAACGTTCCCTTTGTACCTACCAGGGACAATCCTCTTCCCCCGCTTGCTATATAAACAAGCCCCCGCCACATAAACATCATTCCTATGGTTAATATCAATGAAGGGATCCCGACTCTCACTATAAGGACGCTGTTTATAAATCCGGCAAGTAAACCTACAGCCAGACAAATAACAAAGGCTAAATAGATATTGTTTGTCTGATTAAACACAGCCGAAAACACCCAGGCACAAAACCCCATTACTGAAGGAAAGGAAAGATCAATCTCCCCTAAAATAACAACTGGTGTTAATGACAAAGCTAAAATAGCCGAAAAAGGAATGGTTGACATAAAAGCATAATAGATCCTATAGCTAAGAAAAGTTCTAGGATTTCCAATAATAAATATTACAAATACAATTACTAACACTCCCAATATACTCAACTGTAATTTAGATTCACTTATTTTTAGTTTAATTTTTTCTAACATTTTTACTGTTCCTCTTTTAGTTCCAGTTTTTTAAACTTCTTTCTGCATCAAGTCCTCCGCACAGACAGTTTAACTTAAAGTCTAAAGCATACTATCATACTAATAAATTTGCCTTGGTGTAATTTTTTACAACCAAGGCAAATTCCAACATATCCCACAGCCAAGCTTACTCTTTACCGCCGGCTTAAGCTAATGCCCCATGTTTGGCTACATACTCTAGCTTTTCAACAAGTTCATCCAGCAATATGTCTTTCCTTAGCAATTCTCCCACAGTATTTCCGCGGTCTAAAACAACAAATCTATCTGCCACTGAATAAACATGATAAATGCTATGGGTTATAAAAATACAAGATTTACCCTGCTCTTTTGCCCACCTTACAAAATCCAATACTTTATTAGTTTCAGAAAGTGAAAGATTATTGGTAGGTTCATCTAAAATAATCAACTCTGCGTCAAAATAAAGAGCTCTGGCTATCGCTATTCCCTGTTTTTCTCCACCGGATAAACCCATAACACCCAGATTGGGAGTAAGGCCTGACTGGGTAAATCCGATCATCTTTTTTAACAGGTTAATTGCTTCTCTTTTTGACTCTTCCATTTTTATAAATCCTGTCCGTCCATAGGTCAACTCTCTTCCCATAAAAAGGTTACGCCAGATGTTCTGCTTTTCAGCCAGAGCCCTGTCCTGAAAGACAGTTTCAATTCCTATATTGCGCGAATTTTCAACAGTATGTTTTTCTTCTTCCTTACCCTTCCAGTAAATCTTCCCCTCATCCTGTTTTTCTACTCCAGTCAGCACTTTAATCAGGGTTGATTTACCAGCTCCATTATCTCCTATCAGCCCTACAATTTCATTTCTTCCAATTGTAAAATCTACTCCATTTAACGCAGTAACTGCCCCATAGGATTTATGTATATTTACCATTTTTACCAAAGGTGAAGTTACTAATGTAGCTGGAGAAATTACTGCGTTATCTTTCATAGGTTATCTAATCCCTTCCTCTGCCAGGCCTGCTAGAGCCTCTACATTTTCTGCATTTACAAAACCGCTTCCGGTATCAACAGTAAGACCTGAAAACAAATATTTCTTAGTCAGGCAAACCTGTAGAATCGGTAGATATCCCTGCAGCCATGGCTGCTGATCAAGTATAAGTCCCAGGTATCCAGATCTAATAGCTTCAACCGAAGCTGCTGATAGATCAAAACCAGCACATTTTATTGCGCCTGGCTCTACATTTGCTGCTTTCATATATGTTCCTACTGTTGAAGTAAGCGCACCGTGGTCAGTTATTATTAATTTAACATCTGGATTTGCAGATATATATCCAGTTATTACCGGGGTGCCCATAGTTGGATCTGCATTTATTTCATCTGAAATTTCCAGGTAATCAACTGTCAGTCCTGCCTCTTCAAGAGCATCTATACAACCCTTTGACCTCAGCCCACGGGTTTCTTGTGCTAAAAGACCCCAAACTAAAGCTCTATCTCCTTCTTGCAGGTCAAATTCCATCACACTCTGCCTGCCTAAAGCCACTCCTGCAGAGTAGTTGGAGGCGCCAACATAGCCAAAACCATTAGCGCCATACTTTGCTTGAATATTTGAAAGTTCCGTATTCTGGCTGGTTACTATAATTCCTTTTGATTCAGCCTCATCTATCAGCGGTCCAAATGCGTCTTCCCCTGGGTGTCCCATGACACAAATACCATCAGGTGCTGCTGCAATCGCTTCTTTAAACTGTGAAATCATTTTTTCAACATTCCAATCAGAAAAAAGATAGGTTACAGTTGGTCCCAAAGCCTCTTCTGCAGCTTTTGCTCCATTGTAAACAACACTTCCAAATGGACAGCCTTCAGGTCCACCAGTGAAAAACCATATGGTTATTCCTTCAAATAGTTTCCCTGCCGGTGCTTCTTCTTCAGCTGCTGCTTTACAGCCAGCAAATGAAAAAGCTGCAATCATCGATATGCTTAATACCAGCACTACTACCCATAATAATGATTTTTTCATTTTTCCTGCACTCCTTTCCCATTTTAACCTATTGGTTACTTTTAATAAAATTAATTGGGAGATTTGCTTCAAACCTTTTTCATATTTTATATCATTGCAAATCTCATTTTACTGATTATTAAAACCACCTCCTTTCTCCTTTATCCTCTTGTATCTTTATCTATTTTTTATTCTTTGCTTTTTTTAGGATATATTTACATCTCTTAATATACATCTATATTTTTCCAATCAGGTCTTTAGTGATTAAATTTTTCCAAAGGCTTTAATGATTTGTTAGTTAGTAATTTTACTTAACATTAGATTATATGTCAACTATTTATTTTTCTTAAAACAAATTACCAATATTGTAAATTTGTAAAACATATATATTATTTCTTTACCAAATACAATTTTTTATTAAAATTTATACAAGCGCTTGCGTAATTACTTGCTGTATATTATAAAAAACTTCTTTATAAGTCAACCCTCACAATTTTCCTGGAATTTAATTAAATTACTTTATCAATTATCCTTTCTTCTCTTTGAGGTGCTTTCTCTTACAATAAGTTTTGTCTTAAAAATACAAGTCTGTTTGGGTAACTTTTTATCTTTAATTCTATTCAGTAGCAGCTCCATTGAAGTCTTACCTATTCTGTATCTTTCCAGCTCTATAGTAGTCAGCGTAGGTGAAACTATTTCAGTCAACGATATATTGTCCAATCCAATAATAGATATATCATCAGGAACCTTAATACCACCTGCCTTAAAAGCCTTCATTGCCCCTATAGCTGTCAGATCATTTGAACAAACAATTGCTGTTGGGAGCACTTTTCCCTTTAATATTTTTTGAGCAGCCTTTAAGCCGCCTTCCATCTTATGATCTCCCTCTAATATCTTATAATCTAAATTACTATCTTTATGTTTTTTTACAGCATCAATAAAATTCCTCACTCTTATTTCTGCTGTTTTAAGCGTTTTTGGACCACTTATAAAATAAATCTTCCTATGCCCAAGAGAAACTAGGTGAGCGATAGCTTCTGCTATGCCAACTCTGTAATCAAAATACAGGCTATCCACACCTACGTTTCTTTTACCCCAATCAACCAGTACAAAATTTACATCTGTATCCATAAGCTCGTTTATTATAGAACTGTCTACCTGACTGGAAGCAACAATTATACCGTCTATCTTTCTTTTAATTAAGGCTCCTATAGATTTTAAACCTTTTTCAATATCATAATCTGTATTACATAAAAATACATTATAATCATTTTTTACCGCTAATTCTTCTACTCCCTGTACAAGTTCCGGGTAAAACGGATTTCTAATATCAGAGATAACCAGCCCGATAGTGTGTGTTTTTCCAGTTGCAAGACTTCTGGCAAGTAGGTTAGGCTGGTACTTAAGTTTTTTCATTACCTCAAGTACTCTTCTTTTTGTTTCAGGCATGACAAATCTGGTCTCATTAATTACATGTGAAACTGTTGTTGGAGATACTTTCGCTAGTTTTGCTATGTCATTATAGTTAACCATTATATGCTCCTGACCAAAAAACTATAAATATTAAGAAAGCACTTGCGCAAAATAATTTTACCATAACCATTCTTAAAAATAAATATATATTCTAATTACCAAACCATTAGATCTAAATTATAGATATGTGGAAAGCTTAAGC
>Ga0307379_10006270_pt1 | contig 16385 bp, 9 predicted proteins | sample UN2MG_FD_202237 | JGI IMG/M metagenome (GOLD analysis project Ga0307379, IMG submission 202237) | Soil microbial communities from Risofladan, Vaasa, Finland - UN-2 | ecosystem: Environmental > Terrestrial > Soil > Coastal area > Acid sulfate soil | place: Finland: Risofladan, Vaasa | collected... | reverse complement strand
TTCTGATAGTAAATTTCGCATAAAATCGGTAATTTATTCTTCACTATCCTCAATAATCAGTATTGAAGTTCCGTTGTCGTTTGACAGCTTGCATATCCACCGTATTTTAGCGGAGTCAATTAAAAAGGGGCCTATACCAAATCGGTATAGGCCCCGAATTGATGCTAATTTGCAATATCAACCTCACTCCCATATCTTGCTTCGCAAGAAGCAATGGGGGCGAGACAAATCCTGGCTTAAGGCGCCGGTTCCGGTTCCAGTCCCGGATCCGGTTTAGACAAACGAATATCATCAAAATAGACCGTGCCTGAACCGCCGGCTTGTGGATTGTTCCTGTCACCGAAACCAATGGCAATAGTATTGACATTTGCAAGGTTCACGCCCTGGTCGGCAAATAGCTGCAGGTCAATATTCCATGCTGTCCAGGAAGCTGTCTGGGCGGCATTCGGATTATCATTAGTGACTGCTGCGCTGCCGTTGAGAACAACATACATTGGCTCAGCAGCGTTAGCAGCACTGCCTCTAAACCAAACTGTCAAAATACTGACACCTTCCTGGGTCCAGTTTCGTCTTGAACTTAATGTCTTCACTGCTTCGGATTTCCCGACAGCGTTGTCATAGTAAAGCGGCATTGATTGTCTGCCGCTGTGAACAATAGTCTGCTCGGCAAAAGGAGCATTAGCATAACCAACGATAGACCCATTTATTGCCGGATTATCGAATCCGTCCACCCAGGCAAGATATATCCTGTTGCTCCCGGGCTCATCTTCATTAAGGTCATTGTAGCCCTCAAAATCATCCACGGTAAGATAATCGGTTACTGTAAAGCTCCATACTCTGCCTTTGCTGATAGTACCGTCCGTATTAAATTCATCGATTCGCCAGTAGTACGGACCGCCGCCCCATTCGACACCTTCGGGCGGATTATAACTCGTAGTATTCTGGCGTCCTCGATATATGTCTGAAGTATCGGATTCATCGGCATTATCCACAGCGTCCTTATCAGTCCCGAAATAAACATCGTGTTGAGATGCGTTATCTCCCGCTGACCAGCTCAAAGGTAATATCTGGTCAATGTCCAGTGTTGACCTGTTACTCGGAGTTGGGTTCCACGCAAGAGATGTGTCACCTCTCATTGCCTGCTGAATCTCCTCCGCTGTCAACACCTTATTGTAAACACGCACGTCGTCAATCATACCCTCATAGAACTGACTCCACTGATTATTACCGATAAGAAACGGTCCTCCGCCGGCGTTCACGGCTGAACTGGTCATCCGTTCCGTTTCGACTCCGTTAAGGTAGAACACCACACCGCTGTTTTGCTCAGGCTGGAAAGTTACGGCTACATGCTGCCATGCATCAACCTGCAGAATTGCACTGAAAGCATCGTGATCCAGAATACCGGGAGTAGTGAACCGAAGGTGGTCACCACTGGCCTTGAATGCATACGAGCCGTTAAAGGCGACAAAGCCTCGGTCACCCCCGAGTGCGGCCGGATTGACCCAGCATGCGATTGTAATCGCCTGTGCAATCTGAAGGCTGTTGGGAGTGCCGAAATCCAGCCAGCTATCACCGTCAAATTCAAGTGCATCACCGTCTTGTCCTGCTACCCACTGTGGGTCACCGACAAGGTTGCCGTGGTTGTCATGGCCCGACCAATCAACCGCAGTCGTGCCTTGTCCTTCATCAAATGTCCACCAGCCAACCAGGTCCGGGTCCGTGATCTCGACGGTGGGCAGCGTCGCAAAGCTCCAGACATCACCCTTATGCGTAGTGGCGGCATCAAATTCATCGACTCGCCAATAGTAAGTCTTGTCCTTTTCAAGGGGGCCAAAAAAGGGACGATAAGTCGTATCTGACTGGGGAAGACCACCGGCTGCATTGTTAACATCTTCAAAATTGTCACCGAAGTACACAGTATGCAATTTCGAGTCAAAACCAGCAGCCCAGCTAAGGGAGATGTCCAATGCCACAAATTTAGCGCCATCGGCGGGTATGGGCTTGTAGGCTGTTCTTGGAGGAATCGTAAAGCTCCAGACATCGCCTTCGTGTTTCGTAGTGCCGTCGGCCTCAATCTCGTCAATCCGCCAGTAGTAGGTTGTGCCCGGAACAAGACCGTCCGGAAAAGCGAACCCCGGAAAGCCGGCGACAAAAAACGCTACAGACTGGTTGCCATGGAACGCTTCGGCCGCCCGACCGTCCACAGCATCAAAATCGTGACTGAAGTACACATCATGCGACGCCGCGCCATATCCCGGTAACCATTCAAGGCTTACCCATATATCCTGATAAAGGACACCATCGGCCGGTTCGGGCTCATGAGCTCTAACCTCCACAAGATCAGCGGCACCGGCATGAGATATAATATCAGCGTCCGACAGGGCCCGGTCAAAAACAACAGCCTCGTCAAGAACACCATTCAGATGGTCGGCAGGACCGGCACCGCGCCCGCCAATCCTGAGCCGGGGAAGATCAACGGAGTCGGGACTTGTTGCTACCAATTGTCCATTGAAGAACAACTGTGTACCACTGCCATCGTTGCGCCACACCAAATGCATCCATTCGTCCGGTTGTATAACCAGGTCGTTGAGAGTTAAATCTCCTTCAGGTGTGAACTGATAGTCTGCAACCCCGTACAGTGTAAATCCGGCCTCGCCCAGGGCCGTCCAGCCGGCAAGGCGAATCGAAGTGGCATCGCCGTCGTGCAGGGCCTGCGAGTCATTAGCCGCCGGCGCCTTCGTAGTCTTGACTATATATTCTACCGTCCATGGACCAGGCATATCCGTAGCGTTTTCAAAATTAGCGCGATTCGCACCGGTCCTTTCGAATCCCACAGCCGTTCCCGCACCGAAGAGTCCCTCTTGAGCTAACGAGACACCATCGTAGGTTCCGTTCAGGGCTCCGCTGCCGGAATCGATACAGTCAGTTCCGGTCTCGTCGAACTTATACCAGTGAAGCGGGTTGGCACCGCTTATAGCGGCTTCCCATTCAGAAATACCGGCCTGAGTCGAGCTGCCGATGGCCACTACCAGTATAACTGAAACTAAATAAATCATTTTTTGAAACATAATAATAGTCCTCCTGAAAAAGATTTAATATATGGTGTGAGTTGATATGTAGAACGTATTCATTTGCAAAACATAAAGCTCTGTTTTTAAGCTCTGTATTTCGCATAATGCTAAATAATACCTCCTCTATTTGGAAAACTTCGGGAATTGTACCCGCACAAAAGCCAAACCCAAAGATCCCCGTCTGGGCGGACAAAATTCACCTTTCTTGTTTATACCAAATTATTCACGGTCTCGTCAAGTAAAATCCCTCGAATTATGAGTTAATCCATACTGCTTTATTCAAAAAGGCAACACAAGACTTGTTCAGAATCTGAGTATATCGTAAAATGTGGCGAAATCTTTTACAAAAACCATTGAGGGCTCTGTACTAATCTTATTATATTCAGAAAGGATAAACGAATGTCAGATTTAAGGAATAGATTGTTGATGATAGCTTTTTTGGCAGCCTCTGCGCTATTTGTAGGTTGTGGGCCAACTAAGCATCAGGCATTAAATCCCGTTGAAATCTTTGAAACCAGCGAAGGCTTTATCGTCAAAGAGGCCGGCGAAAAAGTAATGTCTTACCAGCGCCGGCACAAATCCATAAATGGAAAATACTTGCGTGCCAACTACATACATCCCCTCTACGGCCTCGATGGCCAGATATTGACAGAAGACTTCCCGGCCGACCACCCGCACCATCGCGGCATATTCTGGGCCTGGCATCAGGTATGGCTCGGTGATAAAAAACTCGGAGACTCCTGGGCTGCACAAGACTTTTTCTGGGATGTCTATGATGCTAAAATTTTAGCAGTAGATTCACAATCACGTGCTCTGCAGGTTTATGTTAATTGGAAATCACCGCTCTGGACCGATGCAAATGGAAAGAAAAAAGCGTTCTTAAAAGAGACCACAACCATACGAGTTCATCGTGCCCAAAACAATATACGTAAAATAGACTTCGAGATTCAATTACTTGCTCTGGAAGATGGTATGCGTCTCGGCGGTTCCGAAGACGCCAAGGGCTACGGCGGTTTCACAACGAGAATACCATTGCCCGACGGTCTTTCGTTTACCGGTACCAGCGGCCCCGTAGAACCGAAGAACTTATCCGTAGAAGCAGGCCCCTGGCTGGACTTCTTGGGCGATTTTGGTAAGGATGGCAATACGAGCGGCCTGACAATACTCTGTCATAATTCTTCGCCCGGCTATCCTCAGCAATGGATACTTCGAAGAAAGGGCAGTGCCCAAAATCCTGTGTATCCCGGCCGTCATCCAATTTTGCTGTCCCGCGATAAACCGGTCATTTTGCGTTATCGCCTAATTATCCACCGCGGTAAACTAAGCCGTGGAGAACTTGATAAATTACAGGCCGAATATAACACTGAACTTTTCCCGATTTTCGATGACAGATAACAATACCTAAAAAAGCCGCAATCAACATAAAATTTGTTTCTATATAGCCCGGAATACGACTTCCAGGGTTCGTTTACAAATAAACTCACGTGCCGCAAGTCGCCGGATTACCCATCCTTCCTAAATTTCCATGTCATGTTGTGAGCTTGAAAAAAATGATTATTTTTGATGAATTGATATCAATTTATACCCGAAAAGCGCATATTTATAGCAATTTATGACCTTTTCAGACCAATTTCTCATCATTTTATGTTTTATATATAATCTTCTCAGTCCTTATTTCTCAAATAAACACTGTAATTGTTCGAATAAAGGGCAAAATGTTCTTGGCTTTTTAATGCGATTGGTGTAAAATATAAATGCAAGTGCTCTTTACTGGTTTCGCAAAAGATAAAGCTTATTTTCTGATGAGGGAAATTAAGATGAAAAGGTTTTTTTATGGGACATTCATAATCTCAGCAGTGATAGCCTCTTTTTGTTTGGCCGCACCTGAGCCTGCTATTGTGCCTGCTATTGGCCATTGGACGGTGGATACGGAATTTACTCATCCCCAGCAAATTGTTCTCTACCGAACTTCTGATAAACTGCCGGTACGGTTCTGGTACACGATAATAACGCTTACAAACAATACCGATGAAGATGTTGATTTCTATCCTAAGTGTGATTTGATGACGGATACCTTCCAGGTTACACAGGCGGGCAAAGCTGTAAGTCCGGTGGTTTTCGAACAAATAAAAAAGCGTCACAAGAGCAGATACCCGTTTCTTGAACTTTTGAGCAAGTCCGGAAACAGGATACTTCAGGGCGAGGATAACACCAAAGATATCGCTGTTATTTGGCCTGATTTTGATAAAAAAGCCAGGAATGTAAAAGTCTTTATAGCAGGTCTGAGCAATGAGACCGTTGCAATCAACCATCCCGTAGAAAAAGATGATTTTGGAAACCCGCTGAAGGTTTTCCTGCGAAAAACCCTCGAATTAAATTATGATTTCAAAGGTGATCCGGCCCTGAGGTCCGGTGCAGGCTTGACGTACAAGGGAAAACGCTGGATTATGAGATAACCTTCATATTCGCTATTCTGTATATCCCACCTGGTATTTCGCAAAAAAACTCCATATATTATCACATACCATCTTTTTATTACACTTATGGCGTTTCATATTTTGCACCTGAGCGGTTGTGCATAAAAATCCTCAATTTCTGACAGGATTGCTTATGAAATGTCTTTTTTTTAATTTTTTACAAAAAATGCAAAAAAATTCTCGACATATTCAAACATGCGTTTAAAACTATCGTATGAAACAGACATTTAGAGATTTTGTATGATGGTTTCACAAGATAACAAATCAAACGGCAGTACTGATAAGGGGGTTCGGGACAGATTGTTCGACTCGGCCGAGGAACTTTTCTGCGAACAGGGCTTTGAGGGTACAAGTGTTAGAGATATTGCCGCCTCTGCCAAATGCAACATCGCATCGGTGAACTACTATTTTGGCGGGAAAGAGAAGTTGTATCATGAGATTTGGCGTCATCACCTGATTACGATTCGTGATGCACGAATTGCAGGTATCAATAAGGTAATGTCTCAAAATGGCGGCAAACCTAAACTGGAAGATTTGCTCAGGTCGTTTGCAGAAGCATTTATTGGTCCGCTGGTAGATGAAAATAAAACTCGCCGTCTAAACAAACTTATGGCCAGGGAATGGATTGAAAATCATTTGCCGGTCGACATGTTTCTTGAAGACATAATGATGCCTACTTTGAACGCTATGCGCAGTGCTCTGGTTAGGATTTGTCCCGGGCTTGATGAATCGAAAATTCCATTTGTAGTAATTTCTATTGTTGGCCAGCTCCTGCATTTGCTTCACGTAAAGGCTATTTTTCAGCAGATTGATGCAACGGCCTTGCCAAAATTTGATTTAGCTCAAGCTATTGACCACGTTGTTAAATTCTCCACTGCCGGTATTCGAACCTATGTTGAGGGAAAAAACGAATGAGAAAACAGATAGTGTCAAGTTATGGTTTATGTTTTATCGTTGTCCTGACAATGCTTTCCGGTTGCATGGTAGGGCCCGATTATTCCAGGCCCGAAACCCCGGCAGAGACATCCGACGGTTATTACAACGTCGCAGCGCACGAACAGGATGTTAACGATTTTTCAGATGTTGACAAATGGTGGGAGCAGTTCGGTGACCCTGCGACTGCAAAACTGGTGCGCGAGAGTCTGGAAAACAACTATAGTCTAAAAGCGGCGGCGGCAAGAGTCCTGCAGGCACAGGCTGCGCTTACTGAAATTCACGGCAGACGTTTACCGGATATCTCTTACAACCTGAACCGTGACCGAAGTAAACGTTCCTTCAATTTCGGCGGATTTGCCGGCGGCGGCAGATTCACCGTAATGACCACAACCTGGTCTCAGGATATTACTGTGGCTTATATTCTGGATTTGTTCGGCAAGCTCAAAAGGTCGGAGCAGGCAGCATGGGCCGAGCTGCTTGCAACCGAGGCAAATGAACAGGCTCTTATTAATTCGATGATAGCAACTGTAATAAACGCAAGAGTTAATATTGCAACTCTCCAGCGTCGTTTGGCTATTGCACGAGCGAACACCCAAAGCCAGAGGAAGACTCTGGAAATTGTCGAGCGACGTTATGAACAAGGGCTTGTCGGGCCTGTTGATATCAGGCTGGCACGTGAGAATCTGGCAGCGTTAGAAGCGATTGAACCGGTTATCGAATTATCTCTGATAACAGCTCGAAATGCTCTTGATGAGCTTTTGGCTCGTCGGCCCGGCTCTACTGATGAACTGCCGCAGACTTTAGAGGATTTGCCGGATTTGGGACCTGTACCTCTTGGGCTGCCGGCTTCCCTTCTGGACCGCCGGCCGGATGTTAGAGCGGCTGAGTTTTTACTAAGGGCCGCGAACGAGAGGATCGGTGTGAGCATCGCCCAGCTTTATCCGGATTTAAATATAATGGCGAATTTTGGTTATTCTGCCGATACTGTTGAAGATATTTTCCAGAAAGACGAGACGGAGATGTATGCGGCGCTTATGTCTCTTGCTCAGCCTATCTTCAGGGGCGGACAAATAAGGGCTCAGATTAATGCCGCCGAGGCGCGTTATGCAGAGCTGGCGGCAAATTATGCCGGCACTGTTCTGGCCGCGATGCGGGAAGTCGAGGACGCCTTGATTACAGAGCAGATGCTGCAGACGCAGCTCAAATACGCCCGTGTTCAATTCACAGAGGCCGGCGCCGCAGAGGGCCTTTCAAAGCAGCGGTATGAACGTGGCGTTGAAGGAATATTGACCGTACTCGAATCGGAGCGAAGGCGCAGAATATCTGAACAGGAAGTGACCATTCTCAAGGGCCGGATTTGGACTAACCGGGTAAATCTTTTCCTGGCGCTGGGCGGTGACTGGGATTATCAGGAACCTTCTGAAGAACAGGTTGCTTTAAGAAAATAATATAAAATTATAAGACGGGAAGTAATTTTATGAAACCAATCAGGGAAAATAAAAAAACGCCCTCGGGCCTGATACAGATGCTGCTTGTCGTGGTCGTTGTAATTGTAGGAGGATTGATTGCCGTGGTTTTTATCAAGTTAAAAAAACCACCTCAGCGGCAAGAGCAGACAGTTCTTGCGCCATTAGTCAAAGTTGAGCGTCTGGATCGAAGGGACATCCAGATGATTATTCGTGGCTATGGAACTGTCAATCCAAGGTTGCAGGTGGAAATCGTACCACAGGTTTCCGGCAAGGTCGTCTGGGTCAATCCGCAATTTAAAGCGGGGGGGTTTATTCGGCGCGGTGAGTTGATACTGAAAATAGACCCTCGCGACTATGAATTATCGCTCCGTCAGGCCAATGCCGCTGTCGCGGAGGCCCAGGTCATGCTGGACCTGGAGAAGGCAGAAGCAAAAATCGCAAAAGAAGAATGGCAGCAGCTTCACCCGGGCCAGGAACCGGATTCACCGCTGGTTTTTCGCGAGCCCCAGATACGCCAGGCACAAGCCAGGCTCGAATCGGCTAACGCAGGACTGGCCACCGCTGATCTGAACCTTGAAAGGACACAACTTTCCCTGCCGGTTGATGCTATGATAATGAGTGAAAAGATTGACCTTGGTCAATATGTGATGATAGGTCAATCCATGGGTGTTGCGTATGGAATCGAATCAATGGAAATAGAAGTACCTCTTGAAGACAAAGAACTGGCCTGGCTTGATATTCCCGACAACACGGTTTCAGTCAATGCCGCGGAAAGCCCTAAAAAAGGTGCGATTGCACGAGTTTCGGCTAATTTTGCCGGAAAAGAGAAATGCTGGCCTGGATATGTGGTCAGAACTACCGGCCAGGTTGATATAACATCGAGACTTATATCGGTTGTTGTTGAAGTGTCCGAACCGTTTAAGGATTCCGGCTCCACACCTCCGCTTTTACCAGGTATGTTTGTCGAAGTTTCAATCGAGGGTAATATTCTTAAGAACGCAATCGCAGTGCCCCGAGATGCAATGCACAATAATAACGAAGTGTGGGTGGCCAAAGACGGTCAATTATATGTCCGGCCGTTGGATATTGTGCGGGCCGACAGGGATTTTGCCTATGCTGATTCAGGCCTTGATGACGGAGATATGATTATTGTCAGCTCTCTTGATACGGTTATTGAAGAGATGAAAGTCAGGATTCAAACCGAATCCGAAACCTCAACCGCATTTGCAGAGGTAAGCAGGGAACAATCCCGGGAATCCCAAAATAAGGACAGTGTGAATGAAAGAATCAACTAAAAAAACTCGTCTCGGCGAAGGCTCGAGCCGAAGCCGCAGAGGTCTTCTCGGCTGGTTTGCTTCTAATCATGTGGCTGCAAATTTGTTGATGTTTTTAATCATTATTGCAGGATTGCTTGCAATTTTTTCAGCCAAAATGGAGGTCTTTCCGGAATTAAGCCTCGATATGATAAACATCCTGGTACCTTATCGCGGTGCTTCTCCTGCGGACGTTGAAGAGGGTGTCTGTCAGAGAGTTGAGGAGGCTATAGCGGGGGTTGATGGCATAAAACGTATGACTTCAACCGCCGCCGAAGGGGCCGGTTCGACGCTTATTGAAGTTGAGGAATATGCAAACGTAAAAGAGGTGCTCGATGATATCAAGGCGGAAATTGACACAATTATAACGTTCCCTCTGGAAACCGAAAAGCCCATAATAACTGAACTCAAGACACGTCATAAAGTAATCTCAATTGTTGTCTGTGGTGATGTTACCGAGAAAACACTGAGAAAAGTTGCCGAGCAGATTCGTGACGACCTGACAGGTATGGATAATATCAGCCAGGTAGGCATATCCGGTGTCCGGCCTTATGAAATTTCAATTGAAGTTTCAGAGGAGAATTTGCGCAGATATAACCTGAGCTTTGAAAAAGTAACCAGGGCGGTCAGGGACTCGTCACTCGATATTCCGGCAGGCTCGGTTAAGACCGCCGGCGGGGAGATTCTCGTTAGAACCAAGGGGCAAAAATATTTCGGCCCGGAATTTGAAAAAATAATAGTCTTTACCAGAAACGATGGGACAAAAATAAGACTTTCCGATATTGCAACGGTTAAAGATGATTTCGAAGATGTTGATCTTCTTGCAAGATTCGACGGTAAAAGGGCCGCTTTTGTACAGGTATCGAGGATAGGAGAGCAGGGCGCCCTTGACATAGCTAATACGGTCAAAAGGTACATTGAAGAAAAGAGAGCTTATTTACCTGAAGGGATTTCGATTTCATTGTGGGAGGATGACTCGGAAGTCCTCAAATCCAGAATGAATCTTCTTAAAAGGAATGCATATATAGGTCTGGTCCTTGTATTTATTTGCCTGACGTTATTTCTCAATTTACGTCTTGCTTTCTGGACAACTATGGGCATCCCGATATCTTTTTTGGGCGCTTTTTACCTTCTGCCTCAGTTTGATGTTTCGATTAATATGATGAGCCTTTTCGCATTCATTATGTCGCTTGGTCTTGTAGTCGATGACGCGATTGTAGTCGGCGAAAATATTTTTGCATACCGGCAGGCGGGAATGGACCGTACCGAAGCGGCAATAAAAGGCGTAAAGGAAATGTGCATGCCGGTTGTGCTGGCTGTTTTGACGACGATGTTCGCGTTTTTGCCGCTGGCTTATACTTCCGGCATTATGGGCAAATTCCTGAGAGTGCTGCCCATAGTAGTGATAAGTGTTCTTTCAATTTCTCTTGTCGAAGCTCTGCTTATCCTGCCGGCTCATTTGTCCTCTTCCAGGTTCTCCAAGAAAAGCTTCGTTGTACGTTTTACCGATAGAATAAATTGCTGGACGGACAAAGGACTGAAGTGGTTTGTTTACGGGCCTTTCGCTGCATTTGTCAAAAAAGCGGTTAAATGGCGCTATGTAACCTTGTCTGTCGGAGTAGCTATTTTTTTAATAACCATTGGTTTTATCCTCAGCGGATATATAAAGTTTGTATTCTTTGATTCGGTGGAAGCCGACAATATGATTGCAACTTTAACAATGCCGCAGGGCACACCTGTCGAGCAGACAACCGAGGTTATTGAGGCGATTGAGAAGGCCGCTTTTCAGGTTATAGATGAGTTTAACATCGAAGGCAAGCCGTCTCTGGTGAAGCACATATCAACAACGGTAGGGACTCATCCGGCCGCTGCTCGCGGAGGGCCGGGTCACAGTGATTTAACTTCTACAACGGCATCTAACCTGGCAGAGGTCAATGTCGAGTTGCTCAGTGCCGAAGAGCGTTATGCATCAAGCAAAGAGATGAAAAACCGCTGGAGGGAAATTGTCGGAGAAATACCGGGTGTTTCATCACTTACGTTTATGTCTGAGATTATGAGTGCCGGCGATGCGATAAACGTGGAACTCTCTCATCAGAACTTCGAGAGCTTGTTGGCGGCATCTGAAAAGTTAAAATCGATTTTGCGACAATATACCGGCGTGAGTGATATCGCAGATAGTTTTGAGCCGGGAAAGGCCGAGTTGAAACTTACCCTCAAGGATACCGGACGTACACTTGGTCTTACTCTCTCGGATTTGGCCAGACAGGTCCGCCAGGGCTTCTATGGTGATGAAGTTCAGCGTATCCAAAGAGGGCGTGACGATATTCGTGTTATGGTTCGATATCCTGAAGCCGAGCGTAAGAGCCTCGCGGATGTGGACAATATGAGAATTCGATTACCGAGCGGAACCGAAATTCCATTTAAGGCCGTTGCCGAAATTGACTACGGGCGAGGTTATGCAACAATCAGCCGGGTCGATCGAAGGCGCGTCGTAAGTGTTTCCGCCGATGTCGATGAAGCAGTTGCAAATGCAGGCGAAATCAATAAAGACCTGTATGGCAATGTGCTTCCGGATATGATGCGTCAGATGCCCGGATTGCAGTATCGTTTTGCCGGCGAGCAACGTGAGCGAAACGAATCCCTCGGTAGTCTTAAAGCGAATTTCATAATAGCCATGCTTGCAATCTACGGCCTTCTGGCCATCCAGTTCAGAAGCTATGCCCAGCCGGTTATAGTGATGTCTGCTATTCCCTTTGGAATTGTAGGGGCAACCTTAGGTCATTTAGTCATGGGTTTTAACCTCAGCATACTTTCCATGTTTGGAATTGTTGCCCTCTCTGGTGTCGTCGTTAATGATTCACTTATTATGATTGACCTTATTAACCGTGAACGCAGAAGCGGCATCGGGCTTGGTCAGGTGCTTCGCGACTGTGCCACTCGAAGATTCCGACCGATTATGTTGACGACTCTGACGACCTTTTGCGGTCTGCTTCCGATGATAGCGGAAAAAAGCCTTCAGGCACAATTCCTTGTACCAATGGCCATAAGCCTGGCATTCGGGGTGCTGTTTGCGACCTGCATAACGCTTGTGCTGGTACCTTCGCTGTATATGATTCTTGAAGATGTTAAGAGTCGAATTTTTGTCGATACAGAGGAAATAACTACAAATTTCCACCGCATATCTGAACAAACCGGCATAAAAGCTTCAGAAGCGATGGTCTGAGACTGGTAATATTGCCTGATTGATGAAGAATTGCTCTATAACTTGTTTGAGGGCAGGGGGTTGGCAAATAGTGGGTTTTTCTATAAAAATTTCTGGCAAGTTTCTCTCAAAAAAGGGATAATAATAACAGATAGCATTCTGCACAAATTTATAAACAGTTTGCTTTGCGGATAAAGATTACAAATGGATTTTGTAAGACCCCGCTCACGGGGGAATAACGCCCCTGCCAAAACAGGGGGCAAAGGCGGTGAAAATTATGGAGACTACTGCAAAATATAAACCGAATGTCGAAATTGCTTCCGACCCGGAGACTCTTGCACGAAGAAGCATCGAGCTTTTCGTTGACGGGGCGCAAAAGGCGATAAATGCAAAGGATGCTTTTTATGTGGCTATATCGGGAGGCCATACCCCCAAACGTTTTTTTGAACTGCTCGCCGAGCTGCCCCAGGCAAACTCTCTTCCATGGGATAAGATACGGTTGTTCTGGGTTGACGAGCGATACGTTGAACCGGATTCCGAATGGAGTAATTATAAGCTGGCGGCAGATACTTTTCTGAACAAAGTTGCCATCCCTCAGGAGAACATTCATCGTATTCCCACCGAGTATGAAGATTTCAAGGCCGCGGCCTCCTGCTACGAACAAACTATTCGAGAGGTTTTCGGACTCGATGAAAACCAGATACCCGAGTTTGATTTGGTCGTACTTGGAATGGGTGCCGATGGGCATACCGGTTCGCTGTTCCTGAATTCCTATGCGCTTTTCGATACGGAAGATTTGGCGACTGTCGTATATGTTATGGATGAAGATCTCAACAGGATAACTCTGACGCATCCGGTTTTACGTGCCGCATCTCATTTGATTGTGCTGGTATCCGGTCGGGAAAAAGCCGACATTCTGAAAGAGGTTTTGACCAGCGAACCGGATGAGGTGCAGTATCCTATCCATGCCCTTTGGCCCATTCTTGATAAGGTTACCTGGCTGGTCGATAAAGAAGCGGCTAAATCCTTGTGATTACACTCGGTCTCGAACCAATAAAACAAGACGCTATTTCACAAAGAACAGAACACATACAGTTTTTTTCCTTTGGGTTCTTGAGTTTATTCGGGGATGATTATTTTTGTGCCCGGCTTGAGTTTGCTTATGTCCTCTATTACTTCTCGGTTGGCATCGAGAATCTTTTGCCATTTTCTTGCTGAGTCGTAATATGTTCGCGAAATCTCAGAAAGAGTCTCTCCCTCTCGTATGATGTGGAATCGCTGGGTTTTTATCTTTTCGGCTTGTCGGTATTTTTTCCAGTCAGGCTCTTGTGATTGATTATCGGTTGTTGATAATTGATAGTTTTCTTCTCTGTTTGTATCTGAACTTTTTGTCGGACCGGATGTTTCCGACAGGTCCGCGGTCTCGCGATTGCTCCGCAGGTTCAGGATTCTCGCTTTAGGGCTTACACCCGGACCTGCGAAGAGCCAGAGCATAGTAACTATTACAAGTACCAGCCCCAGAATCATTCCTATTTTCAAATCTTTTTGCATTTAAGAGCGTATAGGAAAAATTGTACCGTACAGTATTTGTTTTATTCTTATTTGCCTTTTTCTTTAGCTTTATTTGTACCAAGCAGCAATATTGGTGCGGCTATTGCAATCGACGAATACGTACCTACGATAATACCTAAGCCTATTGCAAAGTTAAATCCCCTTAGCCCGGGTCCCCCGAAGATGTACATTATCAGCACAACTATAAACGTTGTGAAGGATGTCAAAATAGTCCTGGAAATAGTCTGGTTAATGCTGTTTGTTATTACCTGCGAGTTGAGGACGCGGACCTTGCCGCGGTTTTCTCGGATACGGTCGAAGATGACAATTGTATCGTTAAGCGAATACCCGATAAGTGTCAGGAAAGCGGCTATCATCGCCAGGTTGATTTTGAAGTCTCCGACTAAAAGTTTTTCGCCGATTGTTGTAGATGCCAGATAGGTGCATGCGGCAACAGCGCCGAGTGTGATGCAAACATCGTGGACTAATGCCGTAATGGCGGCAATGCCGTATCGAATGTTTCCGAATCTAATCCATATATAAGTAACGATTGCAAACAACGACAGAACGATGGCAATCAAAGCCTGTTGCTTTTGCTCTTTACCTACCGAAGGGTCGAATTGTCTTACTCGCGGAAGTGATGCTTCGAGTTTGGATGCGGCCTCAACTTTGGCCGTTTCGTTTTCAACGAATCGTGTCCATTCGTCCGCGCTTAGTTCACGAAATCCCGCCTCCTCGTCCGTGCTTACGTAAACAAAAGAATTTACGGGCCGGTTTGGATCGGTTGACGTTAAATTCGGCCCGAGGATTTCATGGGGATACTGATGATTAAGATTTTGTGTATCGGGTTTGAATTGCAAAGCGTTTAATCTTCGCTTGATGTCCTCTAACGAGGTAGCTCTTTCAATTTCACATTCAATCTTGACTCCGCCAACAAAATCAGCAAGTTCAGGGTAAGAGTCTATCAGCTCTTCGGATATTTTTTCCTGTGAGGTGATTTTGGGTTGAAGATTTTGCTGAATTTCCAGTTCCTCTGTGAAAGCGGTCAATATTGCGTGATTGACGACCTCATCGATCTCTGGCTCTGATATGGTGGCATCAGGAAAAGCTGTTGCCAGTACGTCTTTTACCAGTGATTGGTTCATCTGGCTCGTTTTTATTACAATTTGTGACGGGTTGGAAGTGTTCCTGGTTACAAGCAGATTGTTCAGCTCGCCGCCGAATTTGGCCTTGGCCTGGGTCTTTTCGATTGCATCGGTCAGATCGGCTTCTGTTTTCTGGTTGGCCTGCGTCAGGCCCACTGTAACCGTCATTTTGTTTGTTTCTGTTGTGTTGATTTCATATTGCTTGTCTGATTTCCCGATGCTGTAAATGTTTGCCGTTGCCAGGGCCGGGTTGGCCAAATCATTTCCTATTTTGCTGATTCTGTCAACTACCTCCTGCCGGCTCAGCGGTTTCTTTAGATTTATCTGGACACTTGTTCCGCCGGTGAACTCGATATCGTATTTATTGTTCTTAACATCATCTCTTGTCAGGAATACGGCTAATCCTATTACAATCAGCACAATTGAGATACTGAAGAAAACAGGCCTTAATCGCATCCAGTTGACGTTCGGTTTGTGTATCAGCCGCAGCATTAATAAATGGTCTTTGATAATTCGTTTGGATAAGAGAAAATCAAAGATTACCCGTGTTACAAACAAGGCCGTGAACATACTCGATGCGATACCGAGCATAAGCACAATCGCAAAGCCTTTGACTTCTTCAGACGCACGCCAGTAAAGAATCGCAGCGGTTATAAATGTAGTCAGGTTCGCATCGAAAATAGTTCTGAATGCCCTTTGGTAGCCGTTAGTTATGGCGATTCTCAAAGATGAGCCTTTCAGCTGCTCTTCGCGTATTCTCTCGAAAACCAGCACGTTGGCGTCAACACTCATACCAATTGTAAGTATGATACCCGCGATTCCGGGTAATGTGAAAGTTGCTCGTACACCCGCCATTATTGTCAGGACAAAGAGCATGTTCAAAAGCAATGCCACGTCTGCGATTGCACCGGCCAGGCAGTAGTAAATCGCCATACATGCAACGACCGCTACAAGGCCGATAAGGCCGGCTTTAATACCCTGGTCGCGATTGTCGGCGCCGATGGATGGGCCGATGGTATTTACGGATATGGGCTGCTCTATCAGCCGTGCGGGTAGGGAGCCGGCGTTGAGTTTGTTGACCAAATCCTCGACTTGTGTTTGAGTGAAGCTGCCTGTTATTATACCAGTCCCGGGTATCCTCTCATTAATACTTGGTGCAGATATTGCGATTCCATCGAGCAGGATACAGAGTGGCCGGCCAATGTTTTTCCCCGTAATATT
>Ga0307379_10006268_pt1 | contig 16387 bp, 17 predicted proteins | sample UN2MG_FD_202237 | JGI IMG/M metagenome (GOLD analysis project Ga0307379, IMG submission 202237) | Soil microbial communities from Risofladan, Vaasa, Finland - UN-2 | ecosystem: Environmental > Terrestrial > Soil > Coastal area > Acid sulfate soil | place: Finland: Risofladan, Vaasa | collected... | reverse complement strand
GGTGATATGCCTCCAATTGAGGCATCAGTTCTCTCAAATCGTCCTCCGTCATGGCACACCTCCTGTTGTTTTTCAGGAGTATACACCATGACCAATCAGATGTCAACTAACCGGCGTTATAGTGTTAAGCCTTATTAACAAAAAAAGGCATAACATGCGCTAACCTACTCGAAACCAAATTCGGAAGCGTATTACGGTTCTTTGATGAGAGCGGCTCTATGCATGTGGGGCTCGGAATGGATACGAATGAGGGGCCGTATTTAAGCCTGAGAGATAAGAGCGGTTTGCTCAAGGGGCTCATTGACTTATGTGGCGAAGACGGAAGACCTATCTGGTCTGCCCCATAAAAGGGATCAGATCTTTCGTTGACAGGCTGGCACTGTCGTGGGCGATCTTCGGAAATTACTTGCGCACTTCTGTGCCGGATTTCAGGTTTACGTCCGGCAATTTTGGGGTAAAAAAAGACTCAAGCAAAAATGCTCAACGCCTTGATAATTCAGTGCCTGGGGCGGGAATCGAACCCGCACAGCCACTAGGACCGAGGGATTTTAAGTCCCTTCCAAGCTGAATTTTGAATAAAGGGGAAAGCCTTGCTAATAGGGGCTTTCCCCTTTTCCATTGCAGATTTCCGGGCTTTTTGAACTTTTGTTTTTGTTAGTTTTCGTTTGAGGTTTTTTGAGTGTGACAGTTACAAAATGGTTACAATATTTATGAGATGAAAAGGTGTGATGGCTAGCATTTGAACTTACATCCAGTGGGCCAAAATTAAGTAAGCTCTGGCAGCGTCCGGATTCTATGTTTAGATCCTGAAAGACAAAGACCGGCAGCCATTGGTTATAGCCACAATTAAACAAAATAGGGTATGAGTGTAGTTTGTCGATTTCATCTTGAAATACGCGATTGTAATGGTTGAGATGCGACGATACAAACCTTGTATGGAAATTTTATTATCAGTGGGCAGGTTTCTACATAATGTTAAACAAGACGAGCAATCAGCTAATGAGTGATCTGGTCGAAACTTGGGATTCTCTATCCGCAACACGAGCCAGATCCCCCGCCAAGATCCGCTTTCCCATCTTGGAATAAATGTTGCGTCTTGACAAGAGACTCTGAGTGCAATAGTTATGATAGTTATGATTGATCCGCATTTGTAGGCAAGGATTAAGCCTCCGCGCTCAGGGGGCAAGAGTTGAGACCAACCTTCCTGGCGGGGACACATGAACAGTCGAGTGAGTGGAACTCTGGCACTTGCAGCCTTTCTGCTGTTTGTCTCTGCAGACGTGTCCAATTCCCATCCCCACGTTTTCATTCAAAATAGTCTCAGGATCGTATTTGACCAGCAGGGCTTGGCAGGTGTGCGGGTGAAATGGGTTTTTGACGAATTCTTCACCAGCATGATAGCAGACGAGTTTGACAAGAATCACAACAACAAGCTTGAAAAGCCCGAGATAATAGATATAGAGAAGGGGGCTTTTGCAAACTTGGTTAAGTTTAATTATTTCAGCTCTATCAAAATTAACAGAGAAGCTTTTACGGTAGAGTATGTCAGAGACTTTTCGGCGTCTCTGGCAGGCGGCAACCTCATTTATAACTTTGTGATCCCCTGCCACGTGAAGGCCATAACCACTTTTAAGGAGTTCGTAATATCCCAATATGATCCTACGTATTATACGAGGGTGGCCTTTGCCAAAGATCGACCTGTGAGCCTGGAAGGTGCCCCAGCTTTTGAAGTTAGTTACCGGATTTCCAAAAACGTGAAAGAAGCCTACTATTATGGCCAGGTTCATCCCGTAGAGGTAATCTTAAAGTTCAAACGGAGACATGGGTAGGGTACTCATTACTGCCGTGATGGCGTTGACACTGCTAGGCGCGGTGCTTTCGGCGAAGGCCCAGAATCCCTTTATCGCAAAGGAGAGCCCCCCGGAGGCATCAGCCGCCCCCTGCATACCGCATCCTTTCATAAATAGGATCGGTGACTGGCAGCAACAGCTCAACCAAAAGATGGCCGTCTTGACCAGGGAAGCCAGAGAGAGGGGAGGCCTGCGGCCCTTGCTGACCTTAATAGCCATTGCCTTTCTATATGGAGTGCTCCATGCTGCTGGTCCAGGCCACGGCAAGGCAGTGGCTACGTCTTATCTTCTTTCCCGCGGCAGGAAATTGAGCGGCGGAATCCTCCTCTGTAACTCGATAGCCTTTTTTCACGGGCTTTCCGGGGTAGTACTCGTATTGGCCGTGCATTTTGTGCTCAAGAGGGGCGTCACCGGTTCCTTGGAGAGCGTAACCCGGACCACGCAACTTATAAGCTATAGCCTCATTGTTTTGGTGGGAGCGGTGTTGCTGACAAAAAGCTTGTTTTCATGGCGCTCGCAGCCTGGGAACGAGGGATCGAATCAAAGACACGCCTCGGAGGAAAAAAAGAGGACCCCTTTGGCTATGGCTCTGGCTGTTGGCGTGATACCGTGTCCGGGAGTAGTGTTGGTGATGCTCTTCTGCCTCTCACTGAACACGATGGGACTTGGCCTGCTGCTGGCTTTTTTCCTGATTCTGGGGATGGCGATGACTATCTCAGCAATTGGAGTCGCAGGCCTTGCAGGTAAGAACCTAGCCTTAGGAGCGTTGGAGCGCCGGCACAGGCTTGTTAAAATATTTCAACGCAGCATTGAGAGCGCCGCTGCGCTCTTGGTAATGGTGCTTGGGCTCCTTTTCCTGGCAACAACGCTTTGACGCTGCCCGGGCTCTCTGAGAAAACCTGGGCCTCTCGCTGTACTTGTGAAGCTGAGAATGCTGGTTTAAATGATCTTGTCTCTAAAAACTTATTGCTTATGATCTTTATTCATGCAAAATTGGACTAAATGGTAACGCATTTGAATTCAATTCTCTCTTAAGAGGAGCCTGCGGAGATGTCAAACGATGACCAAAGGTCTTTTCGAGATACTGCTCCTGAAACCCCGCAGGAGCAGATTAAAGAGATTGTATTCCTGATACGCAGGCTTATGCAGGCCGGATCTCTTTATACCAAGGAATTAGACAAGAAATATCACGTGAGTGCCCCCCAATTGAGCAGCCTTCTTGCCCTCTATGAAAATGGCTCTCTTTACCTTTCTCAAATTGCTAAGCTCATCATGGTGAAGTCCGGCACGATCACAGGAATAATCGACCGTCTGGAACAGAAGGACCTCGTCAGGAGAATACGAAATTCTCATGATCGCCGGGTAATCACTATTGAACTTACAGATACGGGTAAAAAGCTCGCCCAAAACGCTCCTTATCCCATTCAACAGAAGATTGTAGACGGTTTGTTGAGGCTCCCCGCAAGTAAGAAGAATGCGATTGTTGATAGCCTAAGCATGCTCGTCCATATGCTTGACGCCCAGGATTTAGAGGTCGAGTAGTCCCTCCCTCAATTACCATTCTTTGAAAAATGGTAACGCTCAAATTTCACCTCGGTAGACCTTCTTTGTCATTATTTTGAAAGAACCTTGACAATAAATTCTAATACATATAGTTTCATATAATATCTTTTGTATTCAAGTTGCACGAGTACGATAATCTATAACAGGAATAAGCTATGAAGGGGTTTCCTTGTGGCTGAGATGCTTATTGAACCGAGTTTTGAAAGAGATGATTTGGCCAAGCTTTTCGGCTCAACCAGATCTCGCAGCCTTTCCCGTTCCGTTGTTTTGAAGCTTAAGAAGCTAAGACCAACATTCGAACAGCTTATGATGCCACGCTTGCACTATAAGACAAAAATGGTGTCTTCAATCAACAAAAAAGAGGTGACTATCGAGGGAGGCCATACCTTTAGAAGTTCAAAACTTTCAAAGGCCATGAAGGATTGTGAAAGCCTGATTTGTTTTATTGCAACTATTGGGAGTGGTGTCGACAAGGAGATTGCACGCCTCACGGGGGAAAACCGGCTTTCTCTTGCTTACCTGTTAGACTCATTGGGGTCAGTAGCTGTTGAGAATGTGGCCGAGGGGTTCCATCAAAGCATGAAGGCTCAATCTGAAGCAATAGCTCAAGGGGTAACCTACCGTTTTAGCCCCGGCTATTGTGATTGGCCAATTACTGAACAGAAGGGTTTTTTCAAATTGTTCGACTCGGAAAAGACCGGAGTAAGATTGCTCGATTCCTGTCTCATGTGGCCCCGAAAATCAATTTCAGGTGTCTTTGGTATATACAATGATACAGAAAAAGTACCCTACAACCCCTGCCGGGATTGCCTAAAGAAGAACTGCAAAGCGAGAAGGATATAGGAAGTTTCCTCAGTGCTTAGAGATCTATTCTGTCTCCAGTGCTTATCATTGAAAAGTGAAAGATGAATATGAGAAAGGGATTGCCTGGGGGGCAATATAGGCCTCTCACCGATGAAGAGATCCAAAAGATCCATATGACCAGCCTCAAGGTCTTCAGGGAGGTAGGGGTGCAGGTGAACTTTCCGGAGGCCTTAGAGCTTTTTCGTAATGCCGGCGCAGAAGTGGATGGAACGAGCCGGATCGCAAAAATCCCTACCGACATGGTCGAGGAATTGGCAGGCAAAGCACCTCCTGTGGTCAACCTCTGCGGACGATTGGAAGGCGGTGAGCTTGATTGCCAGATAGGTGGAAATGCTGTCTATATGGGCACGGGGGGCACCGCCCTGAATGTCCAAGACTCGGGCAGCACCGGTGCCCGACCGGCTGAACTTTCAGATGTTATGGACATGGCTCATATGGTGGAGGCCTTGGACAACATCCATTTTTATATGCTCAATGTGTACCCAAATGACCTACCCGTAGAGGATGTTGATGTGAACCGCTTTGGTGCCGCGCTTAACTATACGCGGAAACACATCATGGGAGGAGTTTACACTCTAGAGGGTGTACGAAATGTCATCGCGATGGCGGAAATCATAGCGGGATCCCCAGAAAAATTACGGAAGCGCCCGTTTATCTCCATGGTTACGTGTAACATAAGCCCGTTCAAACTGGATGGGCGTTACACCCAGCTTGCTTTGGAGGCCGCACGAAATGGGATCCCTGTCGTTGTGCCGGCTGAGCCACTCTGCGGCGCCACAGCCCCAATCACCCTGGCAGGTAATCTGGTGGTACAGAACGTTGATACCCTTGCAGGTGTCATGCTGACACAGCTCGCCAATCCCGGTACCCCGGTATTGTATGGATGTATCTCGTCCATCACCGATCTCCGGGACATGAAATACCTATCAGGAGCAGTTGAGATGGGATTGATGAACGCCGCTTCAGCCCAAATGGCTCAATTTTACAATCTGCCCCTGTACTCCACTGCCGGCATGTCCGACTCCAAGGTCAACGATGTTCAGGCGGGCTATGAGTCAGCAATCACCAATCTGATGGTCGCCCTTGCAGGAGGGAATTTAATCCATGACGCAGCGGGATTCCTGGAATTTTGCTTGACTGCCTCCTATGACAAGTTGGTGATTGATAATGAGATTATCGGCATGGTGATGCGGGCTGTGGAGGGAATTCGGGTGGATGATGAAACCCTGGCCTTTGACACTCTCAGGAAGACGGGGCCCGGAGGGCATTTCGTCTCGAATCGTCACACGAGGCGGCACATGCGTTCGGAGCAGTACCGGCCGCAGCTTAGCGACAGAGAAAACAGGGACAAATGGAAGATTAGCGGAGAGAAGGATGCCTGGACTCGGGCATCTGACAAGGCACAGGAGATTCTCGGCAAAGCGAAGCCAAGCATTCTCCCTAAAGAAATACGAACAAGACTCAAAGAAGAAATTCCAGGAATCAGGCCTGTTATTTTTGATTTTTGACCAAAGGAGGTATTCACCCATGATCATCATTGGCGAAAAGATCAACGCTACCCATGCTCGCATCAAGAAGATAATCCAAGATCGAGACGCGAATCAAATCCTGGATTTAGCAAAAAAACAGGCTGATAAAGGGGCAGACTTTATCGATGTGAATGTCGGCACCGGTGTGGGCTCGCGAGAGGAAGAGATTCAGGCCATGCAATGGGCAATAGAGACGATTCAGTGCGAAGTGGAAATTCCCCTTTGCATTGATAGCGCAGACCCGGACGTGATGGAGGCGGGACTCACCGTTCGAAATGGAAAGCCGGCAATGATCAATTCCACGAAAGCTGATGAGCGCAGTTTGGAGCGCTTCATACCATTGGCCCATGAATACGGTAGTCCTCTTGTTGCCTTGACCATGGATGGGAATGGCATACCGCACACCGTTCAAGACCGGCTTTATGCATGCGAAAAAGTGGTAGCAGCGTGCGATCGATACGGAATTTCCGTTGAAAACGTGTATTTTGACCCCCTTGTTATGCCCATTAGCACCGGTGTTCACCACGGCCTGGTCACCTTGAGGACGGTGACTGAAATCAAGAAGCAATTCCCCAGCGCTCGGACGGTGCTGGGTATATCCAATATCTCCTTCGGCTTGCCTGCGAGGAGCAGGTTGAATGTCGCTTTTCTCCACACCGCCGTTTATGCTGGACTTGACGCGGCGCTCCTTGACCCACTGGACGGACACCTTATGGCGGAGGTGAAGACGGCCGAGGTTTTGGTGGGAAAGGATCGACACTGCCGCCGTTACACGCGAGCGTTTCGAGAATAAAGTAAGGTTTTTTTGGGACGTAGAAGCAATACTACAAGAGGAGAAAGAGGTGAACGATTCCTATCGAGAAGGGGTCGTGGTCAAGCCATACGAACGGCTTGATCATGAGCAAATTAAGCGGCTTGATCAAGCCTCGATGAGCATCTTGTCCGATCCGGGTGTCTGGTCTTACAACGAGCGTGCCGCCAGACTCTTCGGGGCTCACGGGGCAAAGATCTGGGAAGAGGGAGGTGTGGGATCTCCATGCTGGCGTGTTAGTTTTCCAGCCGGCCTCATCCGGGAGGCAGTTGCCAAAGCGCCTTCCAGGTTTGTTCTGGGGGCGAGGAAACCTGAAAACCGATTGCTCCTCGATGCACAGGTGCCCCGTGTCTATTTCGGCACCGGTTCCGAGGCCAACATTTGGATCGAGACCGAGATGGAGGACTTCGTGAGCGCACGCGACGGCAACAGCACCGTGAGGGTACCTCGTTTTAGGGAGGTCCGGGGCACCACAGGGCTCCTAAGCCGTGCTGCCAGACTCTGCGAACGACTCGAGCATCTCGATTTCTTTCTGAGGCCATTGAATATTCAGGACCGTGAGGTGAATGCCGACAATCACGACGTAAACAAGTTCTTTGCCAGCCTGAACAATACCACCAAGCACGTGCAAGCGGGTTTGACTAGAGTAGACAAGCTAACGGATGTGATTCGCATGGCGGAGATCATCGCGGGAGGCCCTGAGGCGCTCAGGGAAAATCCGATTGTCTCCTTTATCGCCTGCGTCTTTAAGAGCCCGCTCCAGGTCGTTGATGATACTGCCGAGAAGGTCTTTGCAATTGTGGAGGCAGGACTGCCCCTGGTCATTTCCTCCTCCCCCCAGGGCGGCTCCTCTGCCCCCATTCAAGAAGCGGGTATGGTAGCACAGATCAATGCCGAGATCCTGGCAGGTATCGCGCTCACCCAGTTGGTCAGAGAGGGGGCCCCCGTGCTCTATGGCAGCGTTCCGGTACGGGCCCGGTTGGATGACCTTCATGACCTCTATGGGTGTCCAGAGTTCAACCAATACAATTTGGACTGCGTGCAGATGGCTCGTTTCTACAAGATACCCTGCTACTCTACCGCAGGCGTAGGAGATGCAAAGGTCCCTGGTATGCAGGCGACCTTCGAAAAGCTTTTTACTCATCTTTACATGGCCATGAGCGGCGCACAATACATACACTACGCATTCGGTCTTTTGGATCGGACCAATAGCTTCTGTCCCGTGCAAGCGGTGCTGGACAACGAACAGATTGGCAAGATCAAACACTGCCTGAGAGAGCCCAAGGTAAACCCCTCCATGGTTGAGGACATGCTTAAGACGGTGAAAAAGGTTATGGGGTCGGCTCACCGGCTATACGTGCGCCATGTCCGAAAGGCCATGCATGCCGGTGATGTCTCAAGCCCTTTCAGGTTTGAAGCTAAAGGGTTGGAAGACAGGGTCATAGAGAATGCGCTTGATTACATGGCGCAATTGGAGCGGCAGCCTGCAGTGCACCTGGATAAGGCCATAGTAGATCGAATCTTCGAGGAGACCCCCGGGCTTCTACCGGCACTCAATAAGCCTGTCATTAGGCAAGGCAAGGAATCATAATAGATAGTGAGTTCGGATCAGAGAGGAGAGACAGGCCATGGAAAAACAACAACTTCTGCGAAAGATTGCATTTAATGTGACACAGGGTCGAATGGAAGCCGAGGATGAGGGTTTCGATGAGGGTTTGGAGGGGCAACCAGCGGTCACGGAATTGGTGAAAATTGCCCTAGAAGCGGAAATTGACCCCAAGTCCATCGTGTTGGAGGGCCTTACCGAGGCCATGGAGGAGGTAGGGGAAAAGTTCGAGCGGGAAGAGTACCTTATCCCCGATATGCTGGCTTCGGCCGAATGTGTAGGCACCGCCATGGACATCCTCAGCCCTTACCTGATAGACGCCGGCTTGGAAAGCAAGGGGAAATTTGTTATTACAACAGTGGCCGGTGATCTCCATGACATCGGCAAGAACATCGTTGCGATCATGCTTAAAGGTGCGGGTTACGAGGTTATCGATCTGGGTGCCGATGTGCCCGCCGCCAGGATCGTGGAGACGGTAAAGGAGCATCAAGCGCCTTTCCTGGGCCTTTCGGCACTTCTAACCACGACCATGCGGGGAATGGGAGAGGTAATCGAAGAGCTCAAACGAACGGGACTCCGTGACAAGGTAACGGTACTCATAGGGGGTGCTCCGACATCAGATGATTTTGCCAAAGAGGTGGGAGCGGACTCCTATTGCAGGGATGCCTTTCAGGCCATTGAGGTGCTGAAGGGTATGTCTCCAGCTGCATAACATATCGAGTCTCTTGGTGAGATGTTGATTCTAGAAGAGAAGAAGGACGACGATCATGGTGGAAAGGAAGGCCTATTCCCAGGCCGCTGGTACGGGAAAATATGACAAGGCCTCGGGGCTCTTGGGTAAATATGATAACGTAAGGAGATTGTGGGAGGATCAGCTCACCGGTATCTTCCTTCGTCCTGGCTTGAATGACCTGATGGATGAGAAAAAAAGGCGCCTCGAGCGTGTCCGTATGCTCGATTTGGGCTGTGGGAGCGGTGATGGCTACGATCTCCTGATGGGCGTCACCACCAAGGAACCGGAGATTTATGACTACTCCATAGCGGCCATTATGCCGGATATGCTCAAAGAATACGTCGGCGTGGATATAAACGAGGACCTGCTCAAGCAGGCGGAGGCCTATCTCGGCAACAACCCTAAGGTACGCTTCATCCAGGGTGATTTGTCCAGCGGTTTGCCCGCTTCTTTGAAGGAAGAAGAACCCTTTGATATCTATGCCAGTTCCTATGGTACCCTGTCGCATTTTCACGATCACGAAAACGTTAGACTCATCGCCGACATTTGTCGGCATGCACCAGAACGTGCATTTTTTATAGGGGACTGGCTTGGGCGCTACTCTTACGAGTGGCAGGACCTCTGGCATCACGCGCCAAATGAAGAATATTTTATGGACTATCGAATCTCCTATATATATCCGGATGATGAACTGGAGGAGAATGCTGTATTGTCATTCCCCTTGAGGCTCATGACCCGGGATGAAATAATGCGGATTATGAACCAGGCATCGGAAGAGTCCGGAGTGGAAATCAGGCCCGTCACCTTCTTTGACCGCTCCATATTGATCGGCAGACATATGGGCACCGGTGAGTATAACAAAAATTGCCCCAGTGTGCGGTTACCGGTGAGCTCTCTATTTGAGGGATACGTCCGTACGGACCTCGAAACACTTCTGGTGGACTATGTGCCGAGGCAAGGCTTTGCTTATCTCAACAATTTCTTCGAGATGTTCTATATGTCTTGCAACGCCTTGGTGAACTATACGATATCCTTGCTCAGCGAATACGACTGTGAACAGGCTACACTGCGAACCGTTCCCGAGATTCTGCCCTTTTATCCCGATGCCCTTAAGGAAGCTATGCGTATCATGCGAAGGGTAATCGAGGGAGTGGGATGGATCAAATGGGGAGATGTCCGCGCCAATGTCATCGAACCGCACCTGGGCTATTCCCTCAGGCACTTGGAGATGGATGTGCAGCCCGGTACGGGAGTGGGCCACAGTATTATAGGGGTTTTTGAGATCAGAAAGTAACCAGACTTTCAAGGTGCAATATGAGTGGATTGGTTGCAGCATATGGAGATACAGATCGTAGCGAACTGGAAGGGATGCTTCATACCATCAGCCATCGAGGCCCTGATGCTGCCGGTATTTGTGAAATCGGCCATGCAATGCTCGCCCAAAATTATCTCGGAGCAGATGGCGTTTTGGTCAACGGGAAAGTGAAGATCCCTGCCAGAAGTCCGACCGATGCAAGGCTAAGAATTTGCTATGACGGTCAAATGGGGAACTGGGAAAAACTGGCTCAGAGCCATGGAGTATCCCACGGCCCCTTCAAGGAAGAACGACTCCTCCTTCATCTTTATCAAAGACATGGCAAGGACATGTTAAAATATCTTAATGACGCCGTCTTTGCCTTTGTTATCTCCGACGGGGAGGAGCTTTTTGCCGCGAGGGACCTTCTTGGTATCAAAACCCTCTATTACGGGTGGAGGAATGACACTCTCTACCTGGGCTCTGAACTCAAGAGCATCCTCGAGGCCACTGAGGACGTGTACGAGTTCCCCCCGGGTCATCATATGGACCACAACGGCCGGTTGATCCGGTTTGCCGGACTGCCTCAGAAACCACCAGAGGTTCTCCACGAAGACGTGGATACAATGATTTTCCATATTAGGTCCATCATCGACCGCAGCCTTAAGAATCGCATTGACTTCCGTGTTCCGACCGGGAGCCTCCTGAGCGGCGGTATTGACAGCAGCATAGTCAGCTATCTGGCGGGTGAAGCCTATAAGGAACGGTTCGGGAAAAAGGCTCGTTTGAAGACCTTTGCTATCGGGGTGGATAACAGCGAGGATATCGAGACTGCGCGGATTGTCGCCCAGTTTCTGAACTCCGACCATCATGAGGTGATCGTCGGGCTGGAAGAGATTCTGAAGGTCTTACCCGAGGTGATCTATTACCTGGAGTCCTTTGATCCCTCCCTGGTGAGGAGTGCGGTCTCGAATTTCCTTATCTCCAGCTACGCTAAGGAACAGGGCATCCAGGTACTGCTCTCCGGGGAGGGAGGCGATGAGATATTCTGCGGGTATACATACCTTAAACAGTTCCCCACTGAGGAGCTGTTTGCCCGGCAGATGGAGTGCATCGGCTTCCTGCATAACAATGCGTCACTGCGTCTGGATCGGATGAATCACTGCCATAGCCTTCGTGTGGTGGCCCCTCTCATATCCGGCGAACTGTTGAACTATGCAATGGCAATCCCCCCCAAATACAAACTGAACCCAGAAGGAAACAAGAAAATCGAAAAGTGGATCTTCAGAAAGGCCTTTGAATCACTTCTGCCCGAACGCGTCGTCTGGAGGCTCAAACAGGAATTTTCTCAGGGCTCTGGGTCTGCCAGCGTGCTTCCGGCCTATTTTGAAAGAATCATCGCCGACAGAGAACTGTCCGAGGCTCAGGCCGAATACCCTCTGGTCCGAAGCAAGGAGGAGCTGTACTACTTTCGCATCTTCTCCCGATATTTCGGCACAGGTCCTGCAGTTCAAACGGTGGGCCAGTGGGTTTGTTTGTAAATATAGAGATTCTTGAGTGCATCCCAACCTTGCCCCAAATGATTCAATACGTTTCGATGCATTGACCAGTATTCCCCGGAGAGTGTTCTGTCAGCATTCTGAACCCTCGAGCTTCTTTTCCCACCAAAAAAAGGTTCCAGCAAAAAACGCTGAAACCCTTGCCAGTTCAGTGCCTGGGGCGGGAATCGAACCCGCACAGCCACGAGGACGGAGGGATTTTAAGTCGCTTCCAAGCTGAATTTTGAATAAAGGGGAAAGCCTTGCTAATAGGGACTTTCCCCTTTTCCATGGCAGATTTCCGGGCTTTTTGAACTTTTGTTTTTGTTAGTTTTCGTTTGAGGTTTTTTGAGTGTGACAGTTACAAAATGGTTACAATATTTATGAGATGAAAAGGTGTGAGGGCTAGCATTTGAACTTACATCCAGTGGGCCAAAATTAAGTAAGCTCTGGCAGCGTCCGGATTCTATGTTTAGATCCTGAAAGACAAGGACTGGCAGCCATTGGTTATTCTAGCCACAATTAAACAAAATAGGGTATGAGTGTAGCTTGTCGATTTCATCTTGAAGTATGGATTTTCTACAGAGATCTTTTTGCAATATGGTCTAATCCGATATTGCACTTTCAACTACGATACGCATTAGTGAATTGCTTTAGAACCAGGGGGCCATCTCAAATTAAGGATAGCACCACTGACACCGATAAATCACTTAGATGAGCTTATGGCGAACTGCCAAAACAGCGGCCTGGGTCCGATCATTGGAACCCAGCTTATTGAAAACATGAATGACATGGCTTTTGACCGTATGCGGGCTTATGGCAAGAATCTCAGAAATCTGCGTATTTGTGTACCCTTCGGTGATGAGCCTGAGCACTTCCTTCTCCCGGCCACTCAGACGGATCTTGATGGGGACTTCGCTGTCGTCCAGGTATACGGCCTGCTCCATACCGGTTTTTTCATCCAGTTGTTTTGTTAAGTAGTCAGAGTATTTTTTCTGGGTTTCGAGTTCTTTTTTCCTTGCTGTGATATCAAAGACAAGCACTATGACAGCGACAAGTGATCTGTCTGAACCTCTCACAGGGTACGCCTTTACTTCACCCCACCGTCGAATGCCGTCCTGGAAATCAAGCCATCTTTCCTGCACCTGGGTTCTTCCCGTGCGGTAAACCTCCTGAACAGCGCAACCAGGACAGGGTTTCGTATTGTTATAGAAGACCTCGTAGCACACTTTCCCGATCACATCTTCGCGTTCACTTTGATGTATAGCGGCCAATGCCTTATTAGCCCATAAGCAAATAAAATCCTTACCCATAATGCCTAGTGGATCTCGTATGCTTTTGAGCAACACCGAACCTAATCCGGCCAACAGGTTTTCCAGGAAAGAGGCTTCTTCCATTCTCACCACTCATTTACATCTAATTTCTAAACAGCCTGCAAAGAACGGAGCTTGTGTCATGGGATGGGAATCGATTCCATGTAAAGACTGTTATAGCATCTTATATAGACCGGCGAAAGCGATAAAGGTCTACCTGTATTGGCATCAGCCAATGCTTCAGCTGGTAAGGGTGATCATACCAAAGCAGGTTCGCCGGTGGGTAGTCTCCTGTCACCGTTTGCAGTGCGTATCGAGACTCACTTATCGCTTACGAGGTAACGACATCCCCTTAATAGACCGCCGACCCATTGAAGCATGGATCGGAATGGGACAGATACCTGAAACACTATCTGCTGGAACTCAAAAAAACCGGGATGTATGACAGGCCCTTCACGGTAATCGATTGCAGAGAATTGAGATCGTAAGGAAGGGTATGTCAAAAAGAGATGCAGCCGTCTTTCAAAATCTGCCTGCCGGTATTCCTTTATGAGATATTGCTCTGTGCTGTCCATTATTGTGCTCCCTCAAAAGTTTCGCCTTAATAACGTTTTTAGCCTTAAAAAGAACCTTGTACTGGGCAGCATTATACCAGGGACGCCGGTGTTGAAATCCCCCATCTGGGGGATAAGATGTTTTTATCCTGACAAAATCAGGCCGTTAGTTTTTCTTCAATTCTTCGCTTCGTTCGACCCTCTCGTTTCACTTTGCTGTCGAGCAATAGAAATGGGGTCGCTCTTGACTCTTAGAAGTCGACATTGGAGGCAACTCGCGGGATATCTTGCAACGATATTCAATATGGGAGAAGTGAATATCTGATAAGAATATCAGAACCTCAAGTTATGAAGAGATATCGATCCAGATTTCTAACTGTGCATTAATCCCTGAGCATCCCGATCCATTTCATATTTCAACCACAATTCGTGATCGAGTCAAGGGCGGAAAACGGCCCTTGGTCTGTGTTTTTGGGACCACAGGATTAGGTATCCCCCTACCTTGCCGCGATCGTTTACTGTTGCGGTTTTGAGAGAGCGTGTAACTGAAATGTAACCAGATATCACAAGAAAACAGCGACGAGGGTTGACATTCCAAAAAGGCCAATTTCTGCCGAAAGCTAGCGTCTGAGGCAGGTGCAAGCATTAGACAGTGTATGCTGCCAATACAGGTAGGAGGCCTAACCGAAAGTTGGCCTTTTCCAGATAGTATGTTCGACTGTGGGTCAAAGATGGAATGATTGTTTATTGGTGCTTTGAGGTCCTGGGTTCTCTGCTTTGATATGATGATGAATCCGAATTGAAATATGCAACTGGTGAGAGCTATCTGAATTGGGAAAAACCAGGTTTGATCCCGAAACATGGCAAGAGTAACGACTTGACCGTGCGGCCTACAAAGTTATCAGGCAAGCAGGTGAAAGCCCTGCAAGAGCAATTCCCATTTTGGCTCTGTAGTTATATCTGACATCAGGGGAGGGTGACCTTCCTTGGTGAAAGCTCAGAAGTAAAAGCCACATTTAGTGTGGTGAGCAAGTATGAGGGCCGCAGCGAAAGTTCACCCTGTGAAATAGGGATTAGAGCCTAATCAAAAAGATGTTCGGGATAAATACTTACTGAATTATCAAAATACTGTACAAATCAATTATTTCCTAGGGCAGGCATGTGTGAGAAGCGTCGTAACTTCAGAAGGGGATGTTAAGCCTGTGGTCAAAGGGTGATTACTAGTACTGATAGGCAAGGAAATGGGATATGCACCTATCAGCTCCTCCGGCGTAGAGCAGGTGGCAATCATACACGGTCTGGTAGCCAAAGGAGGGAAGGTCTGGGTTGCAGTCAGGATAGCCCTTGAATGACAAGGACTCTTTGTATAACCGCAAGGGAAGTCAGAGAGCGATCCAGACTGGCGGATGAGGCCGTATTAGCGGTGACGGTAGAGACAACATAACTCTATCAGAGCAAAGGGCCCCTGGGTAGTGGGTGGTTATTCGAATGTTGAAGTTATTCCAATTAGCGTATGCCTAGTAATGGGGTAATAAGAGCAGGAAGCCGGAGGATAGCCTGAGGGTGTGTATAAGCCATAAGGGAGCAGGGTATAGCAGGGCTGGATTTAACCTGTGTAACGTGGGTGAAGGGCACATCTCGAATCCACACTTGAAGCCGTACTGTGGGAAAACCCGATGTACGGAATTTTAGGGGAGGAGTAGGAAACATAGAGCCCGTGAGGGTGTCTTCCGCAGACACGTAATCGACATTGCGGGTGGCTGGTTATGGTCACGATTTGGCCTTACAGGTTGCTGTGCGCCTATTCCTTACCCGACCCCGGCTCATTTGAACCCCGCAACTCATTGAACTGAAGGGGAAACAATGTCCACATAAGATCAAGCTACGGCCACTTTCTTTTCGTTTTGGATAACAATTCTAGGATCTGATTTCTTAGGGGGAACCGGAAGCCCTTGTTCTTTTAGTAATTGAATATGTTCCTTCATGCCCCACTTTGCCTTAAACAAACAATCCTCTACAGAATGGCCTATACCTGAAAAGCCTTCCAGATCAGGAGAATAGAATCCAAAATAATCTGGCTCTTCAGTAGCTTCAATTACTAGTGAATATGGTAATTCAATCATCTCAATGTCCCTCCGTGACTATTTAATCCCTGCTGCCTTTAAAATGCTATAACAAGTACCGGTAGGCACCTCCTTTGTTCCGTGATAATCAACCCGGATTAGTTTATCCCATCCAGGCTTTCCGTACTATCGTATGGAACCTTTTTCTCTCACAATTTTGAACCCATTCTGTTCGAGTAATCTGACGAGCTCGCTGAATTTCACTTAGCTACTCCAATGTTTCAGACCTAATCAACAATCATTATGCAGAAGAATTCCTGCGTAGTCCAATATTTTTTGGCTCTTAGAGAATTCGCAAGTGCATTGGTTCACCAGCATCAATTTTCAGGGCGACTGTCAATAGATCGAGGCTTGGCCTCGGTTATTTGGTGAGGAGGTGATTGGGGCAAAAGCAAGGTTTGATCCCGAAAATGGCAAAGGTAAAGTTTTGCTCCGGCTCACGTCGTCAAGTTAATTTTTTTGGGGCGTCCCGCCCTGCATACGAATAATGAATAATTAACAGGCTGTTGCCCAAATCCTTCTTTTATATTTGATTTATTTTAAATTATTATATTTTATTATAATTTTATTGATACTATAGCATTTATAGTGTATACTCATGGCATCATT